>ENA-ORDI01001660-ORDI01001660.1-marine-metagenome-genome-assembly--contig:-NODE-1660-length-11956-cov-4.892920_pt1 | contig 11956 bp, 3 predicted proteins | sample MGYA00248628_ERZ508525 | MGnify/ENA primary metagenome ERZ508525 (study PRJEB26195, sample SAMN05422138) | marine metagenome | isolation source: East of Porto Seguro, South Atlantic Ocean | place...
TTATCTTACAGATATACATGCCAGAGGCGACGGGGTTCCCTAGATCACTAGTACCGTTCCACTGCACCGCATAGAAACCAGGCTGATGCGCGCCGCTGACCAGCGTTTTAACCTTTTGCCCCAGTATACTATAAACATCCACCCGCACATTGGCCGCTTCAGGTATATCGTAGCGGATACTGGTCACCGGATTAAAGGGGTTGGGATAATTCTGATGCAGCGCAAATACTTCAGGCAAGGCTGTGGTTGTAGCCTGCAGAAACCGCGGTAACTCCAGACAGAGTACTTGGGGGTGTGGCCTGACCATCGTAATTCTGTCCCCAGCCGGTTACAGTACCATCATTGTGCAGAGCCAGGGAATGGTATGAACCAGCAGCAATATCAACAATACCCGATATACTGTCTGGGATGTTTATTTGATCGTTGTAATCATCTTTCAGGGCTAGGAAAAAACTATTACCAGCAGCAATATCAACAATCCCATTGTTTGCGCTGGGAATTAGTGGATTATAGGTGTAGTCCGGAACTGTATAAACCGTGCTGTCGGATTGCAGTACAAGCAAATGGTTATTACCGGCACTAATCTGGATAATTTCATTATAATTGGGAGTATTTCCTCCATCTATTGTATAACCCCATGCCTGTACAGTGCCACTTGTGAAGGGTGGCGACCAGTTTAGATTAATTTTTGTATAAGTTGATGTGCTAGTGAAATTATCCGGCAGGCAAAGCAGGTATTCAACTGGCGTTGCACAAGCTGTATCAGAAGGTTCGGAATATTCAGGTGCGGATAATACGCCAGCGGTGTCAACGGTGAAATATTCTGATATAGCATAAAAACAATATTCTTGGCCAATAACTAAATTTTCTACAGTCAAATTTGTTGCACTGGTATGACCTATTGTATCTCCATCCATAAATACATAATAAGACCAGGCAGCATCACAATCATCCCTGTTGCTGGTATTATCTAAGGTAATTTCAACTTCCGGGTACTGTGCCGTTATGGGATCTGCTATTCCATTAACAACATCTGTCTTATAAGCGAGAATTTCTGCATTACTTATCCCGGGAAATGGAACAGCGGGAACAATGTGTCTTGATCCATCACCGTAAGTTACTGTCAAAGATGGCGGATGGTCCTCGGCCCAGCCTTCCAAAGACACAAACCACTGTCCATTTTCATCAAAATCAACGATGCCAATCGTGAACCAGTCTGTTGTATCTGCGGCATTAGCAATATCTTCAAAAACATCACCCACCAGTGCGCGTGCATAATGGCCGGGTGAAAACTCTTCTGTTTCATAAAATGAACCGTAATCGTTTATTCCATCACTGCCTGCGCCCTCAATAATATCCTCTATACAAATCATTGACATCAGCAGTAAGGGGATTTAAGGACACTGGCGTAACACACCAATAAGGCCAGTTTGTATCGTAAACATAAAAGTTAAAATCAACTGAAAGCGGTTCCAGGTTCGGGGGAAGAGTGGAAATATCAAAAGTGGCCCACCCTACTTCTTGGTAAACCGATTTTATCCTGCTTGTATCCGTGAACGAGCTTGATACGTTATCAACGCTTCCTGTATAATATGCTGAATCCATCGGGCTTAGTTCGTGGGTGCCATAATAGATGCCTGGGTTTTCCCAGGCTAGGTGCACTTCCGCGACGCCAGCTGTAGCCGTGAAATTATTGGGTGGACAAACTTCTGGGTCTTGGACTACAGATATATTATAAACCAAAACAGATATGACAATTAATAATCTAGCATAAACGTTCATTTTTCAACGCCCATCAAAAAATAATTACAATTAATCTAACCAATTTTAAAACAAAAAGGCGGGGTGATCACCCCGCCTTTCTGCGTTCAATGTGTTATTATTTTGACTCTACTTAACCAGTATTAACTTCTTAATGGATCTGAAGTCTCCGGCCTGGATATGATAAAAATACATACCAGATGACAGTGAGTTGCCATACATATTGGTTCCATTCCAGCGTACAGCGTGGAAGCCGGGATCGTGAATACCGTTAACTACAACCGCAACCTTCTGACCCAGTACATTATAGATCTCCATCAGAACGTGAGACTGTTCAGGGACATCATACCGTATAGTCGTGATCGGGTTAAACGGGTTTGGAAAGTTTTGATGTAATGCAAAGACTTCTGGCAATAGACCTTCATCAACAGACAGTGCATAACCAGCGTCTATTACCAAGAACCTTTCGTCGGACACAACAAGTTCAAATGGCACTGGTTGGTAAATTGGAATGCTGTCCGTCACTCCAATTGCCCAGTTCCCTGAAATAACCGTTTCACCGATCGACGCCATTGCCGGCACAAGAACATTGTAAGGCACCTCAAACGATAGCAGTGCTGTTGCTCCAAGATCAAAAGGTATCATCTCAAACTCTCCGCCGAAAACAAAATAATACATTAATTCATGTTCGTCCGCATCTGTACTTCCTTCCCATGAGAATGAAACACCAACATTATTATTCTGATCAACATAATTGCCGTTAGCATCTACATTTATCATGATTGTATCGTTATCAGCTGGGCTTAACAAGGTTGGGGCGGTTGGGGCCTGATTCCCCGGTGCCGCACAAGCAATGTTAGAAAGACCCGTAACAACGATATCTCCATCAGGAAATGGTAAATGCTTAGGCTGAACTCGATAACAGTGTTGTTCACCATACGATACACCCACATCAGTAAAGGATGTGTATTCATGATCTTCTACAAGCATTTCGCCATCACGGTAGACATTAAATACATCATATTGATCCTGAGGTATTTCATCAAGGACGAAGATATTATCCACATGGAAATAGTCGATGTTATATGAGTTGCCCCCACGGAATGAAAAAGCAACCTTCATTTGTGCTGTTCCAGCACCATCAACGGGAATCACATGTCTTGTCCAATAACCTTCTGGCCCAAATGGTCCATACCAGCTGGAGTCTGCCAATTCCCAAACGGTTGTCCATGTCACACCATCGTCATATGAAATATGAGCCGCTGCCGTATCATGGGCATCTGGATACAAATAATCGGAAAAGTCATCTAAATACTCGTCAAACATGAGGACCACTGATGTGTCGCCACTTGCATCGAAGGAGTTAGATATTATCCACTGGTCGAAGTCTAATTGAGTAGGATTCCAGCTATACTCCACCCAAGCTGGGTCACCCGCATCGAAACTTCCACTACTGTTTGCATCAGTATATACTTTGTCCCAGTTCGTGGGTAAATCGTTGCTTAATAATGTTGTCGTATCCAAGACAGCATCGTACTCAACAAACTGAGTTGGTTCGTCGAAATCGAAAGAAGCGCCAAACAGGATTTCAGGAATACGGTTGACATCCACCGGTTCACAAACTTCACAATTAGGAGCACTTAGATATACTGGACGATTGTTTTCATCAAATCCAGCTGGGCTACCGCCAGGATCCTGAACAGAACTTAAAGCCATTCCCCAGTTCAGTTGGATTGCTCCAGGACTTCCATGGGCCATCAAGTTGTCCGGTCCTGGTTCTAAACCAATCTTCACGTTGTCAATTCCCCAACCGCTGCGGTAATAATAATAGCCTTCTTGATATCTAAAACCAACCTGGACATAGTTATGTCCAACAACATGGTCTGAAACATCAAGCATAATTGTTTCCCAGCCATCTGACGTCGAACTCAAGCTTGCCACAGTAGTCCAAGGCCCATAGCTATTTCTGACCATAACATCAAAACTACCATAACTATAACTTTGTAAAACATACGTTTCGAACTTCAAATATGCAGCTTGAACAACGTTTTCATGCCGGAAAAATGGCGTTACCAATGTTGCTGGAGAGCTTGGGTTAGCATAAGTACTGGAATCATTGTTTATGTAAACAAACTCACCGTGGTAAGGGAATGTAAACGTAGCTCCGCTTGCATCTTCTGCGTCACCGGTTGACCAATCGAAAACATCGGCGCCTTCACTTGACCAATCCCCTGGTAACGGGCCGCTCATAGCATGAAAATCCTCATGAAGCGGTAGAACTGTCTCTACAACCATGCCTGGCACACCCATAGCTGTGTTGGAAGAACCACTTTCACCTTCATTATACACCGCTGTGACATAGTAATGGTATTGCATGTAGTTGGCCACACCAGCGTCTGCATAAGAAGTGCTTGCCGAAGCTGAATCATATAACGTAAAACTGGTAGATCCTTCCGCTTTACGGAAAACATTGTAATGAGTTAGTGACCGTGAACTTGCCATGTTCATATCAGATGGTGCTATTTCAACCGTTTTAAAATACGGTTCCGGATTTGTGTTGAATCTCGGGTCTTCCACCGGCGAGGATGGTGTTTCAAGAACATCGTAGATATCAATAAACTGATATCCTACGCTTCCACCCGTACCAGGATCAGACCATGAGAGATTAACCGCATTATCTTCGAAATTAGAGGCGGATAGGTTTGAGGGGCCCATAGCCACAAAGAGATCGCGACCATGAACTTGTATATTATCCACAAGGGCACCAAAACCCCTTATAATGGAACCATCAGAATCAAACAACAGGGCAAATTGAGCATCTGTCATTGTATCAACTGGAGCTAAATCAACATCCCAGCTTCCCCAGCCGCCCATGTTTCCAGAGTTGCTGCCCAATATCATCCATGTGTCTGTTGTGTCAGCGGCACTCTTTACCATAGCTTTAACATAATCCCAACCGGACTCCGTATCTAACCAGAGGTCCATACTAAGCGTCTTTTGAGTTACTCCGGTAAATGCAGCTAAATTAACCACACCCGGCGCAAACCAAATACTGTAACTGTTGTTTACATACCCTGTGTCACCATTGGTTGTATCTAAATCATTTAGAGCCAACATCTTACTGCCAGACGCAGGAAAGATTAGTGTGTCTAGATAATTATTAAACGAAACATACATCTCGGCTTGTAGACTACGTACAACTGCCCACTGTGTTCCTGCAGCAGCAGCAGATGTATCCACGCTACCGGAATCTGAAGCTGCTTCAAGACCATTAACATAGACAACTGAATCCGGAGACGGATATAAACCAACATCCATCATTGTGAAACCTGCGCCGCTAGCGTTTATGCTAAACGTTGCTGGGGTGTAGCCGTTTTTAGAAAATGACAAGGATGCGCCTTCAAGACTAGAAGCGGTAATATAACCACCATTAACACCGGTTGTGTCTGAAGACAAATCTGAAGTCACCATAACGCCGCTTAAAGCGCTTCCTGTGGCAACATTTGACACTGTACCATGGTATTCGGCGTAGAGAGCAATATCGTCTACACTTCTTGGCAGCAACTGAAAGCCACCATATGGATCAGTAGCGTGATACTGACCCATGACCGCCACCATGTCGAATATACCATCAGGCGCATCTGCCAACTGGTTAATATCTGTTGAGTTATCTACTCTGACATCAAATGTATTCCCTTGTCCTTGAGCGGCTTTTATTGTAAATCCATAACTGCCGCTTGCCCAGTTGGAATCCAAACCCAATGATGATGTATCTGCCCAAGTAAGCCAATGCATATGCAATAGCATGCCCTCATGGGCTTCCGCCACAGATGAATCCTGCAATGTTTCCAGGGACATCTCTTTTGGAGTAACAACATTACCAGTATCATGTACAAAGAAACTCATGCTGGTAGATGATATCTCAAGCAAACCACGATAAACAGTGAGCTCACCGCGCACAGTAACCCTATCACCAACATTAACACCATTACTGAAGTCGTTGGCGAAAACAGCAATACCAGCAGAGTCATCCTGGATATATGCCGGTCCGCCATACTGATCAGATACCGTTACAACGCCCTGTACAAGAGCAAGGCTGTCATCCCAAACATAGGACCCGTTTGCATCCATTGCGCGATAATGTCTGATTGGTTTGATTTCCGTTTTTGCGGGTAATAAGAACCTATCTACCCACAGGCGATCCATTATTTCATTACCGTAGTTGTGATCAACAATAGCAAAGCGGACATCAGAACCAACATAAGCAGATAAAGCATATTCATACCGTTCCCAGTTAACTGTGCCCATCATTGATACATTAGCCAGCTCAACCCAGTCTCCGAAGTCCTTAGATATCTTCACATGCATAAAGTCAGGATCCACAGTAGAAGAATAATGGGCATTGAAAATCAGCTTATCAGTCGAATCTCCAACCGAGTAAAGCGGTGAAATCAACCAGTTTTCAGACGAAGGTTGATCGGTAGCTTTATATGAATATGCAGCCCTGGATCCATTAGTGGACATCACAGAAGACCCAAAGGTCCATCCGTTGCCATCACCATCTGCATCTACAGTTTTCCAGCCGGCAGGTACACCATAACTCTCGAAACTTTCCAGGGTATGTGTAAAGTCGGCTTTGATATTATAAGTATCTGATCCATCGCTGAAAGATGTATCGTTGTGAACAAGCGTAAGGGTTGCAGTATACTTACCCATAACCAGAACACTGTCTGGAACACTAAAGTTGAGCGCTATAGTTCCTTGCGGCAAAATTGTGTCAGCAACAACAGAAACGGTCATGTCACTGTCATCACTTGTTACTGAACTAATTATTAGTGTATCACCACCGGTGTTTTGACCAATGGCAACGGCTGTTCTTACGAAACCGCTGTCAAGATAAGTGACACCACTATGTAAAACAGTAGAACTGAGATTAAGTATGGGCACATTCGGCGCATCCGAAAAATAGATATTGTCTATATAAAAACCAGCGCCTGTGGCCGAAGAGCCACCACTGCTTGCGTCCACATAATGGAAGCCATAGTGGTAGGTGGTCCCAGTTAGATTGTAGGCATCCGTAAAATTTAGGACCCAATCTTCTGTCACATCTGAGGCAGTAGCTGAGACGACAAAACTGTCCAGTTTTACTGCATTCGCCAAATCAGCCAACGTATTACCTGTCAATAATTCAATATACAATTTTGATGTGGTGGTGGGTGTGGCATCATTGGTCTTCATATGCCACCATAACCGTTCACCATCTGCATCAATTGTATATGCTGATGTAATAAGCCATGATTCACCTCCATATTTATGGGAAGAAACCATGACTGAGTTTGAACCACCGAGAGCACTGGTTGATGTGCTGTTGGACCAGTATGTACCTCCAGCAGTGTTTTGACGGACAAAGCCAGATGAATCGTAATTAGCAAATTCAAAGTGATCATAATTATCGGCCTCGAAAGCGTAGCCCAGTACCTGCACACTATCTTTAGCACCTGCTACCCCAGCACTGTTGGTTGTAAAATCAACATAACTTGAATCAAAGCCATCTGCTGCTGGAGCGTATGTCACCGTTAGTGTCATACTGCTGTCAGGAAGTAAATCGATCGTTGCTGGAGAGACTGTAAAGTCTGTAGAGCGCGGCGCAATTGTTCCTGTTAGAGTTTCCGGGCCCGAATTGCTTACAGTTGCGGTTAAACTATGTGACCCTCCTGTTCCGGCTGCCGTATCAACCGCGACGCCGTAGAAATTAAGAGAAGAAGAGGTTACTTCAATTAATGGTACTGCTGGGAGCGGGTACATTACTTCGTCATAACCAGCATCCCAGTCTCCAGACCCTCGCCTTCCAACGAAGGTAAAAATTCCTTTCGTACCTACATGGGCGGAAAGATCCACTTTTGCTGTGGCCCAAGCACTTGAATTATAATCTGTAACAGACCAAATAAGCTGGGCGCTACCACCAGAAGGAGTATAGGTAACTAAAAGAGAGTCTCCTGCGGTCATAGCATGTGCATTTGTAGTGTTCCAATTTCTAGAGCTGTAAGCAAACGTCAGGGAATCGCCATTAGCCATAGGACCGGCAGCTGTGGTGGTGAAGTGCTTCCGCATGGAAGAAGAGGTGCCATACACATTTGCTTTTACATATGCGCCACTAGATCCACCGCTACTAGCTGATGACCAAGAAGAGTTATATGGCATAGATGTCCACCCATCAGGCAAACCACTATTAAAAGATTCCAGCGTATAGCCTGCAACTAAGCCCGCCACTTCCTCTGGAACGTCGGGCGGTATCACCGCATCATCGATTACGTAATAGTACGAAGCACCTGAATATGTAATTCCAATATAGCCCGTATCTGCTGTGGTAAAGCCCAGGTCAGCAACATAGTAATCCCAAGTGGAGGTGCCCGCAGGTACCTCTATGGAATCAATGAGTGTCCAGCCAGACCATTGGGTTGCAGCAGCGCTATTTGCAAAATAAATTCTATATTTTGAATCAGTAGTGCTACTTCCATTCACCAGCTTAAGCATTAATTCATCTCCTGCTGATACAGCCACCTGGGTGCTGATTAGATATCCTGCCGATGCGGAAGTAAAGTATCCCCATCCATAAGACGAACTGGCAGTATAACTACTTGTTGTCCAACTATTGCTTATATCAGTATACGCATCTTCAACCTGGTAGTTTGTGTCCGGATAAGCATATCCCGTCATTGTAACCACGCCCGCAGAACTGGAATCTGTATTTGTATGGACGACTAACGTATCTCGATGAATTCCAGAAGCTTGAGGATAGTAGTAAACCTTGAAGGTGGTGGCTTCGTTCGCTTCCACAACGGTGCTGTCAACAGCATCATCGTACCAGTGTGCGCCAATGGCATAGCCGACCGAATCTAAAACAAGATTCGATCCACCGTCATTCTGTATGGTTACGGTGCCATAGGATCCCGTGGAGTCACCCGCTGGATAGGGATTCCAAATATAGGCTGCGGTAGTAACATCCAGAATAGCAGTATCCGCCAACGCATTGATCGTAGCTGTGAAAGAATAGGATGAGTCCTGCGGATCGTTGTTAATTACATTCACGGTCGCGCTGTAGCTGGCCGCCGATGTCATCGAATCTGCAATAAAGGTAACCGTTACGTCGCCTGAGTCGCCCGCGGCGATACTCGAAGTAGGCGCCGTTACTGCAATCCAGGCTGGAACGCCCGCACCGCCAACTGTGGGATCAATGTTGACGCCCGCGGACTGAATGGCGAAATCATCGATATGGGGATTGCTTGTTCCCCAAACACTTGTACCTGAAAATTTAATATAAACAGCACTGTTCCCAACATAAGATGCAAGGTCAACTGATATCTCGGTCCACGAGGAAACAGAGGATGCGGTTGTATAAATTGTTGTAAACGCTGATCCGTCTGTAGATGCGCTAACGACAACAACATCAGATCCGCCAGAATCCCAATAGTAAAACACTAAAGTCGCTCCAGAAACAGAAGACAGGTCAACCGCTGCCGAGGTCATTGTGCCGGATGTGCCGCTAGAATAGTCATAATCATTAAAAAAGGCACTATAGGATCCACCATGGACAGAGCCTGGACCGTAGTCATTACCTGAATCCTGAGCCCAGGCACCAGAACCGCTTGATGGAGACAGTGTCCAGCCTGTGGGTGGCCATGTTTCAAATCCTTCAGAAGAAAGGGTGGCGCCCGGCACATACATGCTGTCCACCGTAACCGCAGAAACGGTCAGGTCGGCGTCGCCATTGTTATTGAGCTGGAATCCGCCCGAGGTGCTGGCGCCAACCGCCACATAACCGGAAATACTTGAGCCGGCCGAAATGTCGGGCTGGGCGCTGTTGGCCGCGCCGGGAGTACCGCCGGTTACACCCCAACCGCGCCAGCTGGTACCAAGACTATTATCTGAAGTAGGGTCTATCAGTTCATAGGTTGGACCGCCACCGTCTGTAGCTGAATTCCAGCCCGCAGCTTGTTCTGTTGAGCTGTATCCGTCTTCAAAATCCACATAATCGATCCGGGCACCGGAACTGTCCAGCAGCTCAATGTCTTCACCGCTGTTGCTAAGGGCGCCGCTGGTCCATTCGTAGTCCGGTGCAGAACCATAACGGTTATGAAACTTCGTTGAATCGTAGGCCAAAACTATATACCCACCAGCTGCGATGGATGCGCCGGCTGGGAAAGTAAAAACGACGGCATTGTTTTCTTTAACGCCGCTAAGGTCCACCGCTGAATTGCTGTGGTTGTATAATTCAATAAATTCTGTCGTGTCTGTACCAGACTCGGGGCCGTTGTAGTTAATTTCATTAATCACAACTTTTCCATAAGCAACGGGCAGGCTGGTCGAAGAAGCGGTCAACAGGTAGGCACCTGCTGTTGTGCTAGAATAACCGGCTACTTTAATAAAATACTGGTCTAGGTTGTACATTGTGTGTGACCCCACGTAGGTCCATGTGTTTTGATCATGGACAATCCACTCAGAATCTGTGGCGTTTGTTCCCGCTGACGACGTCCAACTGGTGTTGCCACCTCTAACAGAACTTTTTCTTACCAGGGTGTGATCTTTCGTACCATTTGTGACACCCGCAACATCCCAGCCACTGCCTGGATCATCACCCATATCACCAATTATATCAACAATTGTATATGTTGAAGCAGTTGCTCCTGCAACTGTAAGGGCCATAACATCATCTCCGTTGCTCAAATAGGTAAAAGTCTGATCGCCTTGGGCAACTATCGCAGAACTGGCGCTTCCATGATGAACCACATACACATCACCATCAGCTACAACAGTACCCGCTGCAAATGTGATGTTATTGGGATAATCCCATTCATTATTCGTATTACAACCATTACTACAGGTGGAAACTGAATAAGCGCTTAAATCAACAGCAGCGCCGGTGCCATTATAAATTTCCAGATATTTGTTGTTGCTGCTGCCTTCCGCATATTCAGAGAAAAACAGGTTTGTTGGGAGGGCCGCAACACTATTAAAACGATGGCTGATTTTGGAATAGAATCCGGTTCCACCGTCATCATCATATGCAATAGAATTCGTGCTGCTGTTGGCGGCATAAAGATAGAGTTTTGTGTCACCAACATTATCGTCAGCAGAGGTGGCATGAGTTTCTAATACCCAGTCCCCTACGCTACTCAAGGTAAATGAGTACCAGTCTTCATCGTAGGCAGTGATATAAGCAGAGACGGTGTCGGTGGCCATTGCGGTGGCTGTTGACATATCATCGTTTGGTTCAACTTCCGTGCCGCTGGTGCGGGACACGCGGTATCCAAACTCGCCCGACCTCTGGGTTGCAAGCCAGGACAGGTACATGGCGTTCTCAATGGTAAAGTTGTCTGGGTTAGCTTCATAAATATCTTTTAATTCTTCATAGGACATCTCCCGAATTAGGGAGTTGAGTTTTTCCTGCGCTTTGGCGGCGTCTTTAAAAGACAGCTCATCCCAATTGTCCAACAATCCCAGCACAGCACCTTCGGCGCCTTCTGGATATTGCTTTTGTTTTGGTGTAACTACGGTGCCCAGAAAACCGCTGTAAGGCTTGGATGTGGCGTGGATTGTTAGCGCCTGTTTCTGTGCCGGCATAATGTCCGGGTCACGCAGTTCAGAATCTGTTTTGGAATTTTTTTCTATTAGTTTATTTTTTAATAATTCTTCCTCTGTTTTTATATCACCAGCAAAAACCAGTGAAGTAATAACGGAAGAAATAAGTAAATATGACAGAACCTTAACAGTATGTCTCATAGGTTTACTCCTTGATATCTTAGTTAATTCTCAATTCAAACACCCTCCGAGGACATGAATCGCCCCGCACTCAGACGAAGATAAGCGAGTCCAATATAAGGATGTGCTTCATTCGAGTCAAGTTTTTGTAATAATACCACAAAAATGCATGTTTCCGTCGGCATTCCTACTTGACCAGCAATAATTTTTTCACAGCAGTGAAATCTCGGGCCTGAATCCGGTAAAAATACATGCCCGAAGACAGTGCACTACCCATTGTGTTTATACCGCTCCAATTCACAGTATAAAATCCTGGTTGAAAATAAGAATCAACCAGTTCAGCTACTTTCTGTCCCATAACATTGTAGACATCGATCCTTACGTGGGATTCTTCCGGAATATCATACCGTATTGTAGTTATCGGGTTAAAGGGGTT
>ENA-ORDI01001662-ORDI01001662.1-marine-metagenome-genome-assembly--contig:-NODE-1662-length-11950-cov-2.631601_pt1 | contig 11950 bp, 12 predicted proteins | sample MGYA00248628_ERZ508525 | MGnify/ENA primary metagenome ERZ508525 (study PRJEB26195, sample SAMN05422138) | marine metagenome | isolation source: East of Porto Seguro, South Atlantic Ocean | place...
CATGCCCTAAAAGGGTAAAAGCTGTGGAAGAATACCACGTTCTCACTGCCGCCGGCGGTTCGCCGTCGCCTAGTGGGGAAATTTAAAGCCTTTGGGAATGATGATTATGTTGGATTCATCATCCACGAAAAAACGGTTTCTATCCTGCTCCAGATTATACCCCAAAGTGGTGCAGGGAGGAACCTCAACGTCCTTGTCAATGATAGCCATATTGATTTTGCAGTTTTTGCCGATTTTTACCCGGTCCATCAACAGGGAGTTGATGACCACCGCTCCACTATCGATACTGACATCGCGGCCGATCACCGATTTCTGCACAATTCCTCCACTGATAATACTTCCTTCGGCAACGATGCTATCGATGGCTTGGCCTCGGCGCCCATCTTCATTAAAGACGAACTTAGCTGGTGGAGTTCCGTAGTTTGCGGTTTTGATGGGCCACTTTTTATTATAAAGGTTGAATTCGGGTTTGACATTTCTCAAATCCATATTGGCTTCCCAGAAAGCTTTGATCGTCCCTACATCTCGCCAGTAACCGATTTCTTTTTTAGTAAGCCCGGAGATGTGGTTCCTGCGAAAATCGTAGGCGAAGACTCTGGACTTGTTGAAAATCCGGGGGAGGATGTCCTTGCCGAAATCATGGGAAGATTCCACATCCGCTGCATCCTCATAGAGCAGCTCAATCAAAACTGCTTTGTTGAATAGATAGTTGCCCATGGATGCGAAGGCCTCTTTGGGTCTTCCAGGGATGGGTTTCGGGCGTTTTGGTTTTTCCTTGAATCCCGTTACCCTCTGTTTTTCCTGTACCTGGATTACCCCCAAGGAGGAGGCATTTTTAAGGGGTACCGGCAAGGCCGAGATGGTGACATCGGCCCGCTTTCTAACATGAAAATCGATCATTTGTTGCAAGTCCATGCGGTAGATATGGTCGGCACCGAAAATGGCGATGATGTCGAAGTCACTATCCTCTATCAGGTTGATGTTCTGATAAATGGCGTCTGCTGTGCCCCGGTACCAGCTATTTCCCGTGCGTTGTTGGGCGGGAAAAGGGAGAATGAAGTGATCCCGCAGGATAGAACTGAACCGCCAGCTTTCTTGCAGGTGTTCGGTTAACGACTGGGACTTAAATTGGGTCAGAACATAAATGGAAAAGATTCGTGAATTGATAAAATTGCTCAAGGCAAAATCAATCAGCCTATACTTTCCACCAAAAGGGACAGCGGGTTTGGCGCGTTGCTGGGTGAGCGGGTAAAGTCGGCTACCCTCGCCGCCGGCAAGAATCATTCCGAGGACTTTTTTTACCGAACCGGTCATGGGGTCTCTTTCTCACTAGGCGTGGCGCCCTTAACAGGGGAGGCAGATAGCAACAACCCATTAAGCCGAGACAAATCTTTGCTAGCCAAATAAAGCCATTGCCAGTCGGCTCCACGCCTAGTGGATGATATTGCTAAAGCGGTAGACCGTCAACTACCAGCCGGGCATAAAAAAAACCGGCCCCCTGTGAAAGGGAGCCGGTTTATGTTTTATCTTAAATGGAGAAGGGGGATTACATCATCCCGGGCATACCGCCCATGCCTCCCATACCGCCCATGCCACCGCCACCGCCGCCATGAGAATGTTCTTCTTTTTCTTCCGGCAGATCGGTGATCATCGCTTCGGTGGTCAGAAGCAGGCCGGCGATACTGGCGGCGTTTTGCAATGCGGTGCGCGCCACTTTAGCAGGGTCAATGATTCCCGCTTTGATCATGTCGGTGTACTTGCCGGTTCTGGCATCGTACCCTTCATTGCCCTTCAAGCTTTTCACTTTCTCGCAAACCACAGTACCTTCTTCACCGGCGTTGATCGCGATCTGGCGTAGCGGCTCTTCAAGAGCCCGGCGGATGATTTTTACTCCCACCAGGAAATCATGCTCGCCTTTGATCTTATCCAGTACACCCAAGCTACGGATGTAAGCCACACCACCACCGGGGATGATTCCCTCTTCAACTGCGGCACGGGTAGCATGCAGGGCATCCTCAACACGGGCTTTCTTCTCTTTCATTTCTGTCTCAGTCGCGGCACCCACCTTGATGATGGCTACACCGCCCACCAGTTTGGCCAACCGCTCCTGGAGTTTTTCCCGGTCATAATCGGAAGTCGTCTCTTCGATCTGGTTGCGGATCTGTTTTACCCGTCCCTGAATGTCGGAGGCTTTTCCTTTGCCATCGATGATGACGGTGTTTTCTTTATCGATAGTGATGCGTTTTGCGCGGCCCAGGTCATTCAGGTCTACGCTGTCCAAAGAAACACCAATATCTTCGGTGATTACTTTACCGCCGGTCAGAATGGCAATGTCATTGAGCATATCTTTTCTGCGATCGCCGAATCCCGGTGCCTTAACGGCGGAGACATTCAGCGTGCCCCGCAGTTTATTGACCACGAGAGTGGCCAGGGCTTCGCCTTCGACATCTTCAGAGAGAATGAGAAGGGGTTTTCCGCCTTTGGCGATTTTTTCCAGCAACGGCAGGAGGTCTTTCATATTACTGATTTTTTTCTCATGAAGCAGGACGTAGGCATCTTCCAGGACCGATTCCATACGCTCGGGGTCGGTCACGAAATAGGGGGAAAGATAACCGCGATCGAACTGCATTCCCTCTACTATTTCTAAGGAGGTGTCCATGCTCTTGGCTTCTTCAACGGTGATAACTCCGTCTTTTCCCACCTTGTCCATCGCTTCAGAAATTATTTTTCCAATAGCTTTATCCTGATTGGCGGAAATGGTTCCGACCTGGGCGATTTCCTTTTTATCCTTGGTGGGTTTGGACATCTTCTCGATTTCTGGAATGATGGCACCAACGGCTGCTTCAATGCCCCGCTTGATATCCATCGGGCTGGCGCCGGCGGTGACATTTTTTATTCCTTCGCGAAAAATCGCCTGGGCCAGAACAGTAGCCGTGGTCGTACCGTCCCCGGCGTTGTCACTGGTTTTGCTGGCGACTTCGTTAAGCATTTGCGCGCCCATGTTTTCAAACGGGTCTTGCAATTCAATTTCCTTGGCTACCGTAACACCATCTTTGGTGATGGTTGGGGAGCCGAATTTTTTGTCAATTATCACATTGCGTCCCTTAGGACCCAAGGTGATTTTTACGGTATCTGCCAGTTGATTAATCCCGGACAGTATCTTATGTCTAGCATTTTCATCAAACGCGATTTGTTTAGCCATAAAAGCGATTCTCCTTATTCTCTAGAAGAGATGTGAATGATTTTGTCATTAAATAATTGAGATGGAAATTTAACCTACGATTGCCAAAACATCGTCTTCACGCATTAGCAGGTAATCTTCTCCGTCAAATTTGATTTCTGTGCCGCCGTATTTGCTGTAAAGGACTTTGTCGCCGATTTTTACTTCCAATTTGACCAGCTTGCCGTCATCACCAACTTTACCTTTACCTACTGCCTTTACCCGGCCCTCGATGGGTTTTTCCTTGGCTGAATCGGGAATGATGATCCCCCCTTTTCGAACTTCTTTTTCCAGAATGGGTTGAACAAGAATACGGTCATGCAATGGGTGGATTTTCATATAGGCTCCTTGAAATAATGTTACACTCAGATTAAATTTTGAAAGAAAAAACGCGAATTAGCGTAAACTTGCTCGCAAAAAGTGGTAACTTGTTAAATTTAAATGCCTTATGCTCCTGAGTGGGTAAGGTCTGGCTTAAGTTTTTGAGTTTTTAGCACTCTCTGGGCATGAGTGCTGACAATATATAAAACCCTGGTATCAAAAAGCAAGGTATTCCCTAAAAAAAGATCAGAAAATCGCCAAAATCATGAGAAATACTATAAAAAAAGAGGTTTTGCAGATTGAAACCTTTCCGAATCCGTTTCCGGGAAGGGATTACACCATTGAAATGGAGTGTCCGGAGTTCACCTGTTTGTGCCCCAAAACCGGGCAACCGGATTTTGCCACCCTGTACATCAGTTATGTTCCGGAAAAATTGTGCATAGAATTAAAATCATTAAAGCTTTATCTGGTGTCGTACCGGAATGAAGGGGGGTTTCACGAAAAACTGACCAATATCATTTTAGATGATCTGGTATCCGCGTGCCGGCCGAGAACAATGAGAATTGTGGGTGATTTTAATGTCCGTGGTGGAATCCACACCACGGTCACAGTGGAACACCAGTCCAAAAAATCCCCTACTCGGCAGCGGAGGCACTCCGCAAATAAAAAGGGTAAATAAGTTACGTTTACCTGGACGGGCTGGAATTTTATAGGAAAGATGGCATGGGTCAACCGATACAACGAACTGGGGAATGTCATTCTTGCGGCGAGTGCTGCAAGACGGTCAATATTACGGTCTTTCGAGATGTCACAATCCAGCAACATGGAAGTCTGGAAGAATTGGAACTTTATTTATCCTACCGGGGAATTCGGGTTGTCGGTTCGGACGAAAAGAGAAACCAGCTTTATTATTCCATGGATGTTCCATGCAGTGAACTGACACCAGATAACCGGTGCCGCGTCCATGGCAGTCCTATGAAGCCTCTCATCTGCCTTCGTTTTCCTTCTAGCAAAGAGGATGTCGAGGACACCCCGAGCTGTGGTCATAGCTTCCCTACTGAGCCCGGCCGCGGAGGCGCTCTGTTTTAAAGTTTTAAGGAGGGGCTTTTTTGCGGAAAAATGACTGAGAAACAGGTACCTTTTCCGGGCTGGCTTTTGACAGAAATGGCTCCGCCATGGTTTTCCGCTATTTTTTGGCAGATGGCCAAACCCATCCCGGTTCCTTCATACTCGTTTCTGCCATGCAGTCTTTCAAAAGGACGAAAAATCCGGTCCTTATATTTTTCATTGAAGCCTATTCCCTGGTCCTTGATGGAAATTTCCCAACCGCTTTGTTTGTTTAAGCGACTTTTAATTTCAATCTTTGGAGGTTTGCCGACTTCATGGAATTTGATGGCATTGGAAAGAAAGCTTTGAAATAACTGCCTGATTTGCGAGGGATTGCCCTCGATAGTGGGTAGGGAACTGAATTGAATTTTGGCCTCGCTTTTATTAATCAATACCTCCAAATCGGCTGTGACCTCTTTTAAAACTACTTTCAGATCGATTTTTCTGAATGGTTCTGTCTGAGTGCTGGTTCTTGAAAAAAGCAGGAGATCATTAATGAGATCCTGCATCCTGAGCGCGGATTTTTGCATTCGTTCCAGGTATTCTCTTATTTCCGGTTTTAGGCTGTCTTCTTTTTCAATCAACCGGGATCCAAATATGGCAATCTTCCTTACAGGTTCCTGCAAATCATGGGAAGCGATGGATACAAAATCCTTCATAGCCAGATGGCTTTTTTCCAACTCCCGGGTTTTTAATTTAAGCTGGGCTTCAGCATCCATGCGTTCTATTTCGCTGGAGCATCTGGCGGCGAAAATATTAAGGATGGAGTGGTAGTGGTCAAAATCCTCAATGGGCTTTTCATCCATAACGGACAATACCCCGAAGGGTTGTTTTTCTAAATTGAGTAAGGGTACGCCTAAATATGAATGGATTCCCCAGTCCACCAGGCATTGATCATAGGGGAAATATGTTTGTACATTTTGCGGGTAGAAACTGGTTTCCTGATCTATGACTTTTTCACAGGGGGTATCTTTCAGGATAAAAGTAAGATTTTCTATAATTTTATTTTTATCCCAGAGAGCAACTGTTCTAAGGGTTTTTGGGGAACCCTTTTCAATTTTACCTATGAAGGCATAACGCATTCCAAAAACAGAGGCCAGACTTTGAACCAGATTGTTGAAATATTCATTGCCGATGACCGAAGAGGTGCTTTGGGTAATGCAGGATAATTGATGATTAAAAAGGCGTAGTTTTTCTTCGCTCTGTTGAAGTGATTTCTGGTTCCTACTACTTTCTGCAATCAAGAGGTTAAATCTTTTCATAGATGAATTTCGCGAAACCGTATAATGGGCCGTATTCTTCTTATATGGGGATAAAGCAAAAAGGGCTGATGGAACAAAGCTTTTCTCACTTCTCCGGTGATGAATGCCCGGGTTTCTTGGGAACAAACCATGGTTTTTTCGAAATTTTGCTCCTTTGGAGTTCATATCGGGTCCTTTCCTTTTGGGAATATCGACCATTAAACTTTTTGAAGTTTCCAGTAGGCGACCATTAGTAATGTTATTCTCGGGTTGAGGAATCGCAACTATTTTTATTTGAAAAGGGAAAATTTCTTCCTCCGAAAATAACTGGTTTTTGAAAAGGGTTGTTATTCCATCATTAATTGTTTTAGGAGTTCGGTTTTTTTATTTTTGGCCAGGAGGCCTCTAAGAAGCTGTGGAAATTCTGTTATAATACTAATTTTAGGTGAGTTATGGAGCAACGATTTATCGATCATGGCAACAAAACAATATCGGACGCTCGCACGGGGCTGATGTGGCAGGAGAGCTATGCCTATGTGGAAACAGGCAACAATATCAGCTGGTACGATGCCCAGGACTATATTTGCAAGCTAAACCGGGAAAAACTGGGGGACTATGATGATTGGCGCCTCCCGGACCGGCTTGAAATTCAAAGTTTGTATGAAATCGCCAAACCCTTCCAGTCCCGGGGAAAAACATTTATACTTCATATTGATCCTGTTTTTGAATTCAGTTATGGCAGTTGTTTTTGGACCCGTAAGACCCGGCTATCTGCCGCACTGGGATTCGAGTTTGACCTGGGAGATATTCACTGGTATCCCAAGGGGAGTCTCAAAGCTACCGTTCGGGCTGTGCGGAATGATTGGCAACCCCGGTTAATGATTGACCTGAGCTGGGCAAAAGAAACCGCTGGCTTCTGATATAAATATGGACGAGCAAAAATTCAAAATTGAAAAAGCCAAGGCTCGTAAGCTTCGCCAGTCACAGTGGTGGAAAGCAAAGATCCAGGCGGGTGCTTGCCATTATTGCGGAGGCCGGTTCACGGCGGAAGAGCTTACAATGGACCATATTGTCCCCATTTCCCGCGGCGGGAAAAGTAAGCGTGGGAACCTGGTGCCTGCATGTAAAAAATGTAATGTGAATAAAAAGTACTACACCTCAGCAGAGATCATCCTTCGTGAAAAGCTAGGTCAGGATATTCATTTTTAAAGTTTAATCTCCTCCGACGATAAAACTATCAAGGCTTAAAATATTTCATGCAGATTCTTTTCGATACGGATTGCTTGATTCAGGCGTTGGAAAACTTAGTGAATTCAGCGGTGTTAAACCTGTGCCGTCAAGAGCGTTGCAAAGGCTGGCTTGTGTCCACCGCCGTTCCTGCTATTTTGGCGAGGGCAGGAGCGCGGAAGGGAGAGGTTCAATCTCTTTTGCGAAGCCTGGCAGTTTTGACCCCCACGGCTCATGATATCCACCTGGCTCTGGAATCTGAAGAACCGTTTGAGAAAGCGCTGGTGGCGCGTCTGGTGGAGGTAAGCGGATTAGACGCGGTGGTCACACTTTCTCCTGAAAGATTTTCTGGCTTACCAGTAAATGCTCTAACTCCCGGGCAGTTACAGGAAAAACTGGATGCCCCACCTCCCCCGGTCAAAGAAGTCCGTTTGCTGGATATCACTGCCTCTTATCACCAGGTTTTGAACGAGGTGGAAAAAGAGACTGCGGAAACGATTCGATCGGGACAATTTATCCTGGGTCCCAAAGTTTCCCGGATGGAAGAGAGGATGGCGTCTTATTGCCAAGCTAAGTATGCCGTTGGAGTTTCATCTGGAACGGATGCGTTACTGATTGCATTGATGGCTTTGGGGATTGGTCCTGGTGATGAAGTGATCACCACTCCTTATACTTTTTTTGCGACGGCGGGTTCCATTATTCGTACCGGAGCCAAACCCGTTTTTGTGGATATCAATGATATTACTTTCAATATTAAACCCGAACATATTGAGCGTTGCATCACCCCGAAGACCAAAGCTATTATTCCGGTGCATCTTTATGGGCAATGTTCCGATATGGATATCATTCTTCAATTGGCCGAGAAAAATGGTCTGCGGGTGATTGAAGATTCGGCCCAGGCGATTGGTTCTGAGTACAAGGGTAGGTCGGCGGGTTCGATGGGGGATATGGGGTGTTTCTCATTTTTTCCCACAAAAAACCTGGGTGGTTTTGGCGATGGCGGATTGGTAACCACAAACTCGGAAGAGCTTTACAAACAGTTAAAGATTCTTAGAGTGCATGGTTCAGAACCGAAATATTACCACAAAATATTAGGCGGAAATTTTCGTCTGGATGCCCTTCAGGCCGATGTGGTGAGTGCCAAATTGAACTTCCTGGAAAACTGGACAGAGCGAAGAAGGCAAAACGCGCAAAACTATAACCAGCTTTTTAAAGATTCGGCGATGACCCCATTTGTCCAACTGCCTCCTGAAGTATTTCCCCGGCATATTTATAACCAGTATGTCCTCCGTGTAGGAAATCGCAGGGATGAGCTTAGAGCTTTTCTAAATGAGAGCCGAATTGGCTGCGAAATCTATTATCCTATTCCGCTCCACCTTCAGGAATGTTTTAAATCCCTGGGTTACCAAAGTGGTGACTTTCCTGAATCGGAAAAGGCCGCGAAGCAGACCCTGGCACTTCCCATTTCTCATGAGGTGGATCGAAGACAGCAGGAATATGTTGTCGAAACGGTCCATCAGTTTTTTCTGGGAGAGTGAATCCGATACCGGTTCAATGCAGAGGTCTTAATTCTACCTCTGGAGGTTTTTCCCGGGGTACATGAATCTGGCTTTCGCAAATCATAATGATATGAAACCCTAGTTTTGTTTTAATGGGTTCCAGAAGCTTGAATTTCTCCATTTTCATCATGATATCGACCAACTCTTGATCCATGATTTCCGGAGCTATTTCCATTTCCTGGTAAATCCAGCCTAATGAACCGCCTAATGCCTTGCTCATGCAAATGCTGTATTTTTTAGCCAGTCGGATAAAAAATTTCTCCATTTTTTCCCAGTCATGATAAGGCTTGTCAGGATCATCAGTTTCCAGTTGCGCTAGTTCATTTTGGTAATCGACAAGAGTTTCCCAAATCATTTTTGCCGACTCCATGGAAGTCATGCGAATGTTTCTCACGCGATGCTCCATGGGCTTGTCGGTAGTGAAAGTCTTTTTCTTCGCGACAAAAGCCTTTTTAATTTTTGGCTTGGGTTTGATAGGAGCTTCAGGGCCCCCTTCTGCAGGCTGGCGCTCCTTAGCGGTTTTATCCCGTTCGTAGACGGTCTTTTCGGGTTCCTGGGGCTGATCAGTTTTAGACATGATAACCAAGGTTGTTTTGAAAGTGGATTGTATCTGTGAAGTGTAATTTGAACGGGTTCATTTTTCAAGAAATATAAATTCAAGGTATTGCAGGACAGCTCCCTGGGAATTACTTCCGATGATTTCGTGAGCGGATTCTTTTACTTCCGGCAGAGCATTTTCTACAGCAATGGCCCGACCCGCGACCCGAAACATGTCCAAATCATTCAAATAATCTCCAAACACGACGATGCGTTCTAGGGAAATCTCCAATTTCCGGGCAAGTGTCTCTAACATATTTCCTTTACTGGCCTCCTGGTGGAAGGACTGGAGCCAGTAATAGCCTTTCATGGACACGTCTTCGGCAAAATATATATTGAGATGATCAAAATGTTTTTCCTGAAGTGACTGGTAGATGGGTTCCAGCCGGTCATACGTGTCGATCAATAAAAATCCGGAAATTTTTTCCTCTTCTTTAAATTCAAAACATTTGACTTGGTTAAGTCTTTCGTCTCCTTCCAGGCTTTTGACATAGGCTTGGGAGCCCGGATTGGTAGCATTCTGGTAATAGAGTTTATGTTTTTCTTCAAACGTATAGACAAAAGGATTGATGCCTCGAGGCAAGGCCAACTTGAGCATATTATCTACAACTGTTTTTTCAATGGAGTGGGAATATTCCAAAATACGTCCACTTTCGAAATCGGTAAGGTAAACACCATTGAATAAAATGACCGGTAGGTTCAGGTTCAATCCATTTAAAATCGGGTGTGCGGAATCGTAGTTTCTGGCGGTTGCGATGGTGAACCGCATTCCCATGTCGATCAGCCGGTTGAGTCGTCTTTTGAAATCTTCCGGGAATGAGCCATCGGGCAGTAACAAGGTACCGTCCAGATCAGAAATATATAAAAGGTCTTTATCCATAAACGGGTTCAATATTCATGCTGAAGGAACAGGACACCTTGTATAAGAGCCTGCTTGTAAGGAATCGCTTTGGCAGTATACTAAAAGAAAATTATTTGTTTAATCTATTCGTGAAAAAGGATTGAGGTTCATGAAAAACATAGGTTTTGTCCGGTACTTGCAATCTATTGTTGTGGGGTTATTTTTTGTTTTTAGTTTTTGTTCCAATAGCGAGGCCTTTGATTTTTCTGACTGGGATGGTCTGGTAAAAAAATATGTTACTGCTAAAACATTGGAGGGGGTTCGGTTTAACGCCATCGATTATGCCAGTTTGAAAAAGGATCCTGTTTTCTCTGACCTGATTACCAGGCTGGAGTCTTTCAGTCCGACGAGTCTGGAATCACGTGAATCCACACTTTCTTTCTGGATCAACGTCTATAATATTCTGGCGGCTAAAATGATTACCGACCATTACCCCATAAAGAGTATCAAAGATGTGGGGAATTTTTTTAAACCGGTCTGGAAACGGGTGGCGGGTACGGTGGGAGGCAAAGAGCGCACTCTCAACGACATCGAGCATGAAATTCTCAGGAAAATGAATGAACCACGCACCCATATGGCCATCGTCTGCGCTTCCGTCAGTTGTCCTGATCTTCGCCGCGAAGCCTATATTGCTGGAAAGCTGAATGAGCAGTTGGATGACCAGATGGAAAAGTTTTTGCGGTCCCGCGGAAAAGGGATGAAACTGGATGAACAGAAAAACAGGGTCTATCTCTCAGCCATATTCAAATGGTTTGCGGAGGATTTTGAAAGCCGTGGAGGCGTTCTAAAATATATTGGCCAGTATGTCACCGCAGAGGAAAGAAAAGTTCTGAATAATTCCAAAATTAAAATTTCTTACCTGCATTACAACTGGAAGATAAACCACTAGCCACCAGGCCGGGCAACGCCCGGAGGAAATAGGCAATAACTCATTGAGTCGCCAAAGCTACCTGTTCGCCAGAGGGAGCTATTGCCCATTGGGTCCAGCGTTACGCTGGCCGCCGGTTATCGAACGGTCATTAGTCCGCGTGTTTGCGGAGAAATGTTGGAATATCAAAGTTTGAGGTCAGGCTTCCTGGATCCGGATTTTCTTCCTTAATTGTGGAGGCAAGGGATTTTAAATGTTTGAAAGACGTTGGCCCTGAATCGCCTTCAGCGATTGGGTCTCCCCCGACCACTTTTTTCAAAGCCGGCCTTTCTTGCGGTCTTATTATCGCTTCCGTATCCTCAAATCCAGTGGCGATGACAGTTACCCGCATCTCTCCTTCCATTTGGTTGTCGATCACTGCTCCGAATATGATATGAGCATCCTCATGGGCGTTTTCCTGAATCAACATGGAAGCCTCATTGACTTCCATCAGGGTGAGATCTTCACCCCCAGTGATGTTGATCAGGATTCCCTTTGCGCCATCTACCGTAGCTTCATCCAGCAAAGGACTGGAGATTGCTTTCTGCGCCGCCTCAACAGCGCGCATATCTCCGGTCGCGGTTCCGCTACCCATTAGGGCTTTGCCCATGCTACCCATAATGCATTTGACATCGGCAAAGTCGAGGTTGATCAGGCCGGGGCGGACCATCAGATCGGTGACGCCTTTGACACCTTGGTACAGCACGTCATCCGCCATGGAGAATGCTTCGGTAAAGGTGGTTTTTTCATTCGCCAGACGGAACAGGTTCTGGTTGGGAATGATGATCAGTGTATCAACGACCTTTTGCAGCGCCTCGATACCGTCCTCAGCCTGACGCATCCGCTTGATGCCTTCCAACTGGAACGGCT
>ENA-ORDI01001664-ORDI01001664.1-marine-metagenome-genome-assembly--contig:-NODE-1664-length-11939-cov-3.146012_pt1 | contig 11939 bp, 9 predicted proteins | sample MGYA00248628_ERZ508525 | MGnify/ENA primary metagenome ERZ508525 (study PRJEB26195, sample SAMN05422138) | marine metagenome | isolation source: East of Porto Seguro, South Atlantic Ocean | place...
ATGTAAGAAATACAAGGACTACCTTGAGCAGCCAATAATCTACACTCCAGGTCTTCGTTCCCACCCTTTGCAACAGCCTAACTGAAATCCCAGAGGAAGGACTATTTAGTTGAATACTCAACCGTCACGGGTATCATGATGGGTAGTCCCAGTTCCGTAAATTTGTTCTTCATCACCCTAAATGGATTCTTAAACGAAAAAGTTAATTTACTATGAACAATAATTGTTGTAATTGAAAATCCATGTTGAATCAGATGACTGTACAGGTGTTTACTCGCCGGTTTATTTGGGTCGGGATAAAGGTTTCTGGCCTGCCTGCCACTAAGGTATGAACAGGCATGAGGTTGGTCTTGATAAAAATTCAGGCTCATAGTGCGTAGGGTAAATCAGCATCTAACTGCCATTGACTGGGCGAGACTTTGACAGAACATAACTCATCCAGTCTTTTGATAAATTCTGCTCTGGGGATTTCTTCTCCGCCCATACGCGATAGGTGATCGGAGTATATCTGACAATCTATCATCGGCATGTCCCAGCGTTGTAATTGTTGGCATAAGGCGATGAGCGCAACTTTAGAGCTGTCTGGTACAAAACTAAACATGGATTCACCAAAAAATGCTTTGCCTACAGAAACACCATAAAGACCACCAACCAGTTCATTATCTTTCCAACATTCAATACTATGTGCATATCCCTGATGGTGTAAATCAGTATAAGCCTCGATCATATTATTGTGTATCCACGTCCGGTTATCTGGATCTGTAGGTTGATTCTGTCTCGGTGCCGAACACGCTTTCATGACCTGTTCGAATGCGCGATCCATTGTGACGGTAAACTGTCCTTTCCGTAATATCTTATTAAGACTTTTACTGATATGTACATCATCTGTGAAAAGAACCATACGTGGATCAGGACACCACCATAAAATCGGGTCATTTTTATTAAACCAGGGAAAAATGCCACGTTGATAGGCATCCAGTAATCTTGCTGGAGACAGATCACCGCCCGCAGCTAATAAACCATGATCTGTCGCTTTTTCCACAGGAGGGAAATGACTTTGTGAGTCGGCAGCCAACCAAGTGATAGACATAACTTAATCTTGTAATTGAATAGTGAGTTGTTTTGCCCACTGAATAGATTCTAAATAAGTTTTGACTAATATTTCTCTTGGAACAGGTGAAGTGGATATGGTTTCCCAATCCGCTTGTTCATAACTTAATGTATCTGCTAAAGCTCTTCCTGCAGGTCCTTGTTTATCTATCAAGGCTGTTTTAAGTTCAGCGGTCAATGGTAAGGGGTCAACAATATCGACAAGTGGTTTATCCAACATGGCATCCAGAACCGACAGAAGACCGACGGTGAAAAACATATCTGAATGTCCTTTATAGTATTTGGCTAGTAGCTCACACATTCTGCCGCGAAACATGGCGACATGACGTAATTCATTCGGTTTATCATCAATACCTGATAAACATAATAAACTTGCCCATGTTTTAATTTTATTGAGCCCAAGCATGACTATCGCTTGTTTGGTGCTTTCCACTTTTTTAGGCAAACCAAAAAAGGCGGAGTTGATTAAACGCAAAAGTTTATAACTGAGCGTGATGTCTTGGTTAATAATCTCAGTTAAATCTTCGGCTTCTACATCAGCGTCTTGAAGACGCACCAATAATGACATTAATGTTTGCGTTGATGGGGTTAATTCGTGACCTGTACTTTGATCAGGCTTGGTATAAAAATCACCTTCCAGCAAATCTAGGTGATGCGCTTTGCAATAGTGATACTGTTCGATGTTGTTAACATTGATAGCACACAAAACGTCATAGTGAGCACGCCATGCTTGAATTTCTTGATCAGTCAGTTGTTGTAAATTTTCTTGTGCGAGGTCAATCAATAAAGTCTTGTACTGATGCCCATTCATGGAGTTATGCAATCGATTTGCATAATTTATGGCACGATGATATGCCGGTGGTGGCTGTTGGGTATTCATGTCTAGCGTTAGAGAGGCATATATTTTAGGTAGATCCAGAAGAGCATGGTGCCATGACTCTGGAATAGATAACAGCGCACTAGAACTATGATTAATATCTAATACAATGTTGGGCAGTGACTGGACAAAGTCAGGAACGGGACTATCGTCCTTTAACTTTTGTCCTTCAAGATCATAAAAGCTTAAATGATATCCGGCGACATCCAATTCATCATTGATGAATAAGGGGTGACGGTGAATTAAACCCGAAAAAGTTTTTAATTGTTCTAAAGCGACTTCGTCCTGCGCCATAAGTAAATGCTCTCTTTAAGCTAGCCATCACCTCAAAGCGACTCTCTTCCTGAGAATGCGTGAGAAAGGGTGCCACTGTCAACATATTCGAGCTCACCTCCCAGTGGAATACCATGAGCAAGTCGACTGACTTTGATATTGCGGGCTCTGGCCAGTTCACCGATAAAATGAGCCGTTGCTTCACCTTCCACGGTAGGGTTGGTAGCCAAAATAACTTCTTCGATAGTGTTTTGAGCTAACCATTCAATCAATTTGGGAATGCCCAATGCGTCAGGACCGATACCATCCAGCGGCGATAAATGGCCTGATAATACAAAATATTGTCCTTGGTATTGGGTTGCTTGTTCAATAGCAAGTACGTCGCTTGGCATTTCTACAATACACAAAATGTCTTGTTGGCGACGCTCATCAGCACAACGTGAACAGAGTTCTGTTTCAGATAAAATTCTGCAACGTTTACAATGTTTTACGTTTACTAATGCATGAGTAAGCGCCTGAGCAAGGCGTTGACCACCATCTCGATTACGCTCAAGCAAATGGAATGTCATACGTTGTGCTGATTTTGGCCCTACGCCTGGTAAACAGCGAAGCGCACTTATCAACTCATCAATACTGGGACCGAGTTTTGCCATGTTATAAGGCTAAAATGGCATTTTCATGCCAGGAGGTAGCATGCCTGACATACGTTCTTGAGTGGTTTGTTCTACTTGACGGTTTGCATCATTAACAGCAGCAGCGATTAAATCTTCCAGCATTTCTTTATCATCTTCAAATAATGCATCTTCAATTTGAACGCGCTTAATGTCATGTTTACCTGTCATGGTAATTTTGACCATTCCACCACCAGCTTGTCCGGTGACTTCGACAGAAGCCAATTCTTTTTGTGCTTTTTCCATATTGGCCTGCATTTGCTGGGCCTGTTTCATCAGATTGCCTAAACCACCTTTCATGGAATGTCCTCTTTACTTAATCTAAGGGTTTTATTGTACTTTCAATTACACGAGCATTAAATGTGTTCTTTATTACTTCGATAGTGGGGTCAGTCTGTATAGATTCAATAGCCTGTTGCTGTTTTTGTGCGAGTTGTTCAGCTCTTTCAACCGCTACTGTCGGCCCTGAATGCAAACTATCGGGATCATGATTAAATATGACACTGACATTCTGATCGAGTTTCTGCTGTAATGCTTGTTCGAGGCGTTCTTTTGATTTTGAGGTCGCTAAATGAGCAAGTTCAGGCGATAACGATAGTTGAAGCGTGCGTTCTTCACATCGAATAAAGGCGCTATTTTCGGCTAATTGTCGCGTTAGTGCAGACAGTTTGAGTTCTGAAATGATTTGCGTCCAGTTTGCAGGGGACAAATCAACACTGATTAAAGTCTCTTCATCGACGCTGGGAAGCGAGTCAGCTAAAGCTTCTTTTGTATGTTTTTCGTTTACCTGAGTATCAGTGATCTTTTGAATATTCTGGTCATGGTTTAGCTCAGGTTGGTGCTGCGGCTTTTCTGGTGGCGCTTTCGGCTTTTGTGAAGAAAAGGCTGAATGGGTTGTTGAGTCACTCGGCTCTGAATGATGTTCATGTCGACTCAATACCGGGGCTGATGCGTTTAGTTCTTTGCTGTCTGAGCTGTTGGCATTGCTGACTGTTACCGGCGGTTCAGTGACGGCCGGTTTACTAGGCGTGTCAGACTTTTTTGCTGGGGGATTCCCATTGTTGGGTTCGTCAGTCCGAGGCTGAAAACTTAGCATCCGTAATAACGTCATATCAAAACCGCTTTTCGGGTCAGCGGCCCATGGTAGATCTCGCTTACCATGTAGAGCAATTTGATAGAGTAATTGCACGGTTTCAGCATCAAAAGTGTTGGCCAAGTCTTTTAAACTGGAGCTATCATTTTCTTCCGACGCTAAATCTTGAATATGTTGATAGCTTGCTATCTTTTGTAAACCATCCAAAATCGCATTAAGAATAACTTCAAAGTCACGGCCAAGTGCTGCTAAATCACCAGACAGTTGCAGTAATGCTTTTGCATCTCCTTGTTGAAGTGCGCTCAGTAATTGATAGACCTGATCTTGGTCGATGCTGCCAAGCATTTGGAAAACCACGTCAGTCGTGACATTTCCGTTCCCAAAAGCAATCGCTTGATCTAATAAACTCAGCGCATCACGCATGCTGCCATCAGCTGCACGAGCGAGTTCTATTAAAGCGGGATGTTCAAATGAGAGATTTTCTTGGCCTAAAATGTACGACAGATGTTCACTAATCTGAGTGATATCCAAACGTCTTAAGTTAAATTGTAGGCAACGCGACAAGATGGTGACAGGTAATTTCTGAGGATCTGTTGTGGCGAACAAGAATTTAACGTGAGGAGGAGGTTCTTCCAGTGTTTTTAATAGCGCATTAAAACTACTGGTCGATAACATGTGCACTTCGTCAATTAAGTAAACTTTATAACGACCACGACTTGGCGCATATTGCACGTTGTCGAGGAGTTCACGCGTGTCATCTACTTTTGTCCTGGACGCGGCATCGACCTCAATTAAATCGACAAAGCGACCACTATCTACTTCGACACAGCTCTGGCATTCACCACATGGGGTAGAGCTGACGCCTTGTTCACAGTTGAGGGATTTGGCGAAGATTCTCGCCAGTGTTGTTTTACCTACACCACGTGTACCAGAAAACAGAAAGGCGTGATGCAGTCGATTTTGATCCAGACCGTTGATTAAAGCACGTAAGACATGTTGTTGCCCAACGACTTGTTCAAATGTTTTAGGTCGCCACTTACGGGCTAAAACCAGATAACTCATCGGTTATTAGACACCCGGTTAACTTAATGTTTAGGGTGGCGACCCACACCAGCCGAATCTCGGCGCCCGAGTCCGAAGGCTCCGCTGCTCCCTTCCGGGCCTGACGGGGTCACCAACATATCGTCGCGAGGAGACCAATGCAGGCCACCATAGAGCGACACATTCTATGTCTTTATTGTAGTTTTTTCCATCCTATTTTGCTTTTAATCATGACATCGTCACATCAAACAAGCAGTTAGGGTCTTTATCATGGTAGAAGGGAGAACGCTAATATTCATGATATGCGCTGATGTGTTATTTCCTCCTCTTGAATTAAGTTTATGAAACGATTGTGATGGCCGATAGAAGTAGTATTAAGGATAGTGTTGACGCACTGTTGGCCTTTCTCGCTATAGCTGATCATGATGGATAAATGAAAAATAAATTTCTCACTCCTATCTTTGTTAACTTATTCGTTGCCCTGGTTTACCTGATAGCTGGTTGGCTGAGCATTCAATTCGCTGTATTTGAACATTTTTCAGCATTGGTATTTTTCCCTGCGGGTATTGCATTGGCCTTTTTTCTGACATATCCCGCCATGTACGTCTTGCCAGGGATCTTTGTCGGGGCATTGATAATCAGCTTAATCGTATTGACCAGAATCGAACTTATCGCGCACAACGTTATTTTTTCTGCTGTTATTGCCTTAGTCAGCTGTTTACAAGTGATTGTTGGAAAATACCTTTTCAGAAAAATGATTGGATTTCCACTTACACTAAGTCGTGATCGGGATATTTTTCTCTTTCTGCTAGTGGTACCAATTATATGTCTAGTTAGCACCACACTTGGTCTTGGCGTGATACATGTTTTTAACCCATCAGCATTAAATTTTATGCCGGTCTGGCTCATGTGGTGGATCGGAAACATTATGGGTACTTATGTCATGTTGTCTCTGGTTTTGAGCTTTATTGGGCGACCACGGGCAGTATGGAAAACAAGACGGTGGTTTATCGGTATTCTTGTTTTACTCTCATTGATCATCATCAGTGCTATAGTCTGGAATATCCGACAGTTTGAAGATAAACGTCTTGCTGATCAGTTCAAAATCAGAACGCAGGAAGCCGCCGAGGTATTTAAAATTGCTCTCAAAACAGAAGAGTTGATTCAAGATGGCGTCTCACGCTTGTTTGCCTCCTCGGACAAAGTGACGCGAGATGAGTTTAAGAGTTTTGTTAATTGGACCACCTATAATGAACAGCATATTCAGGTCATTGAGTGGTTGCCTCGAATACTGCATTCAGAACGACAGGCGTACGAAGAAGAGCAGAAGAAACATTTTGGCGAAGATTTTTTTATCAAAGAAATCGTGTCGCACAAGACGCTAGGTCCGTCAAAAGCCTATCCTGTTTATTTCCCCATCACCTACTTAGAGCCTGAAGCAGATAACCTGATAGCGCGTGGATTTAATCCTTACTCATCCGTTGTTTCAAAAAAAGTGATTGATAAGGCTATAGAAAGTGGTCAGGCCGTTGCCAGAAGTCCACTGAAAATGATTCGTGATAAGGAGCTTATCGATGCATTAGTGATATATCGCCCCATATATCAAACTCAAACGGGTAAATTCAGCATTAATAAAGAGAATAACGAGGTGATTGGCTTGGTTAATGTCGTGATTCGTGTAAAGGAGTTTGTGGATGATATTTTGAAACAGTCATCACAACCGGAGTTCTTGATAAATTGGCTTGATATACAGAGTGGTGACTTTTTTTATCAGCAAAGTGAGGAGAGAACGTCCCGGATCAAACATTATGTTGATTTTGAATTAGCTGGCCGACACATGCAGTTGCAGTTTTACCCGACCACTTATTTTATGAATACTTACTCAACTAGCCTGGCGTCACTAGCACTGGTTTGTGGGTTTTTAATAACGACATTATTTACCTTGTTATTCTTGAGTATAACCGGGAGAACTCATCGCATCTCAAAAGAAGTCACCATTCGAACACAAGAGTTAACACAAGCAACAAAAAGGGCTCAGTCTTCAGAACAACGCATTCGCGATGTACTCAAACAGATGAAAGTGACGGAGCAAAAGCTTCGACTATCAGACGTCGCTTTTAACTCGACTAGTGAAGCTATGATGATCACTGATGCTAATAAATACATCATTGCTGTCAACCAAGCCTTTACAGATATGACCGGCTATTCATATGAAGAAGTCATCGATCAGTATCCCGATTTTTTAATAAGCGAGTTCGCTTCACATCAATCAATACGATTGACGCAAGAATTATGGGATGTCATGCGAGATAAAGGGATGTGGCGAGGGGAGGTCATTATCAGTACAAAAAGTGCTGAATCATTGCCAACATATTTATCTGTATCTGCTATTTATGATTCGGCCCAGAGCGTGACGAATATGGTAGCAGTGTTTACTGATATGACAGAAGTGAAAGAAGCACATGCCATCATTGAACAACATGCCAACTTCGATGCCCTGACCAATTTACCGAATCGGCGTCTGTTTACGGATCGCTTACAACAAGCGATTAAACGAGCGGAGAGATTGGGTGAGAAAATTTGTCTGATGTTTCTCGATTTAGATCGTTTCAAAGATGTGAATGATACCTTAGGGCACGAATTCGGGGATGAGTTACTTCGGCAAATGGCGTTTAGAATTTCGAGTTGTATTCGAGATATGGATACCGTAGCGCGGTTAGGTGGCGATGAATTTACTATCATCCTATCTGAGTTTAAAAATAAAGCACATGCAATTAATGTTGCAAAAAGTCTGATCAGTGAAATAGAAAAACCAGTTGAAATTCAGGGACAAACGCTACGGCTCTCAACTAGTATTGGAGTAACCTTTTTTCCTGATGATGCTGCGGAACCGGGTATGTTAATTCAAAATGCTGACAGAGCGATGTATGCAGCAAAAGATATGGGTGGCAGTGCTTTCAAGTTTTATAACGCTGAATTAGCGGCAAGTTGGCAAGCAAGAACGTTTATTATTAACGAGTTAGAGTCTGCCTTGAGCAGACAAGAATTAATCGTTTATTACCAGCCAATTATTTCTTTAAGTCTGAATCATGCTTTATACGCAGAAGCATTAGTTAGATGGAATCATCCTGTTCGTGGAATGATTCCACCCTCAGATTTTCTTCCTCAGGCAGAACGTATGGGCCTCATCGATAAAATCGATGATTATGTGTTTAAACGTGTTTGTGATGATTTGAAACAGTGGACGAATAGTGGTCGTGCCGTTCCGCATATTTCTATTAATCGGTCAGCACACAATTTTGGTGGGCAGCGTGCTCGTTTAGATTGGTTGGCTTATTTACGTGAGGTTTCAATACCCAGCGAGTTAATCACGTTAGAGATAACGGAAAGTACGTTAATGCAGAAACAATCCGAAAGCCGGATGTTACTGTATCGTTTACGAGATGCTGATATAAAAATTGCGGTGGATGATTTTGGCACCGGTTATTCTTCTTTATCTTACTTGAAAGAAATGGATGTCGATTATTTGAAAATAGATCGCTCTTTTATTCATGACATTGATCAAAGTGAGGATGACAGGGCGATTGTCGAAGCGATTACCGAAATGGCAAAACGTTTAGACATTATGGTGATAGCAGAAGGGGTGGAAACAGCGATTCAGGCAGAAATTTTAAAAAATATTGGTTGCCATGCTCTTCAAGGCTTTTTCTATTCTAAACCGTTGTCAAAGTCTGAGTTTGAAGTCTACCTTCGGAGTTTTGAAAACGGTTGATAAACAACTCGGAGTGATGGCGGAGAACGAGGGATTGTCGGATTTTGGTATTTAACGCTATACGCACCAACAATATCAACCCTATACAGATATTTTGGGTATTAATTATGCGTATTATTTGATTAGCTGGTGTGTTAGATTCTTAAAAATTTATTGAGTACGGAAGGACTCAGCAACGTGTCAAAACAAAAAAACGGAATGTTATTGAGAGGGGCTATTTACCATGCACGGATCAATGTTCCCACTGATATTCGTCATCTTCTTAACCGAAAAAGAATCTTAACTAAATCCCTCAAAACGGGAAATAAGCTGTTAGCTAATGAATTGGCAAGTACTCAGATTGGTGAATGGAAAGCACTTTTTAGACAACTAAGAGAACAGATCAACCAAGATAAGGCTAATCAGCCTGATTGGAAAGATCCCTTAAGTGATATTGGCAAAGATATAAGAGAAATAAGAGACAAGCTTGTTTCTGAATATTCCAGATGGAAAGATGATCTGATTCAGGTGAATGTTCCAAATGTCGGAAATATGCCTTTCCCATTGCCCCCACATGAAATAAATAACAGATTAATCAGAGCAATTGAAAGCCTCTCTACTGATAATTTATTAAAGCTAGATTTCGTTAGCTGGCTTATAGAGCTTGATCTTTCACAGTATCAAGATGAGTCTGATTTTTTTAGGGATTTAGAAGCTCAAGTGGTAGAAGTGATTACAGAGAGAATAAAACGAAAGCATTCACTTGATATCAAAGAAGAGAAACAAGCCGCCAGCATCTTATCCGATCCTGATTCACATAAGCGTAAATCAGATATTACTTCTGCAATGATTGATAAGTGGAGTGATTACCTAGCTACTCAGAAAGACAATATAAAAACCAGAACAAGCTATATCAGCAATGTTAAACGTCTATCAACTTGGTTAAGTGTTGAAGGAAAACCACTTAATTTTGATTCTGTTGATCTGTTCCTTAAATCAGTTAGCAACAAACGAAATACACTTAATGGTTATCTTGCAGCTTGCAAAAGCTTTTGGAATTGGGCCACAAAATACGATCAGAGATTTAGAGGGCTGTTCGCAGACAAACCAAACCCATTTTTAAATCATGACTTGCCAAAAACAACAGCCTCTAGAGCTGAACATTATATTGCCTTTACCGTTAAAGAGGTTGAGCTATTATTTAATGAAGCAATGAACAAGCAGGATACAAATCTCGCGTATTTAATTGTTTTTGGAGCTTATACCGGAGCGAGAATAGAAGAAATTGGAAGGATTTCAAAGGAGACAACAGTATTTGAAAATGAAATTCCAAGTTATTTCAAGATAATGGAAGCAAAAACCAAAGCAGGAATAAGAGAAGTCCCCATTCCTACTGGGCTTATTCCTTTATATACACACTTATTAGAACAATCAGCTTTGAATGAGGGCTTTTTATTTACAGGTAAGAAAAATAAAAACGGTGAGAGATTAAACGCATTGGGCAAAAGGTTTGGAAGATTAAAAGAGCGTCTAGGCTTTTCGACCTTACATACTTTTCATTCATTCCGTGGTACAGCTATCACTCAAATGCATCAAGCGAGCGTTCCTTACAAGGAAGTTATTGTTTATATAGTTGGGCATAGTCAGGACAACATCACGCTGGGCGTTTATTCTTCTGGCCCTTCTATGAAGCAAAAAAGAGATGCCATTGAAAAGTTAGATTTTGACTTTGATTTACGCAGTTTGATAGATAAATTAGAAGACGGAACTAAATAAGATAAACAAATTCTCTATTAATAATAATGGATTACAGTCATATTTTATTTAGGTGTTGTAGTATTTATTGACATGTGATAGCAATTGTGTTATGGTGCGTAGGTATAATGAAATTTAACGCGCCAATTATAAAATTTAATATTGGGCTTATTTCGTCTATATAGTGCAAAACTCTCATCATATTGCGTTCAGTGGCAATATTAACGACTTTAAGCTGCGTAAGGTGGCAATGAGTCGATTTAAATACCTTACCCCTACCTACCCTACATCAAAAGAATTTTAACGCTTTAAATCAAGCTGTGCTTGCTTGCGTTTAAATTTTGCTATGATTCAGAGTTAAAATAAATTTGTATGGGGATATAGGAGGGATTTTGTAAACCAGTAAAGGAGGAATTATACAAAACCAAAGACAAGAAATTGACAGACAAAATTTAACTATTCCATCTCCAGCTAAACCCGCACGAACACTAGCATTGACAGAGAGCTACAACGCTCAAAATGAAGCGGTTATTGATAATATCTTATATAGAGATGAAATAGATATCCCCGATTATGAAGATGATAGCAAGTTAAATAGGGGACTGCAAGGAAAGAGCAGAAGTAAATCTATAACTAAAGAGGAGACCTACGAGTATCTTGGAAAAAAATATAATGTAAACAATAAAGGTACAGGCTTATACCCACATATTCTTAATCCTATTCTAGAGCAATTTAATATTTGTTATCAGAGATGGAAGAGGGTATTAGTGGTTCGATTTGACTTACATCAACCTGAGTATACAAATACTAATGAATGCATTACTGCGTTCAGAAAACGATTAGTGAGTCGACTAAAGTACCACTACAAATTTAAAGAAGTTGGATTTGCATGGGTGAGGGAACAAGAAAGAGCTAAAGCCCAGCATTATCACTTTGTCTTGTTTCTTGATGGAGATGTCGTTAGGACTTCCAAAAAGGTAAGCGAAATAATTAAACAAGCTTGGGAAAAAGAAGGGCGTACAGTCTATTTCCCAGAAAATCGGTATTACTTCGTAAACAACGAAGAAATCGAACAAGAAGCTGTATATAGGATCAGCTACTTGGCAAAGCCTAGGGGAAAGGGGTACAGGGGCAAACATGCATCTGATTACCAAACCTCTAGGCTAAAATAATAAAAAAGGAGAAATATTAATGAAAAAATCAAATAAGGAAAATGTAGATATCACTAGTTTTAAATTCAATGAAGCTGAATATCAGGCTCGATTAGAATCAGCAACTGTAAAATTTAACAATGACGTTACTAACCCGAATTATTCATAAAAAAAGGCGAACCTTGCTCAACCCATTGATATAATGGGAGTTACACCA
>ENA-ORDI01001666-ORDI01001666.1-marine-metagenome-genome-assembly--contig:-NODE-1666-length-11917-cov-2.514696_pt1 | contig 11917 bp, 10 predicted proteins | sample MGYA00248628_ERZ508525 | MGnify/ENA primary metagenome ERZ508525 (study PRJEB26195, sample SAMN05422138) | marine metagenome | isolation source: East of Porto Seguro, South Atlantic Ocean | place...
ATCCGCGCGCCGATCCGGCACAAGTCATGCGGACCCGCTGACAGTCACCTTCAGATCAAGCCCGATCTGCGAAACGGGCAATGGTACCCGCGAGCACCCGTGCGCCATTAAACAGATCTTCTGCCTTGCAAGATTCCGCCTCGTTATGACTGATTCCCCCAGCGCACGGTACAAAAATCATCCCGGTCGGACAGACATAATGTAGGTGCCGAGCATCGTGGCCCGCAGCGGAAGGCAGGTCCATATGATCGATATCAAGTTCAACTGCTACATCGCGAATAGCATCGCGGACAACAGCCGGAAACTCTAGCGATGGGTCGTTTGATAACTCCTCAACCTGCACCGTACACGGCCCACGATGCTTCTCACAAAGACCTGGGATGGCATCGCCCAACGCATTTAATGTCCCGCTATCCGGATGTCTCAGATCAAGAGAAAAATGCACCAACGAGGGCACAACGGATGGTGCATTCGGTGACATCTCGAGAAACCCTACCGTGAACTTCACCATGTCCTCAGAATCATGCATTGCGGCGTGTAACGCACTCAGAATATCGACGCCTGTTACTAACGCATCCTTACGCAGTGCCCTCGGTGAAGTACCCGCATGATTTTCCTCACCCTTAACCGTTACACGGAATACCCGCTTACCCTGTATTCCGCTGACCACGCCGATGATTTTTTTCTGCATCTCCAAGATCGGCCCTTGCTCGATATGTGCTTCCACATAAGCGGCAACCGGAAATCCGAGTGAGCGACCGGCGATGTTGGGTTCAGCCGCGCGCACAACTTCAACACTCTCTCGAACACTGATGCCTGCAAGGTCTTCAACCTTGAGCATCGATTCAAGATCTCGTTGCCCGCGAAACAGCGCCGAGCCCATCATGCCAGGAGCAAAACGGGACCCCTCCTCGTTGGTCCAGGCGACCACTTCGATCGAACGTTCTGGCTGAAATTGTGCCGCGTGCATCGCCTCCACGATTTCCAGTCCCGCCAAAACACCAAAACTCCCGTCGAATCGACCACCGGTCGGCTGGGTATCGATATGTGAGCCGGTCAACACCGGCTCGGCTTCGGCATGCTTACCCGGGTAACGCAAGAACAAATTGCCAATGGCGTCACTGTAAGGAATCAGACCCAATGGCGAACTCCACTGCACCAACAACCGCCGCGCTGTAATTTCTTCGCGCGACAAAGCCTGACGATTCACGCCACCAGCCGGAGTCGCACCAATCTGGGCTAACTGTAGATGTCGAGACCACAGGCGCTCCTGACTGATTTCATTGATCACGTTGCCCAATAGAGACATGGTCGATGGTCCGTTAGAACTGAGGGCCGACATCGTTTAACCCTTGGGCCACTTCGACCGCCCCCGGCAGATGATGACAAAACGCTTCGACCCAATCCGTGGGCACAGTCGTACTCACCTTGACGAATCGCCCGCCGAAACGATCGGAGTGATAGCTTCCTTGACGGATCATGATGTCCTGCCGCTGCAGCGCCTCAACCAATGCCTCGGGGCTGATTCCAGCCTTTGACACATCAATAATCATGAAATTGCCATTGGATGGGAACACCGGTGTCGCCAATCCATTGATCGTTTTGGCCGCATCGGCAATCAATGCCTGGTTGTGCCGCTGAATCTGTAATACCTCGGGAAACCACCGTGCCTTCACCTTGAGCCCCGCGATGGCGGCCCGTTGGGAGAGTACGTTGCTGCCGAGGTTGTTTGGTGGGGCAGCAGCCAGGCGTTCCAACACCTCACCAGAGGCGATGACGGCGCCAACGCGAAGACCAGCGAGGCCCAGCCATTTCGAAAAACTGTAGGTGGTAATGGTGCGCTCGGGGAAAAATTCCGCTGCCAGCGTATGCTCATATGCGAAATGCCGGTAGGTGCAATCGTGGATTAAATACGCACCCGCATCACGGCAGATAGTCGCAAACGCATTAATCTCATCACGGCTGTAACAGATGCCGAGCGGATTATTCGGATCAACGAGATAAACGAGGCGTGTCTTTTCAGTGATCGCGTGCGCCAGCTGCTGTGGCGTCAATTTAAAATTCTGGGCGGCATCGTAAATTGGGATCTCGACAACGCGCGCGCCTGAATCCGCGGCAAACTGCACTGGCCATTTCCAGCCAGGATCAGTGGTGATGAATTCATCGCCTGGACCCACCAACGTGCGACATGCATGGTAGAGGCCTTCGATTGCGCCATCAGTCACCATCGCACTAAGGTCATGAAGTCCAAGATCTGCAAGTATCAGGTGGCGAAGTGCTTCAATCCCAAGAGGAGGAGCATATAGCCGAATAGCATCATCATCGATCGCGTCTACCATCGCCTGCCTCACCTCATCAGGCAAAGGTAAGTGATTGGTGTTTTGTCCTAACCAGCGCAACCGCGGATTGCGCGAAAGCTGGTCGAAGTATGCATTCTTGGCTTCAAACTGGTGCATCGCATGGTCCTGAGCAAATTTGACTCGAAATCATCCGATCCCACATTAGTATCGGGGAAAATAACTGTCCAAGTGGTTTAGTCTATAGCGGTTCGAAGAGAAACGTAGACCCGCGGAGACACCATGATTGATATCTGGGGACGACCCACTTCTATCTGCACCCAGCGCGTACTTTGGGCGTGTACCGAGTTAGATCTCGAATACAACTTGACACTTGCGAGCGCTACGATGGGTGATCAAGGCCATATATCCAGGGGACACGCGCCCTATGGCATTGTGGACACGGCGGCCTACCAGGTAATGAATCCAAACAGTACTGTGCCTATGATTAAGGATGGCAGTTACACCTTGTGGGAATCGAACGCCATCGTCGCTTATCTTGCGATGGAATACGGGGCAAAGACACTTTATCAAAATGATTCGCGGGTGTTTTCCCGTTCCATCCAATGGATGGCCTGGACCAACGAACATCTCGAACCGCCCCTGCACACGCTCGTGATGGAATTGGTCAGATTGGCTGAAGCATTGCGATCACCCGAAGCAGTGGAGCCAGCGCGAACCGAGATTGCAAATTGGCTGAAAGTGCTCGATAAGCATCTAGAAAATCAGCCTTACGTGTGTGGTGACACGTTCACACCGGGCGACATTACGACAGGTGCCTCCGTTTATCGCGCTCATCTCTTCGATGCATGCCCACCTTGCCTGTCGAACATTACAAAATGGCAGAAAAAAATCAGTAAAAGAAACGGGTTCTTGCGTCATGTTGCACCACGCGAATTTCATCTCGGTTGATCCCGGGGCAAGATAATGTGGCGCATGGCTGTCGATATCGGTGGAACATTTACCGACTTTGTCCTGGCAGATGCTGGCGGCTACGGTAACCCCGCAGACAGAGACCCCGCAGCGATTAAACGCGATCTCGCGGATGGCTTCATATCACCAGAAAATACGATGAAAAACTACGGCGTTGATCTGGATTAGACCACCGACCGGCGGGCAGTAATCCCACCATCTATCGTCATCACACACCCAGAGATGAACCCGGCTCGCTCGGATGCGAGAAAGACGATCAAGTCACCCACCTCCTCTGCCGTACCACCACGACCCCCGGGAAATCGAGCCAGCAATTCCTGCCAACGCCCTTCGTCGCCTAACATGCTCTTCGCGCGCTGTTTCAGCATCTTTTCCATTCGGCCCGTATCAATCGGCCCGGGATTAACTGCAACCACCCGCACACCGTGATCCATGCTGCGTCCACCAAGCGCCAGTGAAAACGCCATCAGACTTGCATTGCCGGATGAACCGGCAATGTAGTCAATATCTGGATTTTCACCTGAGTTACCAATGTTGTTGATAATCACCCCATGTCCACGATTGGCCATGTGTTTGTAAAACGAACGACACATGTTGATGTAACCAAAGACCTTGAGCTCCCAGCCAGCCCGCCACGCTTCATCATCAACCACATCGAGAGATCCCGATGGTATTGCCCCCGCATTATTGACCAAGATGTCGACATCAATAGTTGCGGCTATCAGATTGTCCCGTTCGGCCACATCGGTCAGGTCTAACGCATGCGTAAACACCGTGCAATCATGCGCCGACTCAATTCTGGCCTTCAGTCCCTCGAGCAGATCACCGGAGCGGGCAGTGACATGAATCGCGCTCGCTCCTTCTTTTGCGAATACCTCGGCTACTGCCTCACCAATGCCTTTTGAGCCCCCGGTAATCAGAATACTTTTCCCAGACAAATTGAGTTCCACTTTGCTATCCCTTAGTGATGTAAAACCTATTGAGTCACGTCGCCAATCGACACATCTTTTTATTTAGTCAAGAAACATCATTTGCCGTGCCAAATCATCCACCGAGGTAAGAAGCAAGCACTTCAGGATTGTTAATCAGCCCTGATGCTGAACCTGAATAGGCGATCGTACCTTCCTATTGCCTAACCGAGCAAACGACACTAAAGAAACATTGATCTCGTTACGGGATTACTGTCCGGAGCGAACCGGATAACAAGTCTCTTGTTACCGATGTTACCTTTAGGTTTGTCGATAACTATTTTTTCGCCTTAACAACCGAAATCGAGGAGAAAGTCGATGCGCGTAGCATTGATTCAAACAAGCGCTTCTAACAGCCTAGAGAAAAATCTTGAAAAAGCGACATCCTTTTTGAAAGACGCGGCTGATCAGGGTGCTGAATTGGTGTGCCTACAGGAATGCTTTACCACATGGTTTTTCCCGCAGCGTGTGGGAGATCGAACTCAGAGCGCACGCGATCGCAAACGGCTACTACGTAGCCGGAGTAAACCGTGTAGGAACTGAGCTCGAAAGTGAGTATTACGGAGCGAGTTTATTCGTTGATCCCATCGGCGAAGTAATCGCGCAAGCTGATGATAAGGAAACCGTTCTGGTTGTCGACCTGCCACGTGAACGTATAGATGAAGTGCGACGGGTTTGGCCGTTCTTTCGAGACCGACGACCTGATGCTTACGATGCCATCATTGCGCCGTGAGCACTAGCTTGATATCACCTTCGTAACACACTTTCTGCACAATTAAATCGTCATTACACTAACCGAGACAAACTTAATTCTGTGTGCTAACGACAAAGATTTATTGCAACCCGATTGTTCATCACACTAAACCATACAGCAGGAGCTAATTTCCGCATGATTAAAAAACATGGACGCTACCCATATTCCTCGATCATCAGCCGGCCAGACTACAGTTGGCCCGACGACAAACGGCTTGCCCTTTACGTGGCGCTCAACGTCGAGGTCTTCAGTTACGGTGAAGGTAAAGGTGCCGGTGTAGCGCCGCCGGATCAGGCTCACAGCGACAGCGTCTATTCATGGAGAGACTACGGAAACCGAGTTGGTATCTGGCGGTTGTTAGAGCTCTTCGATGAACTCGACATGCCTTTCGAAGCACAAATGAACACTGCAATTTACGACGAGTGTCCTGATATTGCTGACGCACTGCGCGCTCGTGGCACAGAAATTCTTGGACACGGCGCCACGAACTCCAATGAACAAGGCCACCTTCCCGAAACACTTGAAAAAGAACTGATTCGCCAAGTCACTGATACGATCGAACAGCACGAAGGCTATCGACCCACCGGCTGGATGAGTCCTTGGTTATCAAACTCGAAAATAACGCCGGACCTACTGCAAGAAGCGGGCTACCGATACTTCATGGACTGGACCAGCGACGATCAACCATTCTGGATGAAAACCAGAAAGGGTCGCATTCTATCGATGCCATACCCGATTGAATCAAACGATAACCGCGGTCTGATCTGGTATCACTACTCATCGGCGGATTACGCCGACATGCTCGTAGATCAGTTTGACGAGATGCTTAAGCAATCGAAACATCAACCACTGGTCTGCCCGATTTCCCTGCACCCGTTTGTGGTAGGAAGACCCTATCGTATCCGACCCCTGCGCCGCGCATTCGAGCACATGCTAAAGCAACGTAATCAAATCTGGCTGACCCGCCCCGGCAAGATCTGTAGTCATATCGAGTCTTTGCCAACTGGAGTCGTACCAGACGCGTGATAGTCCATCGCCCGATCAGGCGGCTGCGACAATCCGTGAATCGTGCAGTCGCCCGATTTCCGCATCCCCCAGCCCGAGTATTTCGCTCAACACTTCATCCGTGTGTTGGCCCATCTGAGTCGCTGCCTGCATTGACACCCTCGGCGCAGCACCGAAATCTAGGGTAGAACCGGGCATAAGATATTCACCGACACCAGGATGTTCAACCAACTCAAACAGCGGGTTATCCACCGAACAGCGCGCATCCTCATCCAGCAATTGCCGAAATGATTGATACCGACCCCAGCAGACCCCCGCAACATCGAACACCTCTGCAATCTGGACCAAGCTACGTGTTTCACACCAAGTTTCTATGAGCGAAGCAATCGCGTCTCGAGCTTCAAATCGATCCCCTTCGCGGTCAAAGTCAGCCTCGAACACCTGTTCCAGCAACGCCATTTTTTCCGCCAGTCCAGTCGCCTGACAAAGATTACGCCACTGTCGCGGACTAATCGCCACAATCATAATGCGGCGCCCATCGATGGTTGCAAAATCTCGGCCAAACGCACCGAACAGATGATTGCCATGCGCTCGGCGCTGTGACCGTCCGTGATCCGCCTCGGCGATAAAACCCAGGTGACCCACCATGGCTAACGCGACATCAGCCAGCGATAAGCGGACATACTGACCTTCACCAGTCAATCGCCGATGGCGCTCAGCAGCCAGGATTGCCACCGCTGCAGTCAAACCCGCACTGATATCCCACGCTGGCAGGACGTGGTTAACCGGCGCATTGTCATGACCACCGCCAGTGATCTGCGGTAATCCGACGGCACAATTAACCGTGTAGTCCAATGCGGTTGAACCATCTGGGTTGCCGACGATGTTCACCATGATCAGGTCATCCCGCGCTAAGGCTAAGTCATCGTAAGCTAACCAACCCCGGGCCGGGAAATTCGATAACAATATTCCTGCATCTTCCCCCGGTGCCGTGATGATGTCTCGGGCTAGTGCCTGCCCTTCCGGTCGGCGCAGGTCAATGCATATTGAGCGTTTGGACTTATTAAGGCCTGCCCAGTAAAGGCTTTTGCCGCTTTCACTCAAAGGCCATCGCTGACTGTCCAGGCCCCCACCGATCGGATCGATGCGAATAACATCGGCACCCATCTGCGAAAGAGTCAATCCACCGAGTGGCGCAGCAACGAAAGCAACGCTCTCAACAATTCGCAGTCCTTCCAGTAACCGGTTCATTGCAATATCTCCGTGCAGCTGTGCAATTGAAATTCCTGAACGATCGCCCGGTTTCTTGACCCGGCCACACACAATCCAGATAGTTCAACAATGGGTTTAATTTAATAGTATCCACAGATGTGCCTCCGTAGTGAAAAGTCAGCTGGCACATAGAATCTAAAACTGGTGCCTTACGCTCTGACCTAAATCTTCACCCAGGTGAACCCCAAGTGACTGGGGTACTCCCATTAGTAAGGGAAAAGGCTGCAGACTTGACCAGGCTGGCCGCGGGCAGAACGAGACAATTAATGGAAAAAGCACTCGGCAAAGGAGAAAAGGAATGCTTTGGGTAGGGATTGATGTGGGTGGAACATTTACCGATATCGTCGTATACGACGACAAGTCGGGCACAGTTTCTGCTGGCAAGAGTCCATCCACACCGTCTGAGCCGTCAGAAGGTGTCGTTAACGCACTGAAGCAATTGTCAGTTGACCTAGTCAAAGTCTCAATATTTCGACACGGGGCCACAGTCGCTACCAATACTGCCCTCGAGCGGAAAGGCGCAGAGCTCGGGGTCATTACCACTCAGGGATTTCGAGATGTACTGATTATCGGTCGCGGCAATCGCACGCAGTTATATGACATCAAGGCCGTGCGTCCCGCGGGCCTAGTGAAACGCTCACGGGTATTGGAAGTTCCAGAACGTGTGGGGCCCGATGGAGAGGTAATCACATCCATTGATGAAGCAGCAGTCGTCGCCGCAACCAGCCGCCTGCGTGAGTTGGGTGTCGAGGCGATTGCCGTGTGCTTTTTGCACAGTTATGCCAATCCCGAGCCAGAACGTGAGGCGGTAAAACTAGTAGAACGTACCTGGCCAGATATACCGGTCTGTAACTCAGCAGATGTGCTGGCAGAACATCGTGAATATGAACGTTTTTCTACCACTGCGTTGAATGCCTACGTCGCCCCACGGATGTCTGGATATCTCAATGACCTGGCTGCAAACCTATCGGCCCAAGGCCTCACCGTAAAACCAGAAGTTATGAGTTCTAGCGGTGGTTCATGGCCACTCAGTGAAATGGCACGCTTGCCGGTCAATGCGATGCTCTCAGGCCCTGCAGGGGGAGTTACCGGGGCGGTCGAGTTCGCACGTACGATTGGCATCAATGACATCATTACCTATGACATGGGTGGGACCAGTACTGACACCTGTCTGATTCGTAGCGGACGCTACGCTTTGACAAATGACGGAATGCTCGGCGGTCTACCCAATCGCGCACCTGCGATTGACATCAACACCGTCGGCGCGGGTGGCGGATCCTTAGCGTACCTCGACGATGGCGGATTTCTCAATGTCGGGCCCCGATCTGCTGGTGCCCAACCGGGTCCTGCCTGTTACGGACACGGTGGCACTGAACCGACCGTCACCGACGCGAATGTTGTCCTAGCCCGCTTACGCCCAATGCAACCCCTTGGTGGAGAAATTCAGATCAACGTCGAGGCTGGCAATCAGGCCGTTGATCGCCTGGCGAATGTACTTGGGCTCGATCGAATGAAAACCGCGGAGGGCATCATTCAGATAGCCATCACACGTATGACTGTGGCTATAAAGGAAATCTCGGTCATGCGTGGTATCGATCCGCGTGATTTTTCACTTTTTGCCTTTGGCGGTGCCGGTCCCCTGCACGCTGCCCTGATCGCTGAAGAACTCGGTATTGCTCGTGTCATTATTCCGCCATTATCGGGTGCTTTTGCAGCCTACGGGCTGCTCGTTGCCGATCGGCGTCGAGATCATTCCATCACCTGGCAACGTGAACTGACAGATATCTCGATCTCGGATCTTCAAGACAAACTGAAACCAATGCGTGACGCGGCTCGGCTGGAGCTCCTTAACGATGGCTTCCCCGAAGACCGCATTCGAATTGAACACTCAGCTGACATGCGATATCGAGGACAGGCCTTCGAGTTATCTGTGCCTCTAACGCAACCCATTCAGAACTTGGATCAGGTCGAACAGGCATTTCGCCAAGTCTATGAGGAACGTTACACCCATGCCGATGAAGGTGCTGTCGAATTAGTGTCGTTGAGGATTGCCGCTTACGGCCTAACTGATAAACCACAGTTGCCCTATCTGGAGGAAAGTGGAGACATCGAAGCAGCCTTGATTGGCCAACGGCCTTGCCACTTCACTGGCAATAACCTAGATACGGAGATTTACCAACGCGAAAGATTGCCTGCCGGCGCAAAATTAACGGGCCCCGTTCTGATCGAGGAAAACGGTTCGACAACTTTGGTGCCACCTGGCTTTCATCTTGAGCACCATCCAAGCGGCGCCTTGATTCTGAGCCGAGACGAAACTGAACAGAAGGATAGCCGATGAACAACTTGGATCCGATTACTCTGGAGGTCGTCACAGAAGGCCTGATCTCGGTCGTGCGCGAAATGCGGGCAACCGTTTTTCTTACGGCCAGATCGGTCGCCATCTATGAGGCACGCGATTTCTCCTGTGGCTTATTCGACGCTAAAGGACAAGTCGTTGCACAATCCGAAGACATCGGCTCACACGTCGTCCCTCTGCCATGGTCGGTGGAGTCCTCACTTAAGCTTTTTGGCGATAACCTCTCACCTGGTGACGTCATTGTGATGAACGACCCTTATCTCGGCGGCACACACCTTAATGATGTGACCCTCATTTACCCAGTATTTCATGAAGGCAAGCTGGTGTTCTTTCCGGCAGTACGCGAACACTGGGCTGATGTTGGCGGCGCCGTACCCGGTTCGATGTCCGGAACGGCCACCGACATTTACCAAGAGGGTATTCGAATACCGCCCGTCAAGCTGGTGGAAAAGGGCGAAATTAATCAAGCCGCGATGGAAATATTGCTGTCTAACATGCGTGTCCGTGATGAACGAATTGGCGATTTCAATTCTGGTCTGGCGGCCTGTCGCACGGCTGAGCGGCGGTTACGGGAATTAATTAAGCGATACGATATCGATGTCCTTTTTGCCGGTGTCCAGCAAAACCTTGAGCGATCCGAAACACGCATGCGCGCCCAGATTGCAAAACTTCCAGACGGCGAATACTTCTATGAGGATTATCTTGAGACCTTCGGGCCCCCACCTCAATACCGACTCGAGCCTTTGCTATTGCCGCTACGACTGACCGTAACGGGCGAGACGCTGACAGCCGACTTTACTGGTGCCGCAGAACAAGCGCCCGCACCCGTGAATTCAACACTTGCGGTCACTGCGGCTTCCGTATTCATTACACTCAAATCCATATTTGATCCCACCCAAGCGCTCAACCATGGATCCTTTCGGCCGGTATCGATCATTGCCCCGAAGGGCACGATCGTTAATGTCACTCACCCTGCGCCAGCTGGATCACACGGTGAAATCAGGAAGCGTGTCATAGCCACCATGCTCGGCGCGCTTTCACATGCCTGCCCTGAATTGTCTTCTGCTGACATTCATCGCACCTCCTTCCACAACCTGATTGGCGGTGTCGACTCAGCGACTGGCAAGGAATTTGTTCATTATGAATGGTCCTCTGGTGGTAACGGTGCTTTTCTCGAAGCGGACGGCCCCAGTTCAATGGCTGCAATTGATTGGGGTGATCTGTGCACAGTGCAATCTGCTGAAGTAATGGAGACACGCTACCCGTTGCACGTGTGCTGGACACGCCAAGCCATGAATTCAGGCGGCGCGGGCCACACTCGGGGTGGACTGGGAACCCGCCGAGCACTGCAACTGACCCGTGGACAAGCTCAATATTCTCTGTTAGCCGACGGTGCGGTGGTACCACCCTTTGGCATCCTTGGCGGTGAGAGTGCGGCACCAGTTGGCAGCTATATGCACGAGGACGGGGAAGACAGGCCATTCCCGACGCCAGGGAAAGTTGGCGGGCACCCGATGCAGGACGGTGACATCATCGTCCTCCAGAGCGCCGGTGGTGGTGGATATGGCGACCCCCTGACGCGTGATCCAGCAGCAGTGCTTGAAGATGTGGTCGAAGGCTATGTCTCCATCGAGGCAGCGAAGCGAAGTTACGGAGTAATCATCCACAACGAGCAGATTGACCACAGCGCGACCGTGATTCAACGCACTCAACAAATGAACCAACGCCATAGCGTGCGTCTCACGGGTCCGGCGACCACCTCTTTGTATGAAAATATCGGTCGCGGTCAAAAACGGGTGGCGCGATTGCACCCAGACGATGCGGCGGCCATTAACGTAGTCGATGACCAGCTGATGGAGTTACTTGGGAGCGGCGGTGCGCCAATCAGAGCCTGGGTGCGCATCGACACTACAGCTCGCGTGGGTCATCTGGAGCTCGATGCACGTGGCTATGAAATCCTGCGGGTAGCTCCCGACCAAGAAATTCAGATCCGCCCTCTCTTCAGGCCGCAGTTATCCTAAACCCGTGGGCCATGATGACTCAGCAACCACATCGACCGTTGCAGTTTTAGGAAATCGTTGCTGTGACCATCGCAGCCGCTTCGAGCGCACCTGGCCCGTGCGGAATATCCAACGCTTTAAGGCCGCTGTCGATCGTCGCCAGTGCTCCCAGTAACATCGGTGGATTGAGGTGACCCATGTGACCAATACGAAAAACTGATTTTCCCTCCATAAATTCGGGTACCAGGAATCCCAAACCAAGACCCAGTATCAGACCCGCTTCATCCTCGCAC
>ENA-ORDI01001667-ORDI01001667.1-marine-metagenome-genome-assembly--contig:-NODE-1667-length-11898-cov-3.583876_pt1 | contig 11898 bp, 13 predicted proteins | sample MGYA00248628_ERZ508525 | MGnify/ENA primary metagenome ERZ508525 (study PRJEB26195, sample SAMN05422138) | marine metagenome | isolation source: East of Porto Seguro, South Atlantic Ocean | place...
TGTGCTCTTCCGATCTAATTGGTTATTTGGGATCCTGCACCTGCTAATAAAATTCCTGATGAAGCTTATGAATATATAGATTATTTTATACCTAATCAAACTGAAGCTCAGACATTATCAGGACTTGAAGATGTGCTTAATGAAAAACAAGCTATGGAAGCATCAAAAATATTTTTGGATAAAGGTGTCAAGAGTGTAATAATAACAATGGCTGAACAGGGTGGATTTGGATATAACGGAATTGAATCATACTTTATAGATATTCCGGATGATATAAAAGTTATAGATTCAGTTGCAGCAGGAGATGCATTTAGCGGTGGATTATCATTGGGTATTTCAGAAGGTTTAGAATTTAAAAAATTAATTATTTATGGAATTTTAAGTGGTTGTATAGCTGTACAAAAACCAGGAGCTACAGATTCCATGCCAACAATTAAAGAATTTACTTCTTTACATGTCAAATCAGGAAAATAAAATGAAAAAAATAATTATTGGAATGTTACATTTATTACCCTTGCCAGGGAGCCCAAATTACGATGGAAGCATGGATGTTATATTTGATAGAGCCAGAAATGATCTTGAAAATTTACTAGAAGGAGGATTTACCAAAGTTAATATAGAGAATTATGGTGATATTCCTTTTCCTAAAACACCTGCATCCCCAGTTACAATTTCATCCTTTACAAAAATTGTAACTAAACTTGAACAAGAGTTTGATTTCGATTTTGGTATACAGGTAATGAGAAATGATGCATTGTCGGGAATGAGTATAGCTCATGTTACTGGTGCTTCATTTATACGTGTAAATGTTTTGACAGGTGCTATGATAGCAGAAGAAGGAATTGTTGAAGGGAATGCTAGGTCATTAATTGAATTGCGAAAAAAATTGAATTCTGATGTTAAAGTTTACGCAGATGTTTTAGTTAAGCATGCGGTGCCTTTGGGTAATCAGGATTTAAGATTAACTGCCAAAGCAACAGTAGAGAGAAATATGGCAGATGGAATAATAATAACTGGTGATATTACAGGAGAAGAAGCTTCAGTTGATGATTTGATTAAATTAAAAGGAGAGATTGATAAACCTGTTTTAGTAGGTAGTGGAATTAATAAAGATAATGTAAGTAATTATCTTGAATATTGCGATGGAGTAATTGTGGGTACTTCTTTAAAAGAAAATAATACAACAAATAACCCTGTGTCCAGAGAGAATGTGAGAGAATTTATTAAAATAGTGAAAAATAATTTTTAATTATCCTCATTTTCCACATCAGCTATATGTACTCTTAGAGATTTAGATGAAATTGTTATTTCAATAATAAATAAAATTATTGAAATAACTAATCCGATTAGTCCGCTTATAAAGAAAGTAAGGCTCAAATTTTCGTTATTTAATAAAATTAACAAAATAGAAATAACGCTTAATAAGAAGCTTAACCCAGCAGCTACTTGTAATACTTGTGTAAGCAAAAGTCTTGTATTTAATGCTGAAATTTCACTGTTGATTCTTTTTCTATAATCATTTGTTTTGGTTATTGTTTTTTCTGAAGATTCATCATGGATTTTTCTTATCAGGTTAGATATAACAGTAAATCTAGTGCCAAAAGATATCATTAAAAATGTAATTGCCGGGAGTAGCATAACCGGCATTGATGGTTCGAAATTAATCATAGTTATAAATTATAGAAATTGTATTATCATATAAGTTGCCATAGCAATCATTGTAATATTCTCAACTACAGTTAATGAAGATAAAGGTACATCGACAGCAGATCCCATACAGGCACATTGGATTTGTTCAGATTTGCTTAAAGACCTGATGATTCCTATTGTTTGAGATACCATAAAAATGAGTGTGAATGCATTGGCATAAATTAGAATTGATTGAGTTTGTGTTAAAAATATTATTCCTAAAGATAATTCAATAAAAGGATATGAAGTAGCATATGGGGGTATGATTTTCGATATCAGGTCATATTTTTTGAATGTCATACTAAATCCACTTACATTTAAAAGTTTCAAAAATGAAAATATGATGAAAAATATTCCCATATATGACATAAACCATTTATTCAAATTAAATGTCTCATCGGATATTTGCATTGCAAGTGAACTTAAAATTACAATTGACAGAGCTATCACTATAGGTTTTTTAGATGTAAAGTAATTTACTATTTCAGATAATATATTCGTTGTATTTGGCCGGATTTTATAGTTTCCAAGTGTGCTTACTATTGAATTTAAAGAATTAATATCTAAGGTAGAATCTGAATCAATAGTTAATTTGGATTCTTGTAATGATACATTTGCTTTATTTATGAAAGATTGATTGTTCAGCCCATTTTGGATGTTATCTGCACAACCTTGACATGTCATACCTTCAACTTTGTAAACTGCCTGCATAAATCCCCCTTTTATGAAATAAAATACTATTTATTTAATTTTTTGATGGAAGAGATATCACAGCTTTACCTACTGTAGTTTTTTCTCCATCTTCCTTTTCTAGCCAGATTTCACAGCTTATTGTACCATTTGCAGATATTTCATTAACATTTCCTTTTGCATACACTGGTACACCTGGCAGATCCATTCCTCTGTATTGTACTTCAAGTTTGGTTAATTTACCTAAAGGTCCTATCCAGTCTGTTAATAATTGGGCAAGAAAAGCATTTTTTAAAGCACCATGGAGTATTACGCCTGGTAGTCCATTATTTTTTGCATAATCCATATCATAATGTATCTGGTAAAAGTCACCTGATGCCCCTGCATATTTTACTAGTTGTTGTGTTGTAGGGTCTTTTTTTATTGTAGGTATTGCCATACCTGTAGAAATGTCTTCTAAAAATAGATTTTGATTCATTTAATTCTCCTTCGGTTCGTATGTAATAGAAGTTGTTGTTTAAGTTGCTACCAATTTAGATTTTTGATTTGTGTAGCTTGTAACTTTGACAATAAATATCATGTTTCCAAGTCTTCCGTCACGATCAAATACATCCTGCAATTTAGTTTTTGTAGTAATAACATCCCCGGCACATACTGGTTCAAAATATTCCCATACACTTCCCCCGTCTACTACAGCAGAATAAGGGGATTTTATATTTTCTGGCAAAGGATTTGTATTTATTGACCTCAAAAATGTTGGAGGTGCAACTACATTTCTGTAATTTGATTTTTTTGCATAACTTTCATCAATATAAATAAGGTTAGAATCTTCGATTGCTTCTGCAAATCTTCTGATTGCTCCTTTCTCTATATCATTTTCCAGTGGACTAGATTCAGTTCCTATAGCATTTATAAGATCTTTTGGTATATTTTCTCCAGCCATATTTTGCCTCTTAATTATGTTTTGATTTTTTATATTATAGCTTAACAATTCCGCTCATTGTATATAGAAATTTTTTAATTCCTTTATTTTTATCAAAAGCTATTGTTAATTCAAAATCATCTTTTGAATCTTCAATTTGAATTATGATACCATTGCCAAAATGAGGGTGTTTGACTTTGTCTCCTGTGTTTAGTGAAGGTAAATTATTTTTACTTTTAGATTCGTTTGTTTTGATAATTTTATTTTTTACTTGTTGATTTATATTTACTTGATGTCCGACAATTAATTCATTTGGTATATCAAAAAGAAATCTGGATGGTTCTTTTAATTCAGATTTCCCCCAACCTCCTCTTTTAAAAACTCTAGAGAGATATAATCTTCTTTTGGCTCTTGTTATACCTACATACATAAGTCTTCTCTCTTCTTCCATTTCATTTTCACTTTCAAATGAAAGTACATGAGGAAGAGTCCCGTCTTCAAGGCCAGTTAAAAATACAGAATCAAACTCTAATCCTTTAGATTGATGAAGAGTAATCAATGTAAGTCTGTCTTGTTCTTCATCAAGATGATCTACATCATTTATTAAACTTACTGATTCTAGAAATAAACTTATCTTATCTTCGGTATTTTCAGTTTCAAAATTATTAATAGAGCTAATAAGTTCTTCAATATTTTCTATTCTTTCTTCTGGGTTAGTTAATGATGATAATAAGTAATTTCTATAATTTGTTTTAGTAATGATGTAACTTATTGTTTCTTCTACGCTAAATGTTTTAGATTTATTATTTATATCTGATATTAAATTTAAAAAACTTTTTACATTTTTTTTAGGACCGTTTGAAAGTATATTAGAAATTTCATTATCTTCATTTTCATGAGATAATATTGTTGCAGCATCAAAAATAGAAATATAATTTTTATTTGCATAAAAAATGATTTTATCTATGGTTGATTTCCCTATTCCTCTCGTGGGAATATTTATAATTCTTAGAATACTGGTATCATCATTTAGATTCAAAGTTAATCTTAAATATGCGATTATATCTTTTATTTCTTGCCTTTGATAAAACCTAGTTCCACCAACTAATTGGTATGGTATTTGTAATGATGACAAAAAATGCTCAAAAGCCCTGGATTGAGCATTTGTTCTGTACATAATTGCTATATCTTTTAATTGAATCTTGTCAGAGTTTATTATGTTGTTTATTTCCCTAGATATAAGTTCCGCTTCTTCATTTTCATCATATGATTCTATAGATATTATAAGATTCCCTTTTTCATTGACAGAAGTTATTTCGCGACTAAAATTTGTAATATTTCCCGATATCACTGCCTGTGAAGCATCAATGATATTTTGTGAAGATCTGTAATTTTTATTTAAGTAGATTATTTTTGATTTATCGTAATCAGATTTGAAATTCAAAATATTTGTTATATCTGCATTTCTCCATGAGTAAATTGATTGATCTGGGTCTCCGACTACAAAAATATTATTTGTTTTATTCGAAATCAATTTAGCGATACTATATTGTATGAAATTTGTATCTTGAAATTCATCTATAAGTAGATATTTATATTTTTCTTTATAAATATTTGCTATGTCTTGATTTGAGTATAGCATTTCATATGTCTTCATTAGCAAATCATCAAAATCTAAAGCGTTTGATTGAATAAGTTTTTGCTGATAAATTTTATATATTTCATATATGTTTTTTGCATATGGCGTTGAAATGTTTTTTTGATAAGCTTCAGGGTTTTGTATTTTACTTTTTGCGTTTGAAATTATGCTCAATACAGTTTGTGGCTTATACATTTTAGTATCTAGATTTAGTTCATTTAATGTTCTTTTAATAACTGCTATTTGATCATAAGAGTCATAAATAGCAAAATTTCTTTCTAAGCCTAAATTATTATGGTTTTCTCTGATTAAATATGCGCAAAAAGAATGGAAGGTACCAATGTTGGGTAAAAATTTAATAGGAGGTATATTAAGCATATGAAATATTCTATTTTTCATTTCATTAGCTGCTTTATTAGTAAATGTTAGGGCCGCGATTTCTTGCATTGGAATTTTTTCAATATTAATAAGCCAAGCAATTCTTGATGTAATAACTCTGGTCTTCCCACTTCCTGGGCCAGCAATTATTAATGCAGGGCCATCTTTATGCATTACTGCATGTAATTGATTTTCATTTAAGTTTTGAGTGAAATTATTATCCATTGATAATCATGTAGATATTAATTTTTTAATATCTATTTGATCTGATATCAATTTTGATAATTTTTCAACTTTTTGATTATGGTACGGGTTAGAAATATCTGATACTTTATTTATATTTTTTGCAGTTTCAATAGTATTTGATTTTACCCCAATTATAGGTATTTCTCGTACTGTTGCTTCGTAAATTGTATAATCTGCTGGAATTGAATCACCAGTTACAATTAAACAGCTTACATCTTGATACAGAGCTGCCATTTGAATGTCTGGTCTGTCTGCCCTGACGATTACTACTGGGTTTGTTTGTGATTTATAGTATTCTTTACCAGAATCCATAGCGGGAGTCCCAATTAAAAAGTTTTCAATAAGAGAATCTTCTTCTTTTTGGACTATATATTCGGCCTTTAAATAATTTTTAATTTGATCAACAGTTATTGCGTTTAAAGTTCTTATTTCAGGAATTTCCGCGAGTATATTAATGTTTTTCTTGTTTAATTTAGGTTCAATCTTTGATTTGATATATGTTGATCTGTATTTTGGTATTTTATTGTAAATAATCCATTGAAGATTTTTAATTTCATTTATGGATTTATTGTTTAGCCTAGTTGAAAATTCATTAATTAAAATGCTTATAGTATTATTGTTATAAAATTCTTTAGTTATATTTGATTTAATTACTTGATCAACTTCAACTAGAACAATTTTATATTTTTTATCTAAATTATTAATTTCTGACATGAGGTTAGAAATATCTTTTTTTGATTTCATATCAGTTATAGCCTTTGACTCAAAAGAAGTTTTTTGATTTAGTATTTTGTTTAAATGTGCTTGTGTGTTTATATCATCTTTTGATGAGTTGTTGAAAATTGGCTTAATAGCAATATTCTTTATCTTATTATTACTCAATAATAAAGAAAAAGCTGATAGAATTAGGCTCTTACCTGCTTTCTTTTTATTTGAATAAAAATAAATAATCATAAGTTAAAAACATTGGATTTATGAAAAAATTATATCAAAACTAAAATTAAATTGTTAATTTTATATCTTGGAAATGTGTGATATTTGAAAAATAAGGAAAAAAATTTTAATAATAGAATGAATAATTATTTTATTTGCTTGTTTATTATCGTTATCAGTCTAACTGGTTGTTTTTATAACATTGATAATGATTTGTCTGCTAATGAGATTAGATTTTTAAATCTTGAAAAACAAATTAAATGTCCAATCTGCCCCGCCGAAACAATTGCTGAATCAAATACAAAAGTATCCAAAGATTTAAAAGATTTTATAAAACTAAAAATTGATGAAGGTTGGTCTGATGATAAAATCAAATCTTTCCTTATATCAAAATACGGAAAAGAGATACTTGCCACCCCTCAGAAGAAGGGGAGTGATTTATTTTTATGGATAATTCCAATAGTTGTATTACTATTTGGGATTTTTATTTATTGGTCTTTATATAGAACTATACGATTTAGAACAAAAGGAGAGCAAAGTTGATCTTTGGAAGTTTAGGGGATATGGTAATCAAATTATCTCTTGGAATGTATATATATTCAATTCTTGCCATATCTATTGGTATAAGATATCGGGATTTGAAATTTATATATAGTGCAAGATTAGCATCATATTTTGGTACCTTTTTATTGTTGTTATCTACAATTACTTTGGTTTTAGGATTTGTTAGTCATGATTATAGTATTCAATATGTTGCTGATCATAGTAGTAACACAATGCCTTATATATACACATGGATTGCTTTTTATTCTGGCAACGAAGGTTCTTTATTATTTATATCTACATGTTTGTCAATTCTTTTATTTTTATTCATACAGAATAAAAAATTAAATGATAATTCAATTAACTTTTCACATCTATTTATACTACTTTTTCAAATATTTTTACTTATAAGTACCTCAGTTTTGGCAAACCCTTTTACGGAAGCTTCTAATATAGTTAAAGATGGCCAGGGAATAAATCCTTTGTTATTACATGTTGGTATGTTTGTACATCCTCCAGTTCAGATGTTAGGTTTAACTGCTGTTGTTTTGCCTTTTTCAATTGTAATTGGATCTTTATGTGCAAAAAATGAAAACTTGAATTTAAATTCTTTAAGAGTATGGGCTTTGGCTACTTGGATTATATTGACAATTGGATTAGCTTTGGGAAGCTGGTGGGCTTATACAATTTTAGGATGGGGTGGATATTGGGCGTGGGATCCGGTAGAAAATTCATCTCTTATGCCATGGTTGATAATGACAGCTTTTATACATTCAATAATGGTTCAGCAAAAAAGGAATATGTTTAAAGGATGGAATTTATTTTTAATTATATTTGCTTTTTTTATGGCTCAGATGGGAATGTTTATTAATAGAGGAGGGCCAGTTCCTTCTGTTCATTCTTTCGGATCATCTTCTTTAGGTTGGACATTTTTACTTTTTATGTTTATTTCAACTACCTTTTCATTTATGTTTTTTATTTATAGATACAGATTTTTAACATCAGTAAATCACGTACAATCCATTTTATCAAGAGAGTCTTTAATTCTTGTTCAAAATGTTTTATTTCTTTCTGTTGCTATTATTACTTTAATGGGTACGATTTATCCTGTTTTCATTAAATCAATAGAAGATGAGCAAATTTATGTTGGTAGAGAATTTTATGATTTGGTAAATGCTCCAATTCTACTCTTAATTATGATTATTCTTAGCATTGCTCCATTTGTGCCCTGGAAGAATGCAAACATGTCATCTTATATAAATAAAAAAATAATTGTTTTTGTTATTGCTGTGCTTTTGGCTATATTAAATAGTTGGATAATTTCAGGCCATTATTGGGTAACTATTTCATTAGTAGTTTTATATTTTTCAAGTATACAGATTTTTATTGAATTGTATAAAATTTTCAAAGCATCTTTTAATAAATTTAAAAATTTAAAAAATGTATTGGGTAAATTTTTGAATATTTTGTATTCTAATTTATCTCGTTATGGTGGATTTATTTCTCACACAGGAATTTTACTTGTTATGTTAGGTATCGCAGGAACTTCATTTATGGGAATTGAAAAAGATTTTGCATTAAAACCAGGTGAATCAGGAACTCTTAAAAATTATCAGTTTACTTATATGAAAACAGATATAACTCAAAATTTCGATCATACTAATATTAAAGCAATTATGCAGATAGAGAAAAATGGTAAATCATTAGGTCAATATACAACATCAAAAAGCTATTATCCTAAATTTGATATGAATTCTACTAAAGCAGGTATATTGAATTTTGGGCTGGAAGATTTTTATTTTTCTCAATCTGTAATTGCAGAAGATAATTCAGCAGTATTTGAAGTTAAGATAAATCCTTTGGTTTCGCTTATATGGACTGGGGCATTTGTTGTTGTTGTTGGAGCTATAATTTCCGTGTTTCCTGTTTATAAAAAAAAAGATAAATTGAAAGTAAAATAATGTTAAATTTAATAGGATTATTAATTATAATTATTATGGTAGCAATAGTATTATTGCCTTTTAATGATAAGTTTTGGACTTATATAAACAAAGATAAGAAGCAAGGAATTACAAATTTTATTGATTATTCTGATTATGAATTGGATTTGAATTCAATTATTACGGACTATCAAAGTGGTGTTTTAGATAAAAAAGAGTTTAATGAACAACTAAATTCTTTTCAGAAAATTATAAATAAATCATCCATAGATAAAAATACAAGGTTGAGAATTGAACAATTACTTGAAGATGTTAATTCAAATTAATAAAAAGATTTATTATTTATTATTACTACCATTAATTTTTTTCACGATATTATTTTTTTCAGATATTATTTATGCCGAAAATAATCAATGGGATCTAAAAGGACGATTAATAAACGGAACTACAAATTCTTATGTAAAAGATCACATGGTAATTCTGCATATTTCCGATGATGGTGCAATGAAAGAATATAGTGCTAAATCAGATAATTTTGGTTATTTTCACTTTAAATCTTTAAACCATTTAAAAGATTCTATAATAGGAGTTTCATCAATATTTGAAGGAGTATTGTATGGAAAAGACCTTGGATTGATTTCTAATCAAAGCGATGAAATTTTATTAACTGTTTATAAATCGTCAGATAGTTCTGAAAACTTAACATTAGCAAATTCTACTATTATGTTTACGTCTGTAGATAAATCTAAAAATCTTATGTGGGTGATGGAATTAATTAAAGTAGTAAATAATTCAAAAATAACATTTAAACCACCTAGGGATAATCCTATGGGAATGATTAGATTTGGGCTCCCGACAAATTATGAGGATTTAATAATTGATTCAGATTTATTAGGAGTAGAATTTATTGTTATTGACAAAGGATTTGCTGTGTTAGGTAATGTATATCCGGGAGAACATCAAATTTTATTTACATATGGAATTAAATATGATGAAGAAGAATATATTTATAACAGGAATTTACAATTTGATTTAAATAATCTAAGAATAATTACTGAGGGTAATTTAAATGTTAAATTACCTGATTTTATTTATGATCAAAATGATACTTACGTTAATGAAATTAAGTATAACTTAATTGAGATGAATAATTTTAAAAAGGGAGAAAAGATTAAAATAATTTTTTCTGATCTTCCTCAGGCAACAATATTCGATAAATCTAAGAATTATATTCAAAACTTCGATAGAGGGTGGGGGATGTTTGTTTTATTCTTTATTATTTTAATAATTCCATTTGTTATTTTACTGCTAGGAAAAAATAAAAAAAGAATTAAGAATTAATATCGATTTCTAATATGTTAATTAATGCTTGAGCTGCGTTGTAACCATAATTAAGTGGAGTTTTACCATCTTCTTTTATATCAGCTTTAATATCCTGAGCTCTTGCTTTTGCAAGGTTGATATTATCAGCTGCTATTACTCCTAAAGTTACTGGAATTTCGTGTTCTACACTTACTTTCATACAGCCGTTATAAGTGTTTTGTGAAACTAATTCGTAATGATATGTATCACCTTTTATTACTGCTCCAAGTGCAATAATGCCGTCAAATTGTTTTGATGATGCTATTTTTGCTGCCAAATATGGTATTTCTAATGATCCTGGAACCCAATATGTTTCAATATTCATTGCTGGAACATCGTTATTCATAAGGCAATTGATTGCCCCATCATATAAGTTGACTGTTATTTCAGAATTAAAACTACTGACTATTATTGCAATCTTGTTATTCATTTATACTAATCGTTTTCTGATGTTTTTTTGAATTCTGATAAATTTAGTAGATGCCCCATTCTGTTCTTTTTAGTTTCAAGGTATTTCAAATTTTCATCCTTTGGTGTTGTTTGAATAGGGATTATAGTAGTTAGTTCGATCCCGGCTTGTTCGAGTTCCATGATTTTTTTTGGATTATTAGTCATTAACTCGATTTTTGATACGTTTAAGTCTCTTAATATTTCAGCGGCAACATTAAAATGTCTCGGGTCAGCTGAATATCCTAAATGTAGATTTGCATCAACAGTATCTAATCCCTGATCTTGTAAAGTATATGCCTTTAGTTTGTTAGCAAATCCGATACCTCTTCCTTCTTGTCGAAGATAAATTAAAATTCCATATTCAGAACTACCGATTAGATTTAACGCCATATCTAATTGATCTCCACAATCGCATCTTGAACTTTTAAATACCTCTCCTGATAAACATTCACTATGTACTCTTACAACAGGAGTTTTATTATTTTTCCTTAATTTACCTTTTTGTAGAACTACGTGTTCTAAACCATCGGGATATGATTTATAAGTTTTTATATTAAATGGGCCATATGAAGTAGGGAGAGATGATTCAGCATTTTTTCTTATAAATGTTTCATTTGATTCTTCAGGGGTTAAATTTAATAAGTTATATTTTTTACGGTATTTTGTAATATCTTCTACTGTTACTATATTGATATGATGTTTTTTCCCGAATTTAACTAAGTCATATCTTCTAGCCATAGTCCCATCATCATTAATTATTTCACAAATTACTCCTGCAGGATAAAGATCAGACATCAGACATAAATCTACAATGCTTTCAGTCTGCCCATTTCTTTTCAAAACCCCTCCATCTGTGTACCTAAGAGGGAATATATGCCCAGGCCTTGCAAGATCTTCAGGTAAAGTTTCAGAAGAGATAAGTGTTTCTATAGTATTAGCTCTATCATTAGCGGAAATACCTGTTGTAGCATCTTTGATTGCATCAACAGATATAGTAAATGCTGTTTCATTTGAAGAGGTATTTTCTTTCACCATACTAGTTAAATCTAGTTCATCCAATCTGCTACCAAGCATAGGAATACAAATTAATCCTTTTCCGAAAGTTG
>ENA-ORDI01001668-ORDI01001668.1-marine-metagenome-genome-assembly--contig:-NODE-1668-length-11895-cov-5.602555_pt1 | contig 11895 bp, 7 predicted proteins | sample MGYA00248628_ERZ508525 | MGnify/ENA primary metagenome ERZ508525 (study PRJEB26195, sample SAMN05422138) | marine metagenome | isolation source: East of Porto Seguro, South Atlantic Ocean | place...
ATGATAACCAAGCGTAAACAATTACCCCTTTTTTCACCCCTCAGAATTGCTTCAAAAATTGCCTACCTCACTACTGGATATGGTGAAAAAATAGGAAATATATTATATACAGTAATTGGAACAATAGTTTCCTGTGCCTTTCTGTATGGTATTGAAGGCGTCAGATATGGCGATAAATTATTAAAGTTTGAAGGCACACAGAGCTTTACTGAAATGCTGAATATTTTCGGAGACCTTTTCTATTTCTCAGTAGTGGTCTTTTCAACGGTTGGATTTGGAGAAATACTGCCCATAGGCCCCATTGGAAAAACACTCATGATTTTTGAGGGATTAATTGGCGGACTTATTCTTGCTATTCTAATTATTGCAGTCTATAAACACCTCATGGATAGATAAAAATAATTAATATACTACAATAATATTAATAGAGTATTCTTTGTACAATATTCTGATGAATAATTTGAAGTAAATTTGAAACCTTTCCATATTAATCAATATTAAATAAATTCTTAATCGGAGAAAAAATATGAAAATAAAATTTAGTTTATTTTTTGCACCTATATTCTTATTGCTTTTTTCCCTTAACTGTGGGAAAAAGAATAATCAAAAAGTTTATAAACAGTTTGATACTATAGAATCATCCTCAAATAATAATCAGAAGGATGCTATCTCTCCTGAACAGGGTGGCAACGGTTTTGAAAAAATTGCCGGAAGTTTAGGCTGGGAAACAAATACTAATCCAAAATTAATTGGAGATCCACAAGCAATTAAAGGAGGTTCATTAACACTTAAAGGAGATGATGATTTCCCTCCTACATTTCGAGGTGTTGGTCAAGATACGAGGCATCAAATTCTATCTTTATTAGAATCAAATGTTTATGAAACCTTACTATCAATTAATTACGAGACTATGCAATATCAACCTATTCTTGCAACACATTGGAAAATATCAGATGATAAACTTACATATTGGTTTAGAATAAACCCTGATGCAAGATGGTCAGATGGAAGAGAGGTAATAGCCATGGATGTTGTTGCAACCTTTAATCTACTTGCAGACGAAGGTCATGGAGATCCTAATATTTATACATTATACGGTGATTCTTTTGAATTACCATTAATTGCTGAATCAAAATATATTGTACGTATTAAAAGTAAAAAAGTAGATTGGAGAACCTTTATTTATGCGGCATCATCAGCTGCAATTTTACCAAGCTATTATTTAGATAAAGTGGATGGAGCAGGTTACGTAGATAAATATCAGTATGAAATGCTTCCTGGAACAGGTCCTTATATTCTTGATAAAAATAAAACGACTAAAGATAATAATGGAATTATTGTTTTACATAAACGGAGTGACTTTTGGGGGGAAAATCTTTCCGTAAATACTGGTTTTTATAATTTTGATACCATAAAATATATATTTATGGATGATGAACTTTTAGAAGTAGAGCGCCTAAGAAAAGGTACAATGGATATGTATGTTATATGGAGATCAAGTATCTGGGCTCAAAATTTTTCTCCAGAAGAAGATCCACTAGTTAAACGAGGATTGTTAATGAGAACCAAAGTTTTTAATTTCCTACCAGGTGGTATAAATGGTCTTGCTTTTAATACTCTAGAAGAACCGTATGATGATATTAGAATACGTAAAGCATTTAGTTTACTTTGGAATGTAGATGAGTTAAATGAAAAATTATTTTTTAATGAGTATGAATACGCCAAATCCTATTTTAACAATAGCCCCTATGAAAATCCTACTAATCCAGATCCTAAATATGATCCTAATGCTGCCATAATATTACTTAATGAAGCCGGATGGACAAAAAAAACAGGTGAAAAGTGGCTAACGAAAGATGATAAAATATTTGAATTTGATTTTATGACTTCACAATCAACTGAAAGAATTTTTACATCACTGCAACAGGACTTGGTAAAAGTGGGTATAAAAATGAATATGGTTACGTTAACTAGGCAATCTCAATTCGAGAAAGTAATGAAAAGGAAATTTACAGTTCATTGGCAAGGCTGGACAGCTAGTATGTTCCCCAATATAGAAGGACAAATGCATTCCAAGTTTTCAGAGGCAGAGGAGGTCACAAATATTACTGGAATGGCTGATCCAGCAATAGATAAACGAATAGAATTATATAATAGTGAATGGAATATGTCTAAAAGAGTGAAAATAGCTCAGGAGATTGATAGTATTGCTACCCGCCTTTATCACTATGCCCCAGGTTGGCACTCAGCTTATGGAGCAAGGGTAGTACATTGGAACAAATTTGGAATGCCAAAATCAGGCATTTCGTATTCTGGGAATTGGCAGAGATTAATTGATATGTGGTGGTATGACCCAGATAAGGAAAAAGAACTTCATAAGGCTATAAATAATTCATCGATGACAATTGGAACAGGTGAAATAAATATTATTGACTACTGGAATACTCAAAAGAAATAAATTCCTATAATGTTTAATTATATCATAAGAAGATTATTATTAATGATCCCCACATTCTTCGGGACAACAATAATGGTATTTACTATTCTTCAATATGTCCCAGGAGGCCCATTTGAAAGAGCTGTAATGCAACTAAAGTTCGCAAGTATGATGAGTGGAGAAAGTGCCAGTGCAGGCGGGAAATCTATTTCAGACAGTCAGACATTAACGCCAGAAATACTTGAAGATCTGAGAATGCAATATGGATTGGATAAACCAGTTGTTATTAGATATTTAATTTGGCTTGGTATTTGGCCAAAAGAAATAAAAAATAGGACAGTTAATATTGGGGAAACATTTAGGGAAAATATATATTCATTTAAAAAAGATGCATTTACCAGCTATACATTGCAAAAATGGATCAAACCCGTTAAAGATAAAACAGGTGAAATTATAGTTACGGAAAGTGGTGTTGGTATTGATATAAAAAATGCTGATTTTGAACCTACAAAAGATTTTCAAGAATTACCTAATGTTAATTTTATTAAAACATGGTATCACTCTACTAATTGGAAAATAGCTGAAATAAAAAGTGATACAGAAATAAGAATTATACAAAAATCTTATCAAGGTTTGTTTACTGGATATTTAGGCTATTCAAATGAAAAGGCTGATGATGTTGGTACTCTAATAAAAAATAGATTACATATATCATTGATTTTTGGTTTGACTAGTTTTATTTTAGTTTATTTAATCTGTATACCACTTGGCATTATGAAAGCTATAAAGCATGGTTCTAAATTTGATGTTATTTCAAGTTCGGTAGTTTTTATCGGTTATTCTATCCCAGGATATGCACTTGGAACACTATTATTAGTTTATTTTGCAGGTGAAAATTTTATGGATATATTTCCACTTGGCGGATGGAGATCGGAAAATTGGAATAATTTAACATTTATGGGAAAAGTTTTTGATCAAATACATCATGCTATATTACCTATACTCTGCTATATGGTAGGCTCATTTGCAACACTTACTGTACTGATGAAAAATTCATTAATGGAAAACTTAAGCCAAGATTATGTACGTACTGCTTTTGCAAAAGGTCTTTCAGAAAAAAGTGTAATTTTATTTCATGCTGTTAGAAATTCATTAATCCCCATTGCGACAAATATCGGTCATGTTATTGGTCTATTTATTGTTGGATCATATGTAATTGAAAAATTATTTGGTATCGATGGCATAGGTATGTTGTCATTTACTGCTATTATAACAAGGGATTATCCAATTATTATGGGATTTTTAGTTATTAATACAATCGTAAGACTATTTGGAAATTTGTTTTCTGACATAGCTTATGCAACAATTGACCCAAGAATAAGATTTAAATAATATAATGAAAACTCAACCTAATTATTCTGAATCGATTTTACAAAAGCGAGTAAGACGCTTTAAATCAATTAAAAGAGGTTATTATTCATTTATCATCCTATTATCTCTATATCTTTTGTCAATAATTGCACCACTTTTCATAAATAGCCAAGCTCTCATTGTAAAATATGCAAATGAGAAATATGATAATGGAGAAACATTCACAGATCTAAATCAAAATGATAAATGGGATGTTAATGAACCATTTCAAGATTTATATAAATATTACTCCCCGGCATTTAGAGATTTAATAGAACTTTTTATTACCCCTCTCCATCATGAAGGCAAAGATTTTGGTCAATATACATCATTTGGTTCACCACATTTGGGAGAACCAGATTATAGACTCTTAAAAAAACAATTTGAGTTTGAAAATGAAGGTAATTATGTAATTATGCCAATATATCCTTATGACCCACTTGAAGATATGTTGTCATCTTTATCAGAGCTATTTGATGATATTAATGGGAATGGTATAAAAGATGATAATGAAAAATTTTATGATTCAAATAATAATGGGAAATTTGATACTTTTAATCCACCCACTAAACCTGGTGGAAATCATATATTTGGTACTGATAACAGAGGGCGAGATGTATTTGCCCGTCTAATTTATGGATTTCAAATTTCAATTACCTTTGCATTGATAGTAACCTTTTTTGCTTACTCTTTGGGAATATTGATTGGTGGTACAATGGGATACTTTGGAGGGAAAGTCGATTTATTTGGTGTTAGAATCATAGAAATTTTTATGGCAATTCCATTTTTATTTCTAATGATGATAATTGCAAGCCTTATGAGACCAAATGTGGTCGTCCTTGCACTTATACTTGTATTCTTAACTGGATGGATTGGTATCAGCTTTTTTATTAGAGGTGAATTTTATCGAGAAAAAGCAAAAGATTACGTATCTGCTGCAATTTCAATGGGACAATCTAATATTAAAATAATGTTTAAGCATATTTTACCTAATGCCTTGACCCCTATTATTACATATGCACCATTCGCAATCATTGGATATATCGGTACTCTGGTAATACTGGATTTCCTTGGATTTGGACTACAACCACCAACACCTAGTTGGGGAGAATTAATAAGTCAGGCAAGAGAGAACCTGTCTGCTTGGCATCTTATTGTAACACCCTTATCAGCCATGGCAATCACATTATTTTTAATTACTTTCATAGGTGAAGCAGTAAGAGAAGCATTTGATCCTAAAACATATTCTAGATTAAGATAATCCAATGTCTAATACATTAATTCAAGTAAAAAAATTGAAAACCTATTTCCACACTGAAGCAGGAACAGTAAAAGCTGTTGATAATATTTCATTTGATATATTAAAAGGTGAGATCTTAGGCATTGTAGGAGAATCTGGTTCAGGAAAATCAGTTACATCATTATCAATAAATCGACTCATTCCAAATCCTCCAGGTGAAATTGTTGCTGGTAATATTTTATATAATGATATTGACCTACTGAAATTAAGCTATAATGAAATGAGGAAATATAGAGGTAAGGATATTGCCATGATTTTTCAGGAACCTATGACATCTTTAAATCCCGTTTTAAATATAAAAGTTCAGATGAACGAAATATTAATAAAACATCAAGGTTTAGATGAAGAAATTGCAACACAAAAAAGTATCGAAATGTTAGATTCTGTTGATATACCCAGTCCTGAAAAAAGAATTAATGAATATCCCCATCAGTTTTCTGGCGGTATGAAACAAAGAGTTATGATTGCAATGGCTCTCCAATGTAACCCAGCTCTGCTTATTGCCGATGAACCTACAACGGCTTTGGACGTTACGATTCAAGCACAAATATTGGATCTTATGATGACACTGAAAGAAAAAAGGAAAGATGCAGCCATTTTGTTGATTACCCATGACCTAGCAGTAATTGCAGAAACTTGTGATAGAGTTATTGTAATGTATGGAGGAAAGATTCAAGAAATTGCAACCATAGATGAACTTTTTAATAATCCACTACATCCATACACCAAAGCATTAATGCAGTCTATCCCTAAACTTGATAAAAAGGAAAAGAGACTAAAAACATTAAAGGGTATGGTACCATCAATATTAGAATTGGGAGATGGATGTAAATTATGTTCACGGTTTGATCCAAAAGATTGTGCATGTGGAGGAACTGGTATCGAACCTGAACTTTTTGAGCATAAAGATAATCATTTTGTAAGATGCAACCCTGATATTCTATGACAAAGAATCCTATCAATATTTTAGAAATAATTAATCTAAACGTTGAATTTCCCATTTTTGGAGGAATAATTCAACGTGAAGTTTCATGCGTTCAGGCTGTAAAAGATTTTAATCTTAAGGTTAGAGAGGGTGAAACAATTGCAGTTGTTGGTGAATCTGGCTCTGGAAAATCTACCTTGGGAAAAGCCATTATTAATGTATTAAAACTTACCGCTCCTGACGTAAGAGTTAATGGTGATATTATACTGCATCCCCAAACGGATGATGCTATAAATGTATTACATATAAAACCATCTCAGGTAAAATCCTATAGGTCTGATGTACAAATGATTTTTCAAGATCCCTATTCTTCATTAAATCCTCGAATGTTGGTAGGTGACATTATAATAGAACCGCTGGATATTAATACCTCATCGTCAACAGTGGAAAAACAAGACAGAGTTGCCTGGCTTCTTAATAAAGTTGGACTGAATAAAGAACAGGCAAATCGATATCCACATGAGTTTTCTGGCGGTCAAAGACAACGAATCGCTATTGCAAGAGCGCTTGCCACAAATCCAAAGGTAGTTATTGCTGATGAACCTGTCTCAGCTTTGGATGTGTCTATTCAGGCGCAGGTTATCAACTTAATGATGGACCTCCAGGAAGAATTTAATTTAACTATTTTATTTATCGCACATGATTTATCTGTGGTAAAACATATTTCAACTGAAATTGCGGTGATGTACCTTGGGGAAGTTGTAGAATATGGTGATACCGAAAAGGTTTTTTCTGACCCTCAGCATGACTATACGAAAACACTGCTTGAATCAATCCCTCACCCAGATCCAGTGGGTAGAGAAAAGAGGAAAGAAGAACGACTAAAACTGGAACGGTTTAGTATGTAGAATAATCATTAATACTAATTGAAATATAATCTTTAGCCCCTAACTTCCACCTCTTTATTCTTCAAATTTTCTCTTCTTCCCACCTTACTTGAACCTTTAACTTTCGCACCTATGAAATTCTTCATTTTTTCAATTATATTATTTTTTTGTGCTCCTCTTTTTTCTGAAAATATTCCACCTGGTGCCTTCTCTATTACCAGAGTTCATTATGGTGGTGGTGGGGATTGGTACAGCGACCCCGGTTCTCTTCCCAACTTGCTGGAGTACTTGGGTGACCATACAAATATTTCTGTAAACCTATTGGAGAAGAGGGCAAAAATTGGAGATGATGTTTTTAAAAGAAGCAGTTACCTTTATCTCACCGGACACGGAAATATAAAATTCACTGATGAAGAAGCCCAACTCCTCCGAGACCAACTTTTAGCAGGTGCCTTTCTCCATGCTGACGATAATTTTGGAATGGATAAATCATTCCGGCGGGAAATGAAAAAAGTTTTCCCTGAAAAGGACTGGGTGGAGCTCCCCCTTGATCATCCTATCTTTAATATCTACTATAAATTCCCAAATGGTCTGCCCAAGGTTCATGAACATGAGAATAATCGCCCCCAGGCATTAGCGCTTTTTAACGAAGGCAATCTCGTGGTTCTTTACACTTTTGAATCAGATTTAGGTGATGGCTGGGAAGATGGCAGAGTTCATAATGATCCTGAAGACATTCGCCAGAGTGCCCTTGAAATGGGAACCAATATCATTCTTTATGCATTAAGCAGATAATGATAAACACTTCCATTACAGAATTTATTTACATCTTTCGGTCACAGCAGGTGAAAAGCAATCTGCATCGAGGATTGGTGCAATTGGCAATTGGAAGTGTCATTTTTCTATTAGCTATGGGTTTATTGGAATCGGTTTTCTATTTTACTATTCCCGTTAGATTGAAAACTGCAGAGTTTTTCTTACTTTTATTTTTCACAGCCATTGCATTTATTTGTTTCCGCTGGTTTTTCCATTATAATTCTCTTTTTAATAATAGTAGTAATGAGTTTCTGGCTCAGAAATTTGAGAAGAGAGAACCCAAAATTGGTGACCGCCTCCTTAATGCACTTCAGTTAGAAAAGTCAATGGGTAGTTTAGATGAAGGGAAAGATTTGGCAGAATATGCCGTTTCTAAATTAAATATAGAATTGAATGAAATTTCTAGAGAATCTCTTTATGACCCCCTATCACAATCTCTTAAAAAGACTTTCCAGATTACTCTCATTTCTGCAGGTATTATTCTATTACTCTTAATAAATTCCTTACCTCAGGCATTTCTGCGCCTTTCACAACCATCAAAGGATTTTCCTGTTCCCCTGCCCTTTGTCCTGAATTCCATGACGGGCAATATGGAAGTATTAGGTGGAGATACCCTCACCGTTAGCGTGGCAGGTTTTGGAGAATTACCAGATTCAATCCACATTCATTGGAAGGATAAAGACAAATCAGGCACGGCGGCTGTAGCACAGAAAAATGAAATATACCATCATACTTTTACAGGAGTTAAGCGCGATACCCGCTACTGGGCGGAATACAAATCACCAACTTGGTTTTCTGCCTGGGAAAGTATTACAACAAACCCCGACACCATTTTTGTTACAGACCGTCCTATAGTTCAAGAATTACAATTTACCATCCTTCCTCCTACATATACCGGCGAAGATGAATTTCAACATCCCGGGAATATTACTGATATTTCAATTCCGGAAGGTAGCCGAGTTCGCCTCAAAGGAAAATCATCCAAAACTCTTGATTCTGCATGGATTTTCTTGGATGAAATCGCCAATGTATTATCTGTACAGGGGAACAAACTCAATGGAACGTTCTACATAAAAAATAAAACCAATGCAGCAATTTATGTTCAGGATGAAAATGGTGTGCGGAATTTACACCCACCCAATTACCGATTTTCCATTATACCGGATTCACCACCTGATCTTATAGTACAAAGCCCCAATCGTAAATTTGAATTGGATGAATCTGACCTTATTGGATTTGATATTCAAACCAGTGATGATTATGGTTTCTCAAATGCATGGCTCGAATATCGTGTAAAGGCACCAGATTATCTTCCACAGGATACCACCATATATACACGAAATATTGCTGAAATACAGAGAGATGTTAAATCCCAACAATTGTATCATGAATGGGATATCTCCGAATTTTCATTAGCGCCGGAAGATGAATTGCATATTCAGGTTATCATTGCAGATAATAATACTCTGTCGGGTCCGTCCCTCACCTACTCACCTATTTTAATTGGGCGGTTCCCATCGCTTGAAGACCTCTTCAAACGCATGGAAGAAGAGGAAGCGGAGGTAGAGGAATACGGAGAGGAAATTCAGATGAATTTGGAAGATGTCCGTGAACTGGTTGAAGAATTGGAATTGGAACTCCTCAAATCGGAAAATGTCAGTTGGGAGCAAGAACAGAAAGCTGCGGAAGCATTGGAAAAAATGGATGAAGTATTTGACCAGATTGAACAAATTCAGGAAACCATGCAGAAAATTCAGGAACAGGCTGAACAAAATAATTTAGTAAGTGAAGACTTGGTTGAAAAATTTTCTCAATTTCAGGAATTATTAGATGAGATCATGACACCTGAAATGTTGGCAGCAATGGAGAAACTACAGGAAGCCATGGAAGAAATGGATCCCCAAAAAATGTTAGATGCCCTGGAAGATTTCGAATTTGACTTGGCAGCCTTTGAAGAACAGCTGGATCGATTTATTGAAATGTTTGAACTGGCACTGGCTGAACAAAAAATGGATGAAGTTGTGAAAAGGCTGGAAAAATTAGCCGAAGAGCAGGAAGCAATTATGGAAGAACTGTCCAAGGATGAGAACCTGGCAACACTGGCATCACGTGAGAGAAGGCAGGAAGAAAGCTTTAAATCATTAGAACAGGCCATGAAAGACGCTGCTAAAGCCATGGAGGCATTATCTCCAGATGCATCCCAGCAACTTTCAGATTTAGCTGAAAGTGAATTAACGGAATCCACAGCTTCAGACTTAAATGAAGCCCGGACCGAAATGCAGAATAATAACTCGTCCGGCGCCAGCCAATCGGGTGGTGAGGCAAGTAGCGGATTAAACGAAATGCTGGAAATTGCCCAGGAAATCCAATCTGAATTTCAGGAAGATACGGTTGATGAATTGCTTAGGAAATTCCTGGCGCTCATCCGCAATTTGCTCTATATCTCACAGGAACAGGAGAATTTGGTAAAAGAAACTGAGGGATTACGCTCCCGTAGTCCTAAGCTGATTGAGACTGCAGTGAAACAGGATAAAATTCTCCGGGAGAATCAACAGTTCATGATTCAATTAACAGAATTATCTCGAGAAACTTTTCATATATCACCCCAAATCGCTGGCGCTATCGGCAGAACCAAAACAGCCATGGACCGCACTATTTCTCGATTGGAGCAAAAACAAACGTCATCTGCAAAAAAAGAAATGAAGAAAATTTTAAAGGGGTTGAATGAAATTGCCAAATTACTTTTGGAATCTGCTAATCAAATGCAAATGAGCGGGTCTGGTTCCGGAATGGCTGAATTTATGGAGCGCATGGAAGAAATGAGTAAGCAGCAACAGGGAATTAACCAAGGGACTATGAACCTTCCACAATTGGGTATGATGGCACAGCAACAAATGATGGAACAGCTTCAGAAACAACAGGAAGAACTAAAAAAACAATTAGAAGAATTATTAGGCGAAAACCCCGGACAAGAAAATAGTGGTGCTGGAAAAGCAAAAGATGAAATGGAAGAAGTTATTGAAGATTTTCGTCGCAAACAGGTAGATCGCAGAACCCAGGAAAGACAGCAACGAATTCTATCTAGAATGTTGGACAGCCAAAAGTCCCTCACTCAGAAAGATTATTCCGAAAAACGAAAAAGTTCTGGTGGTGAAGAATTTATTTATTCAGGACCTACCGGTCTGCCATCTGATATGGGTGAACGGAAAATGCTGCTCATTAATGCCATGGAATCTGCCCTGCAGGAAGGTCATTCTCGTGAGTATCAAAATATGATGAAGCAATATTTCAGAAGCCTGCAAAAGGGAGATGAATCGATCAATGAATAAATTTATCAATTTAATTCTGTTTACTTCCCTGGTTTTCTGTCAGAATCAAACTGCCCAGGATGTACTGCAGCAAATTCAGAAAAGAGCTCAAGACCTTAATAAACCAAAGAATATTGAAATGGAAAACAAATTTGCACAGGCAAAAACATTGGAACGATCCGGTCTATATGAAGAAGCTCTGCTTTTGTATAAAGAAATCAATCGGTCGAATCCGGGAATTTCAAAATATTTTCTTCCGCTGAAAAATTATCTCAAGCAAACCGAAAGTTGGGATTCGCTGATGGTTTACACTCAATCTTTCAGCAATGCCCGGAACAATGATCTCCAATCAAAATTAGAATTTCTGGATGTTTATATTTTGATGGAGGCAGAAAATAAATGGGAACCACTTGCAACAGCTTTGGTATTGGATCTATCAATAGGTGAAAATTCTATTAAAAATATCCTTCAGCGTTTGGTTAATTTGGGTAAATTAGATTTTGCTTATGACCTCCTGACTCAATATCGCAAGATAACAGGAAAGCAGGATTTCTACAGTATTGAACTTGGTTCATATTTAGGAATGCGCATGGCTTATGAAAAATCTGTTCGGGAATATCTTTTATTTTTAGAATTTCATCCACGCCAAATTCAAACAATTTCCGATAGAATAATGGTATTCCCTGATGACCTAAAAATAAATGCAGCCATAAAGGAAGTACTCAAGGAGTCCCGTTTTAAATCGGCTCAATTTATTCTTGCAGATTTACAATTTAAGTTGAAAGAATTTGATCTTGCCTTTGAAACGCTCA
>ENA-ORDI01001669-ORDI01001669.1-marine-metagenome-genome-assembly--contig:-NODE-1669-length-11893-cov-3.785460_pt1 | contig 11893 bp, 11 predicted proteins | sample MGYA00248628_ERZ508525 | MGnify/ENA primary metagenome ERZ508525 (study PRJEB26195, sample SAMN05422138) | marine metagenome | isolation source: East of Porto Seguro, South Atlantic Ocean | place...
CGAGAAGAGTTCGGAGCAGATCGTCGCCCCCGGTTGCGTCACCGGTAACCGATACTTCGCCGCGCCTCCGGCCGTCCCGGCGATGGATATCGAATTTCGCACCCCCCGAAGTAGTGAGTGAAATCGAACCGGCTCCGGCTTCTGGCTTGAAGTGTCGGTAGAGGAACAATTCGCGCAGCTGCGCCCGGTCGCTCTTATTTGCGTAGCCGAACAGAGTAGAGCGCAGAAACGCTCGAACCGCCGACTTGCCGCCCTCGTTCGGGCCGTGCAGCAACGTGAGTTTTCCGGACATATCGCCGATTTCCAGATTGGCAAACGGTCCGAAGTTTTCGATATTTATGCCTGTCAGTCGCAAGTCACTTACCCTGCTCCAGAAGTTCAGCAAGATACCAGCGTGCCTCTTCGGCCCATGCTGAGACCTGTTCATCATCCGGTTTACTGAGTCCGTTCCGGCGACCGCTGTACACGTCAGAAACGACTTCGGTCAGCCGGTCGATTTCATCCGATTCGATTGACGAGAGTAGTGCACGTTTCAGTGTGGCTCCCAGGAAATCGTCCTGCTTGGCCCGTGCCTCGATGTCGATGGCCGGGCGTGTCAAATCGACAATACGGTCGATCCACACCCACGGAGAACCGCCGGTCCAGCTGTTGCGGGTCGCTTCGATCAGGTCTTCGACCGCTCCATCGGCGGCAAGCTGCTCGTGAAGCGGACCTCTGCCGGTGATGGTGACTCTGCAGACCACATCTCGGCCTTCGGCAATGGCACTCATGTTGTCGGTCTGCTGCCGGATTGCAGAATCGAGACTGTCGATTGTCTCGAGATTGGAAATATCGACGTCGGTGTGTTCCCACCTGACAACATCCAGCGGAACAAATTCGCTCTTCGAAGCGCCACTGGGGTCGACATCAACAACCAGGGCTCCGCGCTCGCCGGTTTCGTTCGGGTGACGGCCCTGGATGTTGCCCGGATACGCGATGATCGGGGCTGCGCGTTTCAGTGTTTGACGGGTGTGTACGTGGCCCAGCGCCCAGTAGTCGATACCGGAGGCCGAAAGGTCTTCGACAGTGCACGGCGCATAGTTTGGATGTGCGCTGTTGCCTCCGACATTGGCGTGGAGCAGCCCGATCGTGAAGATGCTACCGGACTGGGGTGGGCTGAACTGCAAGGCGAGGTTGTCGGTAACTTCGCGCGTCGGGTAGCTCATGCCCTGAACGGCGGCCACGATTTCACCGTTCTTTTCGATGTTCTTCCATTCGGGTGCAGCGCCGAAGATATGAACGCCCTCGGGCCATGCGATAGACGATTGCCAGCCGTCGAGGGGATCGTGATTGCCGTGAACCACGAACGTCTGAATTCCCTCGTCGGCGAGGCGGGAAAGTCCGTCTCGGAACCTGAGTTGCGCCCGTACGGAACGGTCTGCGCCATCGTAGACATCGCCCGCGATGACGAGGAAATCGACATCTGATTTCAGGCAAAGTTCGACCAGGTTCTGAAAGGCCTCGTAGGTGGCCTCTCGAAGTCGATTTGCTACGCGGACATCAACGTCACCGATACCCGAAAAGGGTGAATCGATGTGAAGGTCCGCCGCATGCACAAAGCGGAATGATTCCATATCGGGCGTTAACCAGTTAGAAGGGCGGTATCGTGCACCAAATTGGAGCTCCGATTGCGGGTTCGACTTCCCACAAAGTACACGATTAGCCTTCTACTGCTGTCAGTTTAGCAACGAGCGGAGCGATGACATCAGAGTGCTGTCACGTACAACCCGTGTGGGGGGCAGCACGCGCGTGAACAACGCAATATGCGGCCCAATCACGATTTTTGGCCGAAATACAGGCCGCGACCGGTAAGACCGGGCTGGACGAACTCGGCGATGAGACCTGCTCTTTTGAAGGCCAAAATGTACTCATTGTGAGTGAACCAGCCCATTTCGTGGGTTTCGGATACCGATGGATCCCGCCTGAATCGCCGATCATGTCCTCGAATACGACCCGTCCACGCTCAACCGGTTCGGCAATCATCATACGGGTCACGATGAAGTCGTCTGTTTCTGCCGTTGAAGAGCCGGCCTTTCCCACGATCCACGATTCCGTGGTGACCCAGGGTTCGATGACAAGAATGCCCCTGGTAGAAGGTGAGAAGCCATATTGGCTGTCGCACGGTCCATGTTTTCGACCGTTTTGGTGTATCCGATCGACGAAAAAAGGCATGCGACGACGTGGAATCGCGTATCGAGGGTAAAGTCGCGCATGTCGCCGCTGTGAAGAGCGACTGCGGGCACGCGATCTTCGGCGATCGCCAGCATTTCGTCGTCGAGGTCGATCCCGGTGCAATCGAACTGTCGGGAGAGGTGCTTGAGGTGACGCCCGGTTCCACACGCCACATCGAGCAACGTTTTTGCATCGGGGACTCGTTCGCAAACAAGTGATGCGAGAAGTTGTGACTCGCCCGGGCAGTCCTTGTCGGAATAGACCGCGTCGTAGTGTTTTGCCGTTTTTGTGAACATCGTCGCAGGATATGTGAATAGCGATCGCACCGGGCTTCATGGAGTAACAAAAAAAGGCCGCTCCAAGTTGGAGCGGCCCTTCGAATTGCGTTTTGCCGTTGGTGGCAAGGCTAGAAGCCCATGTCTCCACCGGGAGGTCCGCCCGGCATTGCCGGCATCGGCTCTTCCTTCTCGCTGATCAGAGCCTCGGTCGTGAGGATCATTCCAGCGACGGAAACTGCGTTTTCGACAGCGGCACGCGTCACCTTGGCGGGGTCGACGATGCCCATGGTCATCATGTCGCCATACTCGCCCTTGTGGGCGTCGAACCCGAAGTTCTTTTCTTTGCTGTCAGAAACCTTCGCAAGGATCACTGCGCCTTCGTAGCCGGAGTTGGCTGCGATGATCCTGATGGGGGCCAGCAGTGAGCGCCTGAGAACGTCGATACCCGTCTGCTCGTCGTCGTTATCCGATTTGATCGCAGTGAGGATTTCGGACGCGCGTATCAGAACAGTCCCGCCACCGGGTACGATTCCCTCTTCAACAGCCGCACGAGTGGCCGAAAGGGCATCTTCCATACGCTGCTTCTTCTCTTTCATCTCGATTTCGGTGGCAGCGCCGACCCTGAGAATGGCGACACCGCCGGACAACTTGGCGAGGCGCTCCTGGAGCTTCTCACGGTCGTAGTCGGAGGAGGTGTCTTCGATCTGGGTCTCGATCTCGGCTTTTCGACCGGCGAGAGCGTCCTTGGAGCCGTCGCCATCGATAAAGGTGGTTTCGTCCTTCTTCACGATGACCTGCTTACACTTGCCGAGGTCGTCGAGAGTGACCGTTTCCAGTTTTCGACCGATTTCTTCAGAAATGACGGTCCCACCGGTGAGGATGGCGATGTCTTCCAGCATTGCCTTTCGGCGGTCGCCAAAGCCAGGGGCCTTCACGGCAGCCACGTTAAGGGTGCCACGGAGTTTGTTCACCACGAGCGTGGCGAGAGCCTCGCCCTCTACATCTTCGGCGATGACCAGGATGTTCTTGTTGGTCTGGAGGACCTTCTCAAGAACCGGGAGCAGGTCGGATATTGCAGAGATCTTCTGGCTGGTGATCAGGACGTACGGCTCTTCTAGAACCGATTCCTGTCGCTCGGAGTTGGTGACGAAGTAAGGCGAGAGGAAGCCACGGTCGATGTTCATGCCGTCGACGAATTCGGTCTCGTATGAGAGAGACTTTGACTCGTCAACGGTAATCACGCCGTCCTTACCGACCTTGTCCATCACATCAGAGATGAGGCTGCCCATCTCGTCGTCGTGGGAGGAAAGGATGGCGACGCTTTCGATCTGGTCCTTGGAGACCACTGCAGTCGACTGCTTTTTGATTGAGACTCGAACCGCTGCCATGCCGATTTCCAAACCGCGCTTCACCGCCATTGGGTCGGCACCCGCCGTAACGTTCTTGAAACCTTCCGCGATGATCGCCTGGGCAAGAACCGTCGAGGTGGTCGTGCCATCACCCGCGTCGTCATTGGTCTTTTTCGAGACCTCTTTGAGGAGCTGGGCTCCCATATTTTCGAACGGATCCGCGAGGTCGATCTCTTTGGCGATTGTCACGCCGTCTGAGTTGACCTGGGGCGGTCCAAACTTCTTGTCGACGATAACGTTCCGACCGCGTGGGCCGAGTGTCGACTTCAATGTGTCGGCGAGGACGTCGATGCCTGCCTTGAGGCGGGCTCGGGCGTCATCACCGAACTTTAGTTCTTTTGATGCCATTAGCTATATCTCTCCAAAATAAGTCAGCGAGTACGAGTTGTACTGGCCCCATTTGTACTAGCCGACGATCGCGAGGATGTCGCTTTCTCGGACGATCAGGTAGTCGACGCCGTCTTCCGTATACTCGGTACCTGCGTACTTAGAGTAGATGACGTTCTGCCCAACCTTGACGGGCATGTCAATGACCTTGCCTTCGTCGGTAGTTCGGCCTGGTCCTGCTGCGACGACCGAACCCTGTTGGGGCTTTTCTTTCGCAGTGTCGGGAATGATGATTCCACCCGGTGAGGTCGATGCCTCATCCTCGGACGGCTCGATGATCACCCTGTCACCGAGCGGTGTGAGCTTCAATGCCACTGGTATTTTTCTCCTTGTCGTGACTTGTGGGTCCGGTTCATTGAAGTTCGATTTTTCTGTGCGGACACACAAAATCGAGTTGAATTACAACCGTATCCATGATTGGCACTTGGCCCTTACGACTGTTAGCAGTCGAAGGTGTGGAGTGCCAGCATTAGAAATTCTATGAACGGTAGCGCGCTGCGTCAACAAGCTGTGACGGGCCAGAAGTCGAAGTCACGGCGAACTAAAGGCTAATCGCGAGAGTGATGGGAGGTGGCAATAACTCGACCCTGGCGATTACGGCTCTCGTGATTCGAACAGCACTTCGCCGTCGATTTCTATTTTTATGTGGCGCTGATATTTGCTTATCGCGCTGAGGTTTACTTCTACTCCGAGACCGGGAGTTGACGAGGCTTTCACGTAGCCCTCGGAATCCCGGAAAACGCCGGTCGGCTCGGTCAGGCCCAGAACAAGGGGCGAGTTGCCGGCCGGGTATTCGATAAGGTCGAACTCTTCGAAACCGGCGAAGACGTGGATCGAGGCGGCGACCGAGAGGTGGCTTTTGAACGTGTGGTTGACGTACTGGATTCCGAGTTCGCGTGCGCGGTCCGCAACGCGTTTTGCTTCCGTGATCCCACCGATGCGCCCGACATCGATCTGCACGAAGTCGAGACCGGCGTTGGTCATCATGTCGTCGGCCGAGCGGTAGAAGTCGGCACCTTCACCGCCAGCGATACCGATGTCGATGCCGTTCGCACGTACGCGGTCGCTTAGCGCCCGGTAGGCACCGACCTCCTCGGTCCGCAGCGGCTCTTCGAGCCACACCACGCCAAGCTCAGCGAATTTCACAGCCCTTTCGTATGCGGCGTCTACGTCGTCGCCCCAGATAACACCGGCATCGACCAACAACCTGGCATCGGGGCCAAGACCGTCACGCGCGGCCTGGACGAGAGCCACGTCGTCTTCAAGCGTGCCGCGCCCCATGGGCCCCCATCCGAACTTTGCCGCCCGAAAATCGCGTGCGGTGATTGATTCAGCGATGGTCTTCGTTTCCGCGGGATCGTCACCAAACAGCACGCTGGCGTACGGAAGTTTTTTATAAGAATCGGAGTGGCCAAGCAGCTTCCACACCGGTTCGCCAAGATGCTTGCCGAGCACATCCCACATAGCGATATCGGCCCCGGCTACGGCGTGGTCGAGCTGCTGGATATCGAGGCCGTACTCCCCAGCCCTGGTACGGAGCCGGACGACATCTTCCGGTGAATCGAGGGTCTCGCCGATGAGCGCTTCCGAGATGTTGATGATGTTCGAGTGGGACATCGGCATCACGTATGCGGTCATCGATACCAGCGGCGATGCATCGCACTCGCCCCAGCCGACAAGGCCGTTGTCGGTGCTAATGCGGACTACAAGCGAATCCTGCGTGCCGTCGGCCGTTCGCGTGATGACGGGCAGCGCAACGTAGAAGAGGTCGATTGCTGCGATCTTCACCTCGCTATGAAGCCTTCCACGTAAGCAGGTCGTCGATCGAGGCGAGCAGCGTGTCGTATTCGGCCATGTCGTACTTGTCGAGGATTTTCTTGCCGGGCGAACGGGTTGTCGGTGAGGAAATAACGCCCCGCCTGAACAACACTTCCTTGAAGGCTCGCATTCCGTAAAGGCTCTCGTAGTTGTTTAAGGGGGCCATGCGGGTGTGGATCTCGCGGGCTTGTGCTTCGTCACCCTCCTCAAGCAGGTTCCATATCCGTGAGTGGACATCACCGAAGTGAGAGGCTGGCATGTTGCCGCACATGCCCCGGTTGTAGTCGGCGATAAGGAACTTGCACCCCGAACCGCCCATCACGCCTTTTACCGAATCTCCAGCCTGATCGAGAATGTCCGTTGTCAGCTGACCGGCAAACTGGGTCTCTTCCTTAACGTAGCCAACTTGCTCAACCTTTTCGCACAGTTCGACGATTTGCGATGCGCTGAGCGGGGCACCGCCGGAGTGGTTCTGGATAAAGATCGGAATGTCTATGGCGTCGTTTAGCTGTTCGAAGAAAAGCAGGATTTCGCCAGTGGACGGCTTCATGCTGAAGGGTGGCATGGCGATTACCGAATCTAAGCCGGCGTCCTGTGCGTAAACGGCAAGGCCTATCGAGTGGGCGTTCGAGACGCCGGTGATCCCCGCGACGGTGGGGACCCGTTTATTTACAACCTTCGTCGTGATATCGAATACCTGCTTTCGTTCGACGTCGGTCAACGAGTGGTACTCGCTCGCCATCACGGGCATAACGATTCCGTGGCACCCGTTTTCTACAGAAAAGTGGAGGACGCTTTCGAGTGAACGCGTGTCGAGTGTGTCGTCTTCGTGAAACGGCGTTGCAGGTATGCCGTAGATTCCGCGGTATTGATCTGGATCTGGGTCTGTCATGTTGAGTTGCTTACGGCTTTCTGAGTCGCATGATGTAGTGGCGACCGCCCCGGGTGTAGGGGGCGATACTCTCGTTCATGATCGAGATCAGTTCTTTAGCGCCGATCATGTCTGAATCGTGAAGGAGTCTCGCCTCGGCCTCTTTGGCCCTGTTGAATGCGAACGCAAGGTCGGTGACATCCAGCGAAGATTCCAGATCGAGGTCCCAGTCGGCCGAAAGCTGTGGAGGAGTGATTTTCGGATCTTCAACGAGTGATATTGCGATAAAGCTGCCGCCGGGCCTGAGGACTCGGTTCACTTCAGGCGGGTCGAACAGGTCGGTGGTGATCACCATGTCGAACGCTTCATTTTCGAAAGGGAGGTCGTCGACCGGTGCTTTCACAAATGTGCAGAGATCGGCGATATTTTCGATCTTGGCAAGGTCGCGGGCAACTGAAAGCGCCTCTTCGTCAATATCGTTTCCATACACCTGGCAACCGTACAACGAGGCCATCCAGCGGGCGTTGCCGCCAACTGCGCATGCGGTATCGAGGACCCTTGTTTCTGGGCCAATTTCCTGTTCCTGGAGTGCGATTCTAAAAATAGTCTGGTTGGCCCCGACGTGCATGAATTCGCCGTAAGAGGCGTGGTCCCACCGGGGGTGATCGTCGAACCACTGTTGCAGACGCTGCGTTTTGTTGGTTTGACTCTGTTCCATTTTTTTCGCTTCCTGTAGGGTGGTTTTTCCGGGCGCGATTCCGGCAGGTCTATTTTTGTCGATGGCGAACATTTTGACAGAAACCCGGGATTATTGATGGAACTGAAGGTACGACCGGCGGAGTTTTTGTCACGTAGACGCGAGAAACGCCCCCAAATACAGTTGAGGGCGTTTCGCGTAGGAGATCTGGGATCGGAACCTGTTAGAAGTTTATTTCGGAGCCGTCCGGGAGGGTGAACGTCGTGCCTGCCTCGGAGTCGGGAGTCTGCTGACCAAACCCTCCGAACCCGCGCGGGCCTCCGTGGTTCCCCTGACCACCGCGGTGGTTTCGACCATGCCGGCCGTGCCGACCGCGCTGTCCATCCCGTTCGCTGCGAAGTTCTTGCCAGAGGTTATCGAGGTACTCGGGTTTTGCGTCGTGCCACGCGAGGATCTCGTCGGCATCGGCCAGAGTGATGACTTCCTGCTCCACAAGGGCAGCAAGTCGGGCTTCGACCGCGTTTTCGTCGACCGGTGGCATGATGCCGTTGCCCTTGCCTCCGCCGAGACCTTTCAATTCGTCTATTACTTCCGGGCGGGCGTCCTGCCAGGCGTCGATCTCGCCGGCTTGCGCCTGTGTGATCACTTCCTGTTCAACAAGTTCGGCGAGCCGTTCTTCCTGGTTGGCGTCCCGATTCCAGTCCTGGGCGGTCTTCATCGCCGAATCGAGAGTCTCACGGTCGATGCCGAGAATCTCGGCGACTCGGTCTTTGATGGAATCCCCGGGGCTCGAATCTCCGGGGCCTTCCTGAGCGAATGCGGCACCGACGATTGCAAGTGCGCCGATAAGTCCTGCTGTCGCACCGAGCATAATCTTGCGTTTCATTTTCTAATCCTTGTGCCGCGGACCGGCGGAGATGATTACCTACAACCAACGTTAGAAAACGAATGTGTAGTTCCTGTCGAGGGAATGTGAAGAAATCTTAAAGGGTGGGAGTCCACCGCGGTTCGGATCGAAATCGCTAACTACAGTCGAACACAACTACCAAAAAGGCAATTCCGTGATCGGCTGTACAGCTTGCGGCTCCTAATTCCCGCCACCAGATACCAAAGACATCAATCCCGGAGCACAATCGCCCTCGAAACCCGGCAGCGATGCGTAGCAAGCGGTTAACGTGGACGAGGGCTCTAGAACGGAATGACAGGTTGATCGGCCGTTCGTTGGGCACGTCAGATTGGCGGGACTCGCACGTATAATCGGTCGGTTGATTTCGCGGATTACGGTCGTAGTCGTAGACACATATCGTCCGGACATCCGCACTTTCGCTACCCGCCCCAGGACAATCTCAGGAAAATATTGAATGGCAGAAACTAATTTCGATCTTGTAGTTATCGGCGCTGGCCCGGGCGGGTATCACGCCGCGATCCGGGGAGCGCAGCTTGGCCTGAGCGTGGCAGTGGTCGAGAAGGACGATGGCACGGGCATTGGTGGTATTGGCGGCGTTTGCCTGAACTGGGGCTGCATTCCATCGAAGTCGCTGCTGAAGAATGCCGAGGTCGTCAACCACCTGAACCACGCCGAAGACTGGGGCATCGAGGTCGGCGACTGGTCCGCAAGCATGAGCAAGGCCGTCGACCGGAGTCGCAAGGTGTCGAAGGCGCTCACCAACGGCATCGGCTTTCTGTTCAAGAAGAACAAGATCACGGTGGTGCAAGGCAAGGCGACGCTGAAGTCGTCAACCCAGGTTGCGGTTGAGGGTGGTGACACCCTGACGGCGAAAAACATCGTTATCGCTACCGGAGCGCGGGCGCGGAGTCTGCCGGGACTGGAGATCGATGGCGAGAACATCATCACCTCGCGCCACGCCCTCGAACTCCGTGAGCAGCCTGAAGCCGTGGCGATTATCGGCGCATCGGCAATTGGTTGTGAGTTCGCTTATTACTTCAATTCGTACGGCGTGAACGTAATGATGTTCGAGATGCTGCCGCACCTTGTGCCCCGGGAGGACGAGGAGGTTTCGGTCGAGCTCGAACGACAGTTCGGCAGGCAAGGAATCGAATTTGCACTGGCGGCAAGCGTTTCGGGCGTCGAAAAGAAAAACGGTCGGCTGGCCGTTCAGTACGAGCTCGGTGGCGAGAAGCAGGAGTTTGTCTGCGATAAGGTATTGCTGGGCGTTGGCGTACAGCCGAACACCGACGGCATTGGAATTGAGGACCTCGGCATCAAGACCGTTGGCCCCGGCTTTATCGAGGTCGATGGCAACATGCGCACCAACGTTGGCGGTGTGTACGCGGTCGGCGACGTGAACGGGAAGCTTCAGCTCGCGCACGTGGCGTTCGAACAGGGCGTAGTGGCGGCCGAGACGATTGCGGGTCATGAGACCACCCCGATCGACGATTACACGAACATGCCGCGCTGCACGTACTGCCAGCCGCAGATTGCATCGATCGGCCTGACCGAGGCAGAGGCCCGCGAGCAGGGGATCAATGTGAAGGTTGGCAAGGTGCCGTTTGCCGTGGCCGGCAAGTCGGTGGCGATCGGTGAGTCACAGGGTTTCGCGAAGGTGCTTATCGATGACGATTCCGGCGAGGTGATCGGGGCGCATATTATCGGTCCCGAGGCGACCGAGTTGATCGCGGAGATCGGGATGCTGCAGTTGCTGGAGGGAACAAACCTCGAGCTGCGTAAGATGACGCATGCGCACCCGACACTGTCAGAGGCTGTCAAAGAGGCCGGCGCGGCGGTAACTGGCGAGGCGATTCATTTCTAGGCTGGCCGGGCCTGTCTAGTGTTGGACTTGAGCAAAATGGGGCGGTTTTGGTAATAGAGAGATCAGGCTGTCGTGAGCTGCTCACTGAGGACGTGATTCGATAGTTTACGTCGGTTGATCGTCCTGTCCTTCACCTCCCCTCTCCTGCCGAGGATTTCTTCCCTTCGGCCAGCCAGCATGTCAGCCGGGGTGATGTCCTTGAGTGCCTTGTGGTACCGGCGATAGTTGTAGAAGTCGACGAACCTCCCGATCGCAACCTCCAGTTCTCGTGGCACATCGTAAGGCAGTTGGTTCACGTCCCTCTTCAACGCCTGGTGGTAGCGCTCCAACTTCCCGTTGGTCTGCGGGTGGTACGGCGCTGCGAGTACGTGCCGGATACCGACCAGCTGAAGGTATTCCCTGGACAGTCTTGATACGTAGCCCGGGCCATTGTCAGGGAGAAGCCTGGTCCGGTCCTCTACCTGAACGTCGGTCATGCCCGTCAAGTCGACAGCATCCTGGACCACCTCGATCAACGATGCCGATGTCATATCGAATTGCAGTCTCCAGGCCAGGATGAACCGGGAGAAGTCGTCCATCACCGTCACCATGTAGTAGTAGCCCCATCCCGCAACGCGGAAGTAGGAAGCATCGGTCGCCCACAGCTGATGCGGGGTCGTTGTTTTATGGCGGTACTCGTTGCTGGCAGGTACGGGTACCTCGATGCGCCTGACCAGTCCCTCCCGCTTGAGTATCCGGAACACGGTTGATTCCGAGACAGAGAAATCCTCGTTGTCGGTAATCCATGCCGCGAGTTGACGACTCGACCATTCGGGCGAGGCCCGTGCGACGGTGAGTACCGTCTGCCATTCGCCTTCCGTGAGCCGGTTCCATGGGATCGTGCGAGTCCTACGATCAGGCGCCCTGGTCCCGGTGCGCCACCTGTAGTACGTGCTCTTCGGAACATCGAGTTGTCGTAGCACCTGCCGGATCGGCGAGCGGGATGCCTGGACCTTCTCCATGATCTCCGCCTTCTTGGTGGCACTCATGTGCGGCCTGCGGTGCCGTGGTTTAGCGGTGGGATGGCGGTTTTTTTCAACCGGTGGGTCTCGAGCAGGAGATCAGCGACTATCTCCTTCAGGTCACCGTTCTCACGCTTGAGCTGCTCGATCTCTTGGCCGGGTGGCATCGCGCAAAGTGTTGGGTGTCAGCCTCTCCTTCCCGGCCTCCATGAACTCTTTGGTCCAGGAGGTAGTAGTTGGCAGGGTTGATCCCTTCCCTGCGGCACGGGTCGGAGACGGTCGCTTCCCGGCGGAACCCTTCCAGAACGATCCGGATCTTCTCTTCCGGCGTGTATTTACGGCGCGTCGCTCTACGGACGCTTCGCATAAAGCGGTGGGTTTCCTCAGTGCGCTTCTCGGCCTGCTCAGAGGCAGGCACGGCTTCATGAGCGGTGTCGATTTCGGGCACGG
>ENA-ORDI01001674-ORDI01001674.1-marine-metagenome-genome-assembly--contig:-NODE-1674-length-11870-cov-3.496396_pt1 | contig 11870 bp, 9 predicted proteins | sample MGYA00248628_ERZ508525 | MGnify/ENA primary metagenome ERZ508525 (study PRJEB26195, sample SAMN05422138) | marine metagenome | isolation source: East of Porto Seguro, South Atlantic Ocean | place...
GTCTTCCGACCTCGATACTTTCATTTGGCATAGGTGTTACATACATTCTTCTGTATTGATCGGTTGATTTTTCAATTACATATTTTTTTGTTGCCCAGCTCATGTATCTTCTTGGTTCAAATTCCAACATATTAATTTCAGAATCTCCATGAACTATCCACTGAGCTAGATATTTTCCAGCACCACCACCTTGAGCTATACCTACGCTTGCAGCACAGAGCATCCAGAAATTTTTTAATCCTGGAGCAGGACCAGCTAAAAAATTGTCATCCGGTGTATGAGTGATTGGTCCACAAATAATTTTTTTAATTCCAACATCTTTAAACTGAGGAATTCTATTCATTCCTATTTCTAAATGCTTTTCAATTCTATCGAGTTCAGGTTCTAATAACTCCATATTAAATTTCCAATCCATTCCATCTAAAGCCCAAGTTTTTGCGTCCATTTCATAAGTACCAATTAATAAACCTTTACCTTCTTGTCTTAGATAAGCAGAAGCTTCCGGATCTCTTGTAACTGGCAATTCTTTTGTTAATTTTTTAATTTCTGAATGTTCATCCGTTACCAAATAATGATGTATCATGTTGATACTTGGTATATTTTTTAAACCAACCATTTCACCAACTTCTGGACAAAAACTTCCTGCTGCATTAACAACATGTTCGCAAACAATGTCCCCATTTTCAGTAAGCACTTTCCATTCTCCTGATGGAAGTAATTTAATATCGGTTACTCTATTATTTCTGTATATCTTAGCTCCACCGTTTCTAGCTCCTTTGGCCATCGCATTTGTAGTGCTTGTAGGATCAGTATGTCCATCTTCTGGCGTATAAAATGCACCAACAATTCCATCAAGTTTTATAAATGGATGAATTTTTTTAATTTCTTCAGTTGAGATTATTTCTGCTGGTGCGCCAACATTATCTAAAATTCCTTTAATATAATGAAACCAATCAATATCTTCTTTTTTATAAGCCAATCTTAAACTACCACAATCATGAAAACCTGTAGCTTGGCCAGTTTCTTTTTCTAATTGTTTATAAAGATTTGTCGAATGTAAATGTACTTTAGCTAAATTATAGCTTCCAGTCATATGTGGACATTGACCAGCTGCATGCCAAGTTGAACCTGAGGTTAATTCACCTTTTTCAATTAACACAATATCGTTCCAACCTTCTTTTGTAAGATGATAAAGCAGGCTAACACCCATTATACCCCCACCTACTATTACTACCTTTGCTTGTGATTTCATTTAATGATCAAAAATTGTCCATTATCTATTGTAAAGTAAACGACCCATAATATTCATGAGTAATTGAGCAGCAAGAGTAGATGTAGAATTCGTAATGTCATAATCAGGTGCCACTTCAACCAGATCTAAACCTGCAATATTTCCCTGTTTCGTTAATCCATCTATCAATTCAAGAATTTCATAATAGTAAAAGCCCCCATGGCTGGGAGTCCCGGTCCCAGACGCAATAGAAGGATCAAATGCATCAATATCTATAGTTAAATAATAACGAATATTTTTGGGTATTGTATTAAGTATCTGACTGATGCCCATTTTACGAAATTGTCTAACAGAAAATATTTTAGATCCTCTTTCCTTTGCATCAATATATCCTTCTCGAGCAGTAGAAGAAACATTGCGTATCCCAATCTGGGTCATTCCCGATACGTATTCTTTTTCTGACGCCCGATACATTGGGTTACCATGGCCAAAACGAACTCCATGTCTTTCGTTCACAAAATCTAAATGAGCATCAATTTGAATTAAGTGTATGGGATCCTCGTTTCTGAATGCATTAATACAGGGGATATTGACGGAATGATCTCCTCCCAAAACTACAGGGATGGCTTTTGCTTCAAGAATTTTCTTAACACCAAACTCAATATTTGCATGACTCTGTCTTGTATCCGTATGGATGATATCTGCATCTCCAATATCTACAATCCTCGTAGTGTCTGCAGGCAAATATGTAATGTCATCTTCATGATCATAGGCCCCTCCATGTCCAAAAGAAAAAAGAGTTGAAGCTTCTCTTATACCCCTGGGTCCCATTCTCGCTCCCGAGCGAAACTGACTACCAGCATCAAAGGGAGCGCCTAATACAGCTATATCCGCTTCAATTTTGTCCCAATCTTCTATGTAAGGATATTTCCCAAATGTACAAATACCAACAAAAGGTAAATTTAATCTCCCTTGGTCATAAGTATTCTTAGTCATTATTTTTTCTTATCACATTAATTAAGGTGCCGAATTAAAAATAATAACTAAAGTTTAATTGGTTGTTAAAAAGTATGAAATTAACCAGTATTTTTCATAGCTGAGGAAATACCAGAAATTGTTACAATCATTGCATCCATCAATATTTCTTTTTGTTTTCTATCGATATTTTTTTTTGATAATCTAAGCATTATATTTGCTTGTAATAAATTTAATATTTCAGCATAAGTATCTCTAATCAAGATAGATTTTCTAAATTCCTTACGTTGATTGAGAATATGACTAGGTATCAATTTTTTATTTAAATCAATTAATGACAATAAGCTTTTTCTGAGATTACTTCCTATTTTTTTCAGATCCTTATCGGCAAGGCATTCTTCATAATATTCTATGACGCGTTGATTTGTTTTAGTTAAAATCATATCCAGCATATCCATCATTTCATAAAAAAAGGGCCACCGATAAAGCATATCCTTTAAAATTAATTTATTCTTACCTTTAGCAGCCAATTGCAATGCCTCTGTAGTACCAAGCCAAGCGGGTAAAACCAAACGTATTTGTGTCCAGGCAAAAACCCAAGGAATGGCTCTTAAATTTTTAATATCTTGAGATTGCTTACGCTTAGCTGGTCTTGAACCAATATATAGCTTACCAATAATATTTTTTGGAGTTATCTCATCAAAATATCTTAAAAAATTTTTATCATTGTTTAGGTATCTTCTGTAGGATTTACTTGATAGGATGCTCATTTCATCTATTAAATTGCGCCATTCCTTTTTGGGCTGAATAGGAGGTGAAAGGGTAGCCTCTAATACAGCTCCAATATATGTTCCTAAACTATATTCAGCTAAGGACTCAGAGCCATATTTTTGTTGTATCACCTCTCCCTGCTCTGTTACTCGCGTTCTTGCATTAACAGTTCCAGGCGGTTGAGAGAGTAAGGCTGCATAAACTGGTCCTCCCCCCCTACCTACTGAACCTCCTCTGCCATGAAACAAAGTTAGTTTAATTTTATATTTTGTTGCAATGTTGCCTAATTTTTCTTGTGCACAATATTGCGCCCAACTTGCTGCAAATTTTCCGGCATCTTTACTAGAATCTGAATATCCAATCATTATTTCTTGATTTTTTTTGAAATAATTCACGTACCAAGAATGTTTAAACAAATTTTCCATTACAATATGGGAATTTTGAAGATCAGATAAAGTTTCAAATAAAGGAACTATGCGCAAACATGATTTAACTCCTGCTTCTTTTTGTAAAAGCATTACAGCTAAAATATCCGAAACGTTTGATGCCATGGAAATAACATAGGCTCCGAGACATTCTCTGGGTGACTCTGATATCATTTTAAAAGTTGTCCAAGTTTCATTGTCATCAGCATCTAATTTAATATTTTGGGGTATAAGGGGACGTTTAGATTTATATTCTTTACTTAAAAATTTAATTTTTGCTTCTTCTGAAAGTTTAGAATAATCAGCTATTCCAAGTTTTTTACACACTGAAGTTATTAATTTATAATGTCTAGCTGCTTCCTGGCGAATGTCTAATTTAGTTAAATTTAATCCAAATGTATGCGCACGACGAATTAGATCTAAAACAATACCATTTGCAATTATTTGACACTTTACCGAACTTAAAGAATTATACACATCATTAAGAGGTTGTATAATTTCATTAACAGATTGAACCAACAAGGTTTTCTTTGGTTCTCTATTTTCTTTAAGACAAGATTCAATTTCTTTTTGAGTTTGGTTTAATTTATTGCGTATAGGTCTCAAAAAAACACGGTAGGGCTCCCAAGTTTTTCCTACTACTTTTTTTATTTTTTTTGAGCAATCATGCAATGAAAGGCTCTGGATTAATTTTGTAAACTCTTTTTCATACAAACTTGCAGCTTCCCATCTAGATAACAGTATTACTTCTTTTGTAGTTTTGGCAGTTACGTTTGGATTGCCATCACGATCTCCACCCATCCATGATCCAAATACTATAGGTGAAAAATTAATTGGCAAATCTTTATTAGTATAATATTTTACTGCATTATTAAATCTTGAACAAATTTTAGGAATTGCATTCCACAAGCTATCCTCTATTACGGCAAGTCCCCATTTTGCTTCTTCAACAGGAGTGGGGCGTGATCTTTTAATTTCATCTGTTTTCCATACTGAAGTAATTTCTTCATGAAGATTATTTTGTAAAAGATTTTTTTCAAGATTTATATTTTGTTTTGTAAAAATTCTTAAATTATTATAACTATCTAATAAATGATTAACTTTTGCATATTTTTGAATTAGCGTTCTTCTTTTTACTTCCGTTGGATGAGCAGTAAGTACAATTTCTATTTTTAGATTTATAGCAGTTTCATAGAATCTATTTAATGATAAAGACTTATTTTTAAAAACATCTAAAATTGCTTCTTCTAATATAACAATTTCATTAGTTTCTTGAGTTTTTCGAATATTATGATCATGGATATTGTGAATACTAAAAAGTGATTCTGCAATATTAGAAAAATCTAAAAATTTACTGAAAGATCTTGCAATAACAAGGGTGTCTTTTGCATTTAGTTTTGATATCTCTCTTTTCAGTTTGGTAAATGAACGATTAATAGTGTTTTTGCTCCTGTCACCTCTACTAGATTTTGATAAAGCTCGTATTTTTTCTATCTTGTTAAATACGGATATACCTTCTTGTTCCTTGATTATATTTCCAAGTATCTCACCAAGCAAACGTATAGTCTTTGAAAGTACAATTTTATTCGTCATTTAATTATTTTTCTAAATAAATTTATAATCACTCTGTCCCGCTATTTTTTAACTCCATCAGGGTATAAACGAAAATAATTAATACTATAGCCATTCCGCCGATAATTGTTTTAAATGAAGGTTGCTCATGAATAAAAAACCACACCCAAATTGGTCCCAATGCGGTTTCTAAAACAAAGAATAACTCAACTTCATGTGCCGCTATGTAACGAGGGGCCAAGGTTAATAAACTAAGTGGAAGAAATATGAAAAAAACCCCCATTATGATAACTAATAATATGTCTGATTGTGCCAAAACTAGAGAATTAACAAAAAATATTGCAAACAGCATTGTGAAAAACTTTGCTAATAATAATGAGGGGAGAAAATTAACAACTTTGCCGTAACGAATTACCACCGCACTTGCGCCGATCAATATCGCTGTCATTATTCCAAAAAGATCCCCCACCAATTTATCTGTTTCATAAGAATCATAAAAAATAAAAAGAACAAAACAAAAGCAAAGAGACATGGTAATCCATGTTCTTGAATTGGGATGTTCTTTAAGAAAAATTGAACTCATAATGGCAGCCATGAATGGGGCTAAACTAATCATAATCAAGGTATTGGCTACATTTGTATTTTCTAGAGAAGCAATGAAAGTAATGTTGCCGAGAGCAACAAGCACCGCATTTAATATGCCAGCAAAGCCAACAGCTAAACAGATTTGAATAAAATTTTTTCTGTAAACAGCTAAAAGTAGGAATAGCAAGCATACAAAAGGTATTAACCCTCTATAAAATACCAAATCCCATGAATTCACATTGACTAGGCGTACCGATAAAGAATCGGGTGTAATGCACAATACGCCAATAAACGCTAGTAGAATTCCTTTTTGTTTATCTTTTAAATTTAGCATTAAATTTTAATGAAAGGAGGATTTTGCAATACTTTTCTTTTTTTGGCTCTCTCTCTAACAAAAATATATATTCCGCTCGATATAATAAAAACAAGGCCCAGCCAAATCCATTTGTTAGGAAAATCTCCAAAAAAATAATATCCAATAATAACATTTGTAACAATTTCAAAGTAACCAAGTGGTGCCAACTTTGAAGCTTCGGCAAAATTCAGTGATAAGATTAACAGTAAGTGACCAAGGGTTCCTACAGCAGCTAAAGCTATTAGTAATAACCATTGAATGGGATCAAGTGAAGTCCAAAAAAAAGGAACAATGAATGAAACAAAGATAGCTCCTGATAAACCTGTAAATATTAAAGTTAAAAGAGGGCTATCAATAAAAGATAATTTTCTTGTGCTTATAATGTAGAAACCGTAACTTAATCCTGCACCCAAAGCTGCAATAGATGCTATATTAATTTCCTCAAATCCAGGACGAATTATTATTAGAGCTCCTATAAATCCAAATATTACTGCACACCATCTTCTAATACCTACTTGTTCCTTAAGAATTAGAGCTGAGAGCAAAGTAACAATAATTGGCGCAACAAACATCAAGGATAATGCTTCTGCCAATGATATTATCGAAATTGAAAAAAAGAAAAAAACTGTTGATAAAAAAAGAAAAGAACTTCTTATTAATTGAATCCAAATATTTTTAGGAAACTTTAGATGGTTATAAAAAAAAAAATAAGTTAAAGGTAGGCTTATTATAACCATAAAAAAATACCTGCCCCAAACAACCTGGAGAAAATGAATTTCAGCACTGAGATGCTTGGCCATGCCATCCATGACGGGTAACAGCATCCATGCGGATATGTTGAGAGCTACGGCTTTCATAAAAAATTATTTAAAGAATATAAGTAAGGAACAAATAATGATTATGACAACAGCAATATACAAACCGTATTTTGCTGGAGGAAAAGCAACATTGATCATCCTATATGGCCTTTTCTTCTTGTTGTCATTTTCAGAATTCATTTGTATTTGATGAGTATAAAAAAAGGGCGTCTTTTACAACGCCCTATTTATTATTTTTTATGAGATATGTTAATATTACCAATCAGCAATATTATTTTTATAATCACTGGGACCTTTGCCTTTAGCGGCCAATTCATTATGCTCTTCGGTCTCCCCGGCAGATGTTTTAAAATGCCAAGTTAACCAAAAAACAACAGCTATTAACAGCCATAGCCATTCAGTACCTACAAAAGGATAAATAACAGTTTCCCCTGCAGGAAGCGTTTCAGTCCAACTAGTTACAGTTGCCATAAATTACCCTCCTTATTTTTCGTCGGCAGCTAGAGCAGTTTCATCCGCTTTAGATGCTTCCATATAGTTGAAGTCCATACCCGCTAACTCTACTTCATGAGGTATTCTAAGTTTACCCATTGAATGTAAAATTTTAGCAATAATCCAACCAGGTAAAAATCCTAGGACACCAAACATTATTATCGCGCCGATAATCATTCCAATTGGATTTATAGCCGCATAACCTTCGTAACCTGAAGATGGGTATCCCCACAAAACAAAGCCACAAATTACGAGTCCGACCACGCCAGCATAACCATGCACGGCCACCGCGCCTACAGCGTCGTCAATTTTAAATCGACGCTCAACCCAAAAGTGCATTTTGTATGCAACATACACACCAATAGCAGCGATAATCATAGCTTGTAATGGGTGGTATAAATCATTTCCAGCAGATGATGTAATAATTCCTGCCAGACCACTTGAATATGTCCAAAAAGGATCTCCTTTAGAAATCCAGTAACCTGCCAACAAACCACCTGATAGTGATAGTAGGAAATTCATCGTAATACCACTTAGGGTTGTAGGAGTTAAATAAATATTAGTTGCAGTGAAATACGTTACACCTTCCATGCCATATTCAGGTCCAAGATCAAAAATTGGAATATTACAAGCTGCGTAGAAACCCCAAAAACCAGTATAAATTAGGAATAATCCTATAGCAACCAGCCAAGGATTTCTTGGTCCAATATTTCTTGGTGTTCCATCAGAGGCAAATTTACCAATACGAGGACCAAGAACTGCCAGCACACCAAGGGCAAATCCACCGCAAACGGCGTGAATTACTCCTGAAGCGTAAGCATCATGATAACCTAGTATTTTGACCATCCAACCATCAAAGTGCCATCCCCAAGATGCGTCAATACTCCAGAAAACAGAACCAATAGCTATAGCTAATATTCCAAATGCGGATATTCTAATTCTCTCAATAACAGCACCTGAAACTATAGAAGCTGCTGTCCAAGAAAATAGCAAGAACGCAGCCCAGAAAACACCACTAATATGATCACCTAGATTAATACCCATAAGTGGGTCTAAAGGATCTGCAAATTCGTTTGCTCCAAATCCTCCACCTAGCTGAAGACCGCTATTACCATCCATAATAGATGTGCCAATCCAAGGACCGTTTACAAAGGCCCAATAAATCCACCAACCAAAGAAAAACCACGTTACTGTTACCAAAGGTATAAGCATTGTATTTTTCATCAGTGTATGGAGATGATTTTTATGCCGAGATACTCCTACCTCATACATACAAAATCCTATGTGGATCAAAAACATCAAAACGACTGTGATCCAGTAATAGAATTCTGTAAATATGGTTACCAGAGCTGATAACTCATTATCCATAATTAACCTCCCTGTTAATTAAACGTTTTATTATCTTAATCTATTACCATTTTATAATGATTCACTTTACCTTTATTTCCTATGTTAAAACAAAATTATGTGAATTTAGGGGATATTTTATTACTGTATCTAATTGATATTTAAAAATAAATTATTTTATACCTCTTTTTGATAGATTGTTTTACAAGTAATATTTTTAAATTAATAAACTAAATATTTTAAAAACTAGGAGGAAAAATGGCAATTAATCTTGCAGAAGTAGCTAAGAAGAAAAAAATTAAGTATTTTTTAATCAGTTATGTTGATTTTTTTGGAGTACTTCGATCAAAATTAGTTCCCGCTCAATCCATTAAGGAAATGCAAAAAGAAGGAGCCGGTTTTGCGGGATTTTCAACTTATCTTGATATGTTGCCATCTGATCCAGATATGGCCGCTATTCCTGATGTAAGTAGTTTAATTATTTTACCCTGGCAGCCAGATGTTGCGTGGTTAGCGGGTGATTTGTGGATGGATGGCAAACCTGTTGATGCGTCACCAAGGGTAATGTTGCGCAATCAAATAGCAAAGCTCGCTGAAAAAAAATTATATCTTAAAAGTGGCGTTGAGTGTGAATATTTTTTAATTGCACCTAGTGGTGATTCAATTGCAGATCAAAGCGATATTGCTGATAAACCATGTTATGATCAATCGGCCCTTATGCGCCAATATGATTTAATAAGAGCTATTTGCGATAGCATGATTAAGCTTGGGTGGGGTCCTTATCAAAATGATCATGAAGATGCTAACGGTCAATTTGAAATGAATTGGAATTTTTCTGATTGCCTGCAAACGGCAGACAGACATGTTTTTTTTAAATTTATGGTAAAAACTCTTGCTGAGAAAAAAGGTCTTCGGGCAACATTTATGCCCAAACCTTTTTTAAATAAAACAGGAAATGGCTGTCATGCGCATTTATCAATTTGGGACAAAAAAGGTAAAAACTTATTTGCCAATAAAAATGATAAACTAGGTTTATCAAAAACAGCATACAACTTTATGGGGGGGATAATGCATTCTGCTGAAGCTTTAACTGCCTGGTTTAATCCAACAATTAATAGCTACAAGAGAATTAATGCCCCTGTCACAGCATCTGGGGCAACTTGGTCTCCAAACACAATTACTTATTCAGGAAATAATCGCACTCATATGATAAGAGTGCCTGGACCTGGCAGATTTGAATTGAGGTTAATGGATGGTGCTACCAATCCATATCTTCTTCAAGCCGGTATCATAGCAGCAGGACTGGATGGAATGAATAGAAAACGCAACCCAGGAAAACCTGTTCATGTTAATATGTATGAAGAAAGTCACAAAGTTAAGGGAGCAAAAAAATTACCTTTAACCTTAGAAAAATCTCTTGACCATCTAAGTAAAAGTAAAGTTATGCAATCTGCTTTTGGCAAAAATATTATTAACTCATATGTAAAGTTAAAAAATAAGGAAATACAAAAATACAATTCTGCTACAGAAAAAAAGATTGGTTTTAGGGGGGCGAAGAAAAAATATAAGGGTAACATTATTACCCAATGGGAAAAAGATAATACCCTAGACTGTTAATCATAATTATATAATTAATATGAGTCGAACAGGTTGGAGTAATTTTGTAACTTGGCAATGCAGTCTTCGGCAAAGAAACTTTAGGATGTTTGGAGGCAAACCCTCTGAGGGAACTATTGCCTCAATTTATGATCAAAAAACAAATGAAGAAATTGCTGATTTAAGATCGATATTAATTGAAAAAAAATGCCTTAACACAGCAAAAATGTTTGAATTTATGATTAAAAAAACTCATGATCCAGAAGATCGTTTTTTAAAAGCAGTTAAATTCTTTTCTTCTGAATACTACAATTCCCCGGTTAATTTTGACGGCTCATTCACTGCTACATTTACTAAACAATCCGAAATTGTGAAAAAATTATTAAAGAAGAAAAAATGCAATGTGCAATTTTTTGAAAGAGAAACCGGTTTTCAATTTAAGGTATTAATCAATAAGCTCAAAAAAAATGATGCGGAATGGAAATACACATTTTTCCATAATAGTTTTTTCAATCCTAGTTTAAGTGAAAATATAGAAATATTATGTTTTAACCCGGTTTTGAATGGGTTAAAAAAAATCAACTAATCAAATTTTTTGTAAGCTTTTTTAAGTTGCACTAGTGGATGTTTTGGAGACATTTGAAATTTTATTAAAAGCTCTCTTGCTATCATGTCTCTGTCTTGTTGATTATCAGGTAGTTTAATTTTCTTTGGAATAGTAACCCAACCATTTGCATTTCTACAAAAAACAGCAGGACGGTTTTCCTCGTAACCCATATGAACATCTTCTAACCAATTAAGATCGTCCCAACCCATATATTCAACATATTTTTTTAGAAATGGAGTAATTTTTTTATAATCAGGCAAAATATTTTCTATTTTATGATAGCTTAACCCAAGGGAACCCAACCCTCCTGAATTAGATACAGCTGCCGCTAGTTCTACACTTGCAGCACTTGCCATGGGAGCTTGTATAATTGGATATTTAATATTTAGTGCTTTTGTTAAATCGTTTTCATACCATTCCATGTTAGTTTCCTGTAAATTTGGGTTTTCTTTTTTCAACAAAAGCTTTAATACCTTCTTTATGATCGTTGGATCGTGCAGTATCAATAAGGCAAGCTGCTTCTTTATCTAATGCTTCAATAAAATTTAATTCATTGGAATTATTTAGATTCTTTTTCATTAACGAAAGTGCTAATGGAGAAAATCGAGCCATGTTTTTAGCAGCGTTAAATGTAGCTTCATATAATTCTTTTTCCTCTACTATCTTGTTAAAAAGTCCTATTCTTAAACCCTCAGAAGCATCAATTTTATCGTTTGTAAACATTAACTCTTTTGCTTTCGATAGACCTATTGTTTTAGAGAGAAGCCAAGATATACCGTAATCTCCACTTAAAGCAATGCGTCCATAGCCAGCTATTGCGAATGCAGTATTTGACGCATAACGCATATCGCACGCTAATGCTATGGCTAGCCCAGCACCCGCAGCAGGTCCAGGTAAGGCCGCTATTGAAGGTTTAGAAAAATTATAAAGAGCCCCGGTTAACGTAAGTTGCTTTTTCTGTAGGTCTTCTATTGCTTCTTCTCTAGTAAGCTTGGGTCCTATGCCTTCTGTAGACATTGATTTTACATCTCCTCCGGCACAAAAAGATTTTCCAGAACCAGTAATTAATAGGGACCTTACTTCTTCATTGCTATCA
>ENA-ORDI01001675-ORDI01001675.1-marine-metagenome-genome-assembly--contig:-NODE-1675-length-11870-cov-3.134147_pt1 | contig 11870 bp, 15 predicted proteins | sample MGYA00248628_ERZ508525 | MGnify/ENA primary metagenome ERZ508525 (study PRJEB26195, sample SAMN05422138) | marine metagenome | isolation source: East of Porto Seguro, South Atlantic Ocean | place...
TTCGCAACATCTGAATGGAAGGAGATAGCCTCTCTCCCCAGGCAAATGCATCAGAGCCGATGCCTGCGACCGGTACCGCCGGGTCCCGGTATCAAATTTCGCAGGCTATCCCGTCATCGTCGCGGTCCAGCTCCGGGCGATAGCCGGGTTGCCCGCGACGAATATTGCTGAAACCCGCTGCCCGGGCGGTGGTGCAGTTCGGGAAATAGACGCTGCCATCGACCGAATTTCCACTCGCGGGCCGGGTTGCACGCCGCTGCCGGTGGCAGTGATAGTCGCCGGTCTTGCGGTTGTTATGGCATCCCTTGGCATCGAGCCCGCCGGGGTGGGCGGATACCTCTACCGTGGTAACCGGGGTCGATAGAAGTGCGAGCGAGGCGAGAATAGTCAGCCGCATGGTGCGAGCTAAGCATGTTGCTGCGATCTTGAGAAATGAATTCCGGGCGCGGGCGGCAGTGGTACCGCACATGCGCGCAGGAAAAGCACCAGCTCCAGTCGGGCCCGGGGCTGGTGTTTCCCTTCTTCCCCTGCGCCATCGCCCCGCGAACCGCCGGAACGCCGCCGCGCCCACACGTTCTCTCCTGTGAATGCAGAAAAACAGGAGACGACACACATGGGCGAACTACTCGAAGCTGCGCAGGAGCGGATGACGCGGGCGGCGGAGATGGTCGGGCTCGACAAGGAGGTCGTCTCGCATCTGCTCAACCCGATCGAGACGCTGTCCGCCTCGGTCAATATCCGGCGCGACGATGGCTCGGCGCTGGCGCTCAAAGGCTGGCGCTGCCGGTACAACTCCGCGCTCGGGCCGACCAAGGGGGGCATCCGCTTCCACCTCAGCGTCCACTCGGACGAGGTAGAGACGCTGGCCTTCCTGATGACCATGAAATGCGCGCTGATGGGCCTGCCCTTCGGCGGCGGCAAGGGCGGGGTCGAGGTCGATGCGCACGACCTTTCGACCATGGAGAAGGAGCGCGTGGCGCGCGGCTATGTCCGCGTCACGGGGCCGGATGGCACGACACTGACCGATCGCGCGGCCGCGGCGGCCCAGCCCAGCCTCACGCTCAAGTTCCGAGACGGCGATCTGCAGGTGGCACCCGGCGAGACCCCTCCTCCCTCGCCCCCTCCCCAGCCGTCCCGCGCCGCGCCGCGCCGCCGCGTGCGGGATAGCGGAACCGCGCCGGCGCAGGATGATTTGTTCGGCTAAGGTCCACCTGCTAAGGCGCCGCCATGCTGATGAACAAGAATTCGGGCCCGTCGAATGGCGAGGCCAAGCTGCAATACGGCCCGTCGGGCTTTCGCGTGCTGCGCCCCGGCAATCACGTGTTTTGCGCGATGAGCGGCGTGCCGATCCCGCTCGAGGAATTGCGCTACTGGTCGGTGGAGCACCAGGAGGCCTACGCCAGCGCACAGCTGGCGACCGAGCGGCTGGCACCGTGACCGCCGCGCGGCTTGCGCCGCTGGTCCTGCTCGCCACCGCCTGCGTTCCTGCGGCGGAAGCGGATGTGTCGCGCAGCACCGAAGTGGTGCAACCGGTGCGCGCAGCGCCTGCCCCGACACCGACACCGACGCCCAGCCCCATGCCGACCCGCGCCGCGGTGTTCACTTTCGACGGCGAACTCGAGCAGGGCGGCTGGATCCGGGGGACAGTTCCCGGGGGAACGCGCGAAGCGCAGCTGGGCGAGGAGAAAATAACCTTCGACGAGGAGGGGCGCTTCTTCGCCGCGTTCGATCGCGATGCGCCCGCAACCCTCGAACTCACCGCGCGGCTGGCCGACGGGCGGACAATTTCGAGCCCGCTGGCGATCGCGCGGCGCGCATGGAACATCGAACACGTCAATGTCGCACGGCGACCGGGCGGGGCTTCGGCCAGCTTCATGCGCCGCCGCCAGCCCGAGCTCGACGCGATCTGGAATGCGCGCCTGGAAGAAACCGGGGCAAGCGGTTGGCGACAGGATTTCATCTGGCCGGTCACCGGGCGCATCTCGGGCCGCTTCGGATCGCAGCGTGTCTATCGCGGGGAGCCGGGAAGCTATCATTCGGGGATCGATATCGCGCCTGGCAATGGAACGCCCTATGTGGCGCCTGCCGATGGCGTCGTGGTGCTCGCGGTCGACGATTTCAGCCTCGAAGGCAAGCTGCTGATCATCGATCATGGGCAGGGCCTCAACAGCGCTTTCCTGCACAGTTCGAGGCTCTATGTAACCGAGGGCGAAATGGTGCGGCAGGGGCAGCATATCGGCGATGTCGGGGCCTCGGGCCGCGCCACGGGGGCGCATCTTCACTGGAGCCTCAAATGGCGCAATTCGCGGCTCGACCCGCTCCTCTTCGCCGGTCCGATGGGCTGACCGGCTCGTCCCCGCCAACGGATTGCAGATAAGGCCCATGCGCCCCAAGCGCCTTCTTCTTGCCACCGCGCTCGTTTGCGCGCTCGCACCGGGCACCTGGCTGCGCTCGCCGCCGCCGCCGCGCGCATTGCAGGCCGAGGTGCGGCTGACGCCGATAGAAACACGGCGCGTCTCGCGCGGCCCCTTTGCGCTGGTCGAAGGCTGGGAATTGAGCGGCGACCCGCTGCGGTTCGGTGGGTTCTCCGCTCTGGTGGCGCTTCCCGGTGGCCGTTTCCTCGCAGGCACCGATACCGGGCGCCGGCTCGAGTTCGACCGCCCCGACCACGGGCGGCGGCCCGGCGTGTTCGGCCCCTTCGAAAGCAATGAGACTGCCTACAAGAATGGGCGCGACCTCGAATCGCTCGCAGTCGATCCGGGCAGCGGCATTGTGTGGGCGGGTTATGAGTATCGCAATTCGATCGTCCGGCTCGACTCCGCGCTCCGGCCGGGGGAGGAAGTCTTTCCGGCATTGATGGCTGACTGGTCCGCCAATTCGGGGATCGAATCGCTGGTACGCCTGTCCGATGGCCGGTTCCTCGCGATCGAGGAGCGTCCGCGTCGCTGGCGCGGCTCGCGCCATATGGCAGTGCTGTTCGCCGCTGACCCGGTCGAGGATTCCGAGCCGCAAAGCGTGGTGATCGACCTGCCCGCAGGCTACCGCCCGGTCGATGCGACGCCTGCCGGCGAGGGACGTGCGCTGGTGCTCTTGCGGCGGCTGGATTGGGGTGTGCCACCCGGCTTCGATACGGCGATCGCCGAGGTGGATGTGGATTCGCCGAATGCCGACGGCATCGTGGCGGCCCGCATGCTGGCCGAATTCGGCGCTGCGATTCCGCGCGACAATTACGAAGGCCTGGCGGTTACCGAGGACGCGGATGGCACGCACCTCTGGCTGATCTCGGACGACAATTTCATGTCGTTCCAGCGCACAATGCTGCTCAAGCTTCGCTGGCAGCCACGCGAAAAGGCGCGCGAGTAGCCCTCGCGCGCCCTTCGAAACCGCAGGTGCCGTGGCGCCGCAGCGCCAGCACGTCTTATGCGGCTGCGGCGTTCGCCTTCTTCAGCTCGCGCTTCACCTTGAGCGCGTTGGCCGACAGCTTGTCGTCGCTGGTCTTGAGCAGCCAGTTGTCGAGGCCGCCATTGTGCTCGACCGAGCGCAGGCCATGCGTCGACACGCGGAACTTGAAGCTGCGATCGAGCTTTTCGCTCAGCAGCGTGACGTTCTGCAGGTTCGGCAGGAAGACCCGCTTGGTCTTGTTGTTGGCGTGGCTCACATTGTGGCCGACCTGGCGACCCTTGCCGGTGAGTTCGCAAATGCGCGACATGATACGTCTCTCGTTCGAATGGCTGGGCGAGTTCCCTTGGCCGCCGGTGCGGGTCGGGGGCTCGTGTTATCCCGGAAAGCGGCGCGCATAGCGGCGGGCTTGCGAATCGTCAAGCACGTTGCACCCGCGCCTCCCGGGGGCTAGCGCCGTGCCGATATGGCCAGTTGGACCCTTCCGCAACCCATGGATCGCGCCTTGGCGCTTGCCGCGCAGGCGGCGGCGCTGGGCGAAGTGCCCGTGGGGGCGGTGGTCACGCGTGGGGGCAAGGTGATCGCCGAAGCGCACAATGGCCCGCGCGAGCATCACGATCCGACCGCACATGCGGAGATCCTTGCGATTCGGCGCGCCGCCGAAACCCTGGGCGACGAACGGCTGAGCGATTGCGAATTGTGGGTCACGCTCGAACCCTGCGCCATGTGCGCGGGGGCGATTGTCCATGCACGGATCGGCAAGCTCTATTACGCTGCGAGCGATCCCAAGGGCGGCGCGGTCGAGCATGGCGCGCGCGTCTTCGAGCAGCCGCAGTGCCTGCACCGGCCCGAGGTCTATTCGGGCATGGGTGAGGGCAGGGCCGCGGAGCTGTTGCAGGCGTTCTTCAGGGCGCGGCGCTGAGCTCTCCAGAAGCCGACCTAAAGCCCTCGCCAGATCTTCGCCGGCACGCTGTCGCGTGCGCCGTGGCGCGTCCGGTCGCAGGCGGTGGGCATGAAGCGCTTGTCGTAGCACAGGCGCAATTCCTGCAGCCAGCCACGTGCATTGAGCTTGACCCCTACCGCTTCGCGCGACCACCCGGGATTCGCGTCGACGAAACGCGTGCGGATCGTTCCCGCGGTCAGTCGATCCTCGCGGCTGACGCGGTCGTAATCGGGAATGCGTAGCCCTTCCCACAGGATCCGCATGACCTTGAAATAGGTCGCGGGCTTGCGGGCCATGCAGGCGCCATGCTTCGCCCATTGCCGTGCCAGCAGCGCGGCCGAGGGGGACAGGCACATATTGGCCGCCAGTTCGCGCGGTTGCGGCTGGCGGCGGGTGGGGCACCATTGCGGCCAGCTGCGCGCGCTGTCTGGCCACAGTCCGTGAACGACCAGCCCGAACATGCCTGCGCGCCCGTCGCACTGCCGGGCATGGCGCGGCTGACCCTTGCGCGGCTTGCAGAACTCGGGGCTCCAGCTCAGCGCCAGTGTGTAGCCCGAAACGGGCAGTACCCGCGGCCGCGCGTCCGGGCGGATCTGCGGGACCTGGACGCTGCGCGGGATGCTGCATTGGTAATGCTGCGCTGCCAGCGGTGTCGCGGGCAGCAGGGCGGCAAGCGCCAGCGGAATCGTGGGACTAAGGCGTCCCATCCACCACATCCTCGCCCGCCAACCATGCGCGCGCGTCGGCGCGGAACAGCAGGACGATGGCGACCAGTTGCAGCAGCGTGACCAGTAACGTCATCAGCGTGTCGGCCGCGGTGACGCGCGCGATGTCGATCTCGAGGAACAGCAATCCGGCCACTGTGAGCAGCACCAGCAGCCATTTGGCGAACGCACTCGCGCGGCGGGCGATGAAATACCACAGCACCAGCGGAAGGAGCAGGCTGATTGCAGAGATCGCGATCACTGCGCCGCGCCCCCACCCCAGACCGGCCAGTGCGGGATCGGCTTCGACCTGCGCGACCAGCGTGTCGAAACTCGTCACCATGGCGATCGATGCGATGAGGAGGCTGAGCAGGAACAGGCGCTCGAACCAGACGATGGACGGTGGACGCACGGCAAATCCTCCCCTTGCGCAAGGAGACTGCCCATATTCTAGAGGGGGGTAAAGTCCAGACCGATATCGGCTGCCGGTGCGCTCTGCGTAAGCCGACCGACCGATACGAAATCGACCCCGGTCGCGGCCTTGGAACGAATCGTATCGAGGTTGATTCCCCCGCTGGCCTCGGTGGGCACCCGCCCGGCGACGAGGTTCACGGCCTCGCGCAGCATGTCGGGCTCCATATTGTCGAGCAGCAGCCGGGTGGCCCCCGCGGCGAGCGCGGGTTCGATCTGGTCGATCCGGTCGACTTCGCAAATGATGTCGCTGACCCCGGCCGCCACCGCGCGCCGGACCGCTTCGCCGACCGACCCGGCCACCAGCACATGGTTGTCCTTGATCATCGCCGCATCCCACAGCCCCATGCGATGGTTCGACCCGCCGCCCATGCGGACCGCGTATTTCTCGAGCTGGCGCAATCCGGGTATCGTCTTGCGCGTGTCGAGCAGCGTGCAATCGGGATTGTCCATCGCGCGCACGTATTCGGCCACCATCGTCGCGATGCCGGAGAGATGCTGGACGGTGTTCAAGGCGCTGCGTTCGGCGGTCAGCATGGCACGGGCATTGCCCTCGAGCCGCATCAGATCGGTCCCCGCAGCGACGCTCTCGCCGTCTGCGACCAGAAGCTCTATACTCATCTCCGGATCCAGCGCGCGAAAGAAGGCTTCGGCCACACCGAGACCGGCAACCTCTATCGTATCGCGCGTATCCATGACCCCCGCAAAGCGGGCTCCGGCCGGGATCACGCTTTCGCTGGTAACATCGCGTCCGCCGCCGGGCAGCCCTTCGCCGAGGTCTTCCGCCAGCGTATCGCGGACGAAAGTGTCGAGATCGAAGCCGGGAAGGGTGAATGCGCTCACGCGGAATCCTCAGTCATTGCGAGCGACCGGAGGTCGCGCGGCAATCCAGCGCGGTGTGGATTGCTTCGTCGCTGCGCTCCTCGCAATGACTGCCAGGAGCGTCAATGCACGAAGCGCGCGACCACGTCGCGATAGCTGCGCGACACCTTCACCTCTGCGCCCGAATCGAGCACGAGGAAGCACTCGCCATTGGTGTGCGGCTTGACTTGACGGACCTGGTCGAGATTGACGATGGTCGAGCGATGGACACGCTGGAACTTGCGCGGGTCGAGCCGGCGTTCGAGATCCTTCATCGTCTCGCGCAGGATCAGCGAATTGTCGCCGGTATAGATGCACATGTAGTCGCCCGCGGCCTCGATATGCTCGATCGTGTCGACCTCGACGCGGAAGATCTGTCCCCGGTCCTTCACATTGATGAGCTTCTCGAACCGGCTGGCGGCCTCGGGATCCTCGCCCGCGAGGTTCTCCGCGGCTTCGGGAGCGACTTCGGACAACACGCTCTTGAGCTTTTCCGCCTCTTCAGTGGATTTCTTCTCTGCGAGCCGCTGGCGCACGCGCTCGATCGTATCGGCAAGCTTGTCCTCGTCGACGGGCTTCATCAGGTAGTTCACCGCATTGGCTTCGAAGGCGCGGATCGCATGTTCCTGGAAGGCGGTGACGAAGACGAACAGCGGCGGATCGATTTCCATCACCCCCTGGACGACCGAAAAGCCGTCGAAACCGGGCATCTGGATGTCGAGGAACACCAGGTCGGGCTTCTGCGTCTTGATCGCGCGGATCGCTTCGCGCCCGTTCTGGCATGTGTCGATGATCTCGACGTCCTCGAACGGTTCGAGGCGGAGCTGGAGGCCCTGGATGGCGAGTTTCTCGTCGTCGACGAGGATGGTCCGGATTGTCATGTCGTCTGGTGTGCTTTCGGGGGGAGGGTTGAGGTGACAACGGCGGAGGGGGCCGAGGGTTTCTTGGGCGGCGCGGCCTGAGCGGGTTCGGCTGTCGCTTCGCTTAACGCGGCGCTCTCTTCGGTTTCGAAGGGGAGTTCGATCAATACCGAGAAGCCACCGCTCTCGGGCGAACGGATCTCGAAGCGGTGCTCTTCGCCGTAGGCCTGCGCCAGCCGGTCGCGAATATTGGCCAGTCCGACGCCGGTCGAATCGCGCCGCGCATGTGTCGGCCGCACCGCCGGCAGCCCGGCTTCGATATTGTTCATCGTCATGCCCGGGCCGGTATCGGAGACGGTCACGCGGAGGCGCGGCCCGACGACTTGGGCGACGATCGCGATCTCGGCCCCTTCTTCCTGCGGGCTGACGCCGTATTTGATCGCATTCTCGACCAGCGGCTGCAGCAGCATGGCGGGAAGCTGCGCCTTTGCGGCATCGGGCTCGACCCGGAAATCCGAGCGCAGCCGCTCCTCGAAGCGCATCTGCTCGATGCCGAGATAGAGCTGCAGCGTCTCCATTTCCTGCGCCACGGTCACCTTGCCGCCGGGCTGGGTGACCAGCGTATGCCGCAGGAAGCTCGACAGGCGAGTAAGCATCGCATTGGCCGTCTCGCTTTGCTTGAGCAGCACCAGCGTGCTGATCGAATTGAGCGTGTTGAAGAGGAAATGCGGGTTGAGCTGGTAACGCAGCATTGCAAGTTGCGCGCTGGTCGCCTGCGCTTCGAGCCGCTCTAGCCGATCCGCCTGTTCTTCCACCTGGAGGAAGAAATTAATCGCGTAATAGAGCGCCGACCACGCGCCGAGCAGCACGAGGTCGATGAAGTAGATGCCGACGAACAGGCTGGCGAAATTGCCATCGGTCGCTGCGCCCGCGACTTGCAGCACCCAGCTGTCGATGAAGGCATAGACGCCGGTCGCCAGCGCCAGCACCAGCGCCGTCGAGCCCCAGGTGACCAGTGGCCGCTGGCGGATTACCTGGCCGTAGATCACCGCGAGGATGAGGCTGAGCGAGAAGCCAGTGATGGTGGCGATGAGGATGATCACCAGCCGGTCGGGCGATTGCCCATTGGCCAGCGCCGACATGGCACGAAGCAGCGTCGCCCCGCCCCAGCCTGCCAGCTGGAGGTTCCAGAACGCCTGGTTCTTATTGGCGAAGAACGGCGTGGGACGGATCGGCAGAACGGCCATAGGCCATGCTCTCTAGCGCAATTGCGACGAACTGCGCCAGCCGCTACGCTGATCCTGACAGCCGAAGCGAGGGAGAGACGCGATGGGCGTGCAGGAGACTATCCACGATACCGGGGCAGAGCGCGCCCGGTTCCGCGAGATGAAACAGGGTACCGCAGAAGACTGGGCGATCATCGGCGGCGAATATCGCGCTTTCGCCAAGGGCCTGCCCGATCGCGTGCTCGACCATCTCCGCCTGCTCGACGGGGATTTCGGCGGCTTTCCGGTCGATCGTCTCGAACACTCGCTGCAAACCGCAACGCGCGCGCATCGCGACGGGCGCGACGAGCAATATGTGGTGATGGCGCTGCTGCACGACATTGGCGACACGCTGGGCAGCTACAACCACCCCGAGGTCGCTGCCTCGATCATCAAGCCCTTCGTCAGCGAGGAAGTGCACTGGATCTGCCAGAACCACGGCGCCTTCCAGGGCTATTACTATTTCCACTTCCTCGGCATGGATCAGAACGCGCGCGACAAGTTCGCCGACCATCCGCATTTCGAGGCCTGCCGCGAATTCTGCGAGAAATACGACCAGTCGGCCTTCGATCCCGATTATGTCAGCGAGCCGCTCGAGTTCTTCGAACCGATGGTGCGCCGCGTGATGGCGCGACCACTCGCCTCGGCCTATGCCAAGGCGCTCGAACAGGAATAGGGCCTAGCCCGCGATCGCTTCGGCGAGCCGTTCGACCGGGACGAGGCCCTGGATGATCTCGTCGCCGGCCACCCAGCTCGGCGTACCGGTGAACTGGAGGCTGCGTGCGAGCGCCATATTGCGCGCCAGCTCGCCGGTGGCCTCGTCGGAGGCGGCGTAGGTGCGCGCAGCGTCGACATCGAGCTCGGCGATTTGAGCCGCGCGCGTGATATTGGCATCGCTGGGCGTCCCGAGCTCGAACATCGCGTGGTAGAAAGCGGGATACTTGCCCTGCTTGGCGGCGGCCAGCGCCATGCGTGCGGCCTGCTCGCTCCCGTCGAAGATCGGCCATTCGCGCACCACGACCCTGAGCTCGGGATCCTCTGCGATGAGCTGATCGATCGCCGCGATCGACTGGCGACAATAGGTGCAGCCATAATCGGTGAACTTGACCAGCACGCGGCTGCCTTCGGGATTGCCGAGCACGGCCCCGGGGAAGGCCTCGGTCACCTCGTCGGCAACGCGCGCCAGGCGGCCTTCGCTCTCACTGCGCTGATAGGCCTCGCTCATCTCCGACAGGATCTGCGGATTGGCGACCAGATATTCGCGCGTCTGGCCGTGTCCGAGGCCGGACAGCGACCACAGTCCGGCGCCGACGAAGCCGAAGGCCAGCGCGATCAGCGCGGTCAGCAGGTGTTGTCTCATGGGATCCTTCGGTCAGCTAGCCGGGCGCGCAATTGCGTCCGCGTTCCATTTCGCACTGCCGTTCGAGCAATGCACGCGCCTGCATGCCGATGTCTTGCGCGCGAATCCAGTCTGGCGTGCCCCTCTCCAGTCCGTGCTCGTCGGCCTGCGCGCTGCGCAGGGCGAGCCCGTACTGCCCGCTCATCACCTGCTGTTCGGCCGAAGCCAGCCGCGCCCGCGGGGTATCGCCGCGCGCGGCATAGACCACGCCGAGCTGGTACCAGGCGAACGGGTTGCGCCGGTCGCGCCCGACCGCGGCGCGCAGCACGCGTTCGGCTTCCGCGAAATTGGCATCGTCCTCGGTGGCGATCAGCGCATGGCCGAAGAGGCTGGCGATCAGTGGTTCGGCGTTGGTCAGCACGGTAGCGCGACGCAGCGGTTCGAGCGCTTCGAGCGGGCGGCCCGACTCCAGCAGCACCTGTCCCTTGAGCTCGAGGAAATAGGGATCGTCGGGATCCTTCGCGAGCAATTGGTCTGCGGCATCGAGCGCGCGATCGACTCGCGCGTTCTGGTGATAGGCATAGGCGCGCGCATAGAGCGCGGGCACGGTGCGGTCGCTTTCCGGATAGTCGCGCAGCGTTGCCGAAGGCTTGGCGATATAGCCTACCAGCTTGGCCTTTACCCGCTCGAAATTGGCTTGATTGCGGGCATTGGCCGGGCGGTCCCAGGCGGGGTCTTTCTCATAGACCTCGCGTAGCGCGGAGATGCGATCGCCCGACAGCGGGTGGGTGCGATAGAAGCCGGCCTCGTCGCTCTGGCTGTAACCATAGCGATATTCCTGGTTGAGCAGCTTGCCGAAGAAGGCCAGCGACCCGCGCCCGGAAATGCCCGCCTTGGACAGGTATTCGGCACCCGCGAAATCGGCGGAGGATTCCTGCGTGCGGCTGAAGGCGAGGAACTTGCCCATGGCGGCCTGCTGCCCGGCGGCCATGATCCCCATCGCGGCTTCGCCCGCGCCGGCGAGCGCGGCCCCGATCCCCGCAATCAGCGAGAGCAGCGAGATGCGCGATGCGCTTGCCATCCCCTCGCCGTAGCGCAGGATATGCCCGCCGGTGATGTGCCCCAGTTCGTGCGCGATCACACCCTGCACTTCCTCGGCCGTGTCGGCGGCGTCGATCAGTCCCGAATGGATATAGACGATCTGCCCACCCGCCACGAAGGCGTTGATGGACGGATCATTGATCAGCACGATGTCGACATTCTCGGGCTCGAGCCCGGCGGCCTCGACCAGCGGGGCCGATATCTCGTCGAGGAAGGCCTCGGTCTCGGCATCGCGCAGGATCGACTGCGCAGCGACCGGCTGGGCCGCGAGCATGGCCGCTGCGAGGATGGCGAACAGGCGGGCAAGATAGCGCATCGCGGGGAGCTTAGTCGGTTGCCTGCTGAACCGGAACTGAAACCGTGGTCACCCTGCGTGCGAAGGCGATCATGGCATCATCCACGTCGCGCGACCGGCGCCACGGGCTGGCCAGAGAGATCAGCGGCGCATTGTGATCGAAGCCGGGATAGAATTTCGTTTCCACCGGCGCCCCGGCATCGCCCAAAGCTGCCGCCAGGGCGCGCGAATTGCGCGGTTTCACCAGCGCATCGTCCTCGCCGTGAATCAGCAGCATCGGCGGCGCGTCGGCGCGGGCGTGGTTGATCGGCTGGCTTTCGGCGCCCGCCCCGACCGAACCGAAGGCCGCTTCGCTGGACGGCTTGTCGAACGGGTAGAAATCGTAGGGGCCCGACAGGCCGATTACTCCGGCAGGTTGCAAGCCGCTTGCTGCCAGCCAGCGTTCCTCCAGCGCGACCTGGACCACGTCGTAAGCCCCGGCCGAATGGCCCGCGAGCACGATCCGCGCCGAATCACCACCGAATTGGGGGGCCAGCCGGGCGGATTCGACGATCGCCGCTGCCGTATCCTCGAGCATGGCGGGGTATCGGCCATCTTCGCCCAGCCGGTATCCGGCCAGCACCACGACGAAG
>ENA-ORDI01001681-ORDI01001681.1-marine-metagenome-genome-assembly--contig:-NODE-1681-length-11845-cov-4.415024_pt1 | contig 11845 bp, 16 predicted proteins | sample MGYA00248628_ERZ508525 | MGnify/ENA primary metagenome ERZ508525 (study PRJEB26195, sample SAMN05422138) | marine metagenome | isolation source: East of Porto Seguro, South Atlantic Ocean | place...
ATATATTGGCAACAAGTACAGTAAACTTACACGATCTAAAAATAAAAAAACCTCATGATCTTTTAGAATATGCAGAAAAAATTGGAGTTGAGAATCCTAGTGCATTAAAGAAACAAAACATGCTTTTTGCTATTTTAAAATCACTAGCTGAAAAAAATATTATAATAGAAGGTGGGGGAGTATTAGAAACACTGCAAGACGGATTCGGCTTTCTTAGATCCCCGAATCTAATTATTTGCCTGGCCCAGATGATATTTATGTTAGCCCTAGCCAAGTACGAAAATTCAATTTAAGAACAGGCGATAATGTTGAAGGTGAAATTAGATCTCCAAAAGATTCTGAACGATATTTTGCTCTTTTAAAAGTAAATTCAACTAATGATGTAGACCCAGAAAAGACACGTCATATAATTAATTTTGATAATTTAACACCTCTTTATCCTGAGGAAATAATAAAATTAGAAGTTGAAAACAGCAAGACTAAAGATTTAACTCCTAGAGTAATTGATGTTATAGCTCCAATTGGCAAAGGACAAAGAGCAATGATAGTTTCTCCACCAAAAGCAGGAAAAACAGTAATGCTTCAAAATATTGCAAACTCAATTACAAAAAATCATCCAGAAGCAATAGTAATTGTTTTGCTTATTGATGAAAGACCAGAAGAGGTTACGGATATGCAAAGAAATGTAAAAGGAGAAGTTGTTAGTTCTACTTTTGATGAACCTGCCTCACGGCATGTTCAAGTTGCAGATATGGTGATATCTAAAGCAAAAAGACTTGTAGAAAATAATAAAGATGTTGTAATCCTTTTAGATTCAATTACCAGAATGGCAAGGGCTTATAATACAGTTATTCCAAGTTCAGGTAAAGTTTTAACAGGAGGCGTTGATTCTAATGCTTTACAAAAACCTAAAAGATTTTTTGGTGCGGCTAGAAACATAGAAGGAGGAGGCTCACTAACAATAATTGCAACTGCACTGGTTGATACAGGCTCAAGAATGGACGAAGTAATTTTCGAAGAATTTAAAGGAACTGGAAACTCAGAAATTTTACTTGATAGAAAATTATTTGAAAAAAGAACTTTCCCAGCAATGGATATAGCCAAATCAGGAACAAGAAAAGAAGAATTATTAGTGGATGGTCCAACTTTACAAAAAATGCATATTTTAAGAAGAATTCTTTTGCCAATGGGAACAAGCGATGCTATGGATTTTTTATTAGAAAAATTAAAAGCAACAAAAAACAACGCTGAGTTTTTTCAATCAATGGGAAATGGAAATGGATCTAATAATAAATAATAAATGATTATTAAAAGTCCAAGCACAAATATAAAATCAATAATAAAAAAAGTAGGATCTGAAAAAAAAATAATTTGTTGTTCAGGAGGAGATATATCTACCGGGCATCCTGCAGTTTATTATAACTTTGGTAATAAAAAACAAATTACATGCCAATATTGTGGCACTGTATATTTGAAATCTAAGTAGAAAAAAAAAAAAATTTTGATAAATTAGCAGATATAATTATTTCAAATTAAAAATAAAATTGAAACTAAAACATCATAATAGATATCCATATTCATCAATAATTAGTAGAAAAAAATTTACCTGGCCAAAAAAAAAAAAATTAGCTTTTTATGTTGCTATGAATATTGAAAGATTTTCATTTGGTGAAGGAAAAATTCATACCCCATCTTATACTACCCCTCAACCGGATGTAAGAAATTATGGTTGGACCGCATACGGATTAAGAGTAGGTATTTGGAGATTTTTTGATTTAATGGATGAACTTAAATTACCTGCGTGTCATTTAGTAAATTCATCAATTTATGATCATGGTTTAGAAATAATAAAAAAAATAAGAAAAAGAAAAGATGAAATTATTGGACATGGAAGAACTAATACAGAAAGTCAAGGTGAACTATCATTAGAAAAAGAACGAGAACTAATAATTGAGGCAACACAAACAATAAAAAAAAATGAAGGAAAACAACCGAAGGGATGGATGGGCCCATGGATTTCAGAAAGTCATCATACACCAGATCTTCTTCAAGAAAACGGATACAAATATTTAATGGATTGGCCAATGGATGATCAACCGATTTGGATGAAAACGAAAAAAGATAAGATTTTGTCAATTCCGTATCCAGTTGAAATAAATGATGCACCCGCGATGCTTTATCGACATCACACGCCAGAACAATTTGCTAGAATGTTTATGGACCAATTAGATGTTTTGTTGGAAGAATCAGAAAAATATCCGGTAGTATGCGGGCTTTCTTTGCACACTTTTATAGTTGGGCAACCTTTTAGATTTAAATATTTAAAAAAAATGCTTGAATATGTAAAAAACCATAAAAAAAAGAAAAATATATGGTTTACAAGACCAGGAGAGATATCAGATTATGTTTACAAAAAGAAAATCAATCAAACAAGTTGAAGAAGGAAAAGAACTTGCACCAAAATTTGATAAATTTGGTTTAATACCAGTTATTACTACTGATTTTAAAAATAATAATGTTTTAATGCATGGTTACATGAACAGACAAGCCTTAAAAAAAACAATAGAAACAGGCGAGGTATATTATTGGAGCAGAACAAGAAAAGTTCTTTGGCATAAAGGTGCAATTAGTGGATTTATTCAAAAGGTTCAAGAGATTAGAATTGACGATGATCAAGATGCTGTTTGGGTTAAAGTCGATACAAAAGCCAGTTGCCACGTTGGATACAAATCTTGTTTTTATAGATCTATACCAATAAAAAGTAAGATTAAGATGAGAATGGTTTTTAAAGATAACAAGAAAATTTTCAACCCAAAAAAAGTTTACAAAGGTCGATCCAATCCAACTAAAATTTAATTAATTTTAAAAAAAAAGCCCTTTATATATAAAGGGCCCGATTTTTAGACTTCAGCGCAAGCGTAGCTGTTTATTTCAAGACCAACTGCTACTTCTGCAACTTTAGGTGTATACCAAATCATAATTTCCTCCATTGATTTTATAATGTATTAAAGTATTGTGGCAGAAAGTTGACACAATATACCAAATTTTCGATTACTCTGTTTGATAAAATTGATAACTAAATAAATGATTTTATATTTTCTTATTTTTTATTATCTTCATCTAATTCTTCAAATTCAGCATCAATAATTTTTTCTTTTCTTTCTTTCTTTCTTTTTGTGATTATTAAATAAAGTAGTAGAACGAAAATTAATAAAAAAAATATAATTATTAATGATTTCATATTTTAATTATTAATCCTCCATTTAGTCCCAGAAGGAGAATCTTCTAGAATAATATTATCTAAAGTTAGTTTATCTCGGATTTTATCTGCCTCGACAAAATTTTTTTCCTTTCTTGCTTTATTCCTATTATCTATTAATTTTTCTATTTTTTTTTGATCTAAATTTTTTATTTTTTTTCTTTGATTTATCCATTCCGTTTTTGTTAGTTGTAATATTCCTAAATAATTTGCTGCAGATTTTAATTGATCTTTTGTATTTTTATTTTTTGATAATTCATATAATTCTTTTAGCGCTTCTGGTGTATTCAAATCATTTAAAAGTGCGTCAAAAAATTTTTTTGGTGGCTCGATACTTTCAAAATTTTTTTTATCTCCAATTACATCATAAAAATTTTCTAAATTTTTATTTGCTTGAATAAGTATATTTTCATTCCAGTTTAATGGTTGTTTGTAATGAGTTGTAAGCATTGCAAGTCTAATAGCTTCACCAGTATAGTTTTTTAATATGTCATTAACTAAAATAATATTACCCACAGATTTAGACATTTTTTCTTTATCCATGGAAATAAAACCGTTATGTATCCAATATTTACTTAAAGATTTTCCGTCATGAGCACAATTACTTTGTGCAATTTCATTTTCATGATGAGGGAAAATTAAATCATTACCACCTAAATGTATATCTATAGTTTCTCCTAGATATGTTTTAATTATACTAGAACATTCTATATGCCAACCAGGTCTTCCTCTCCCCCATGGGCTATCCCAACCCGGTTGATCTTTTGTAGATGGTTTCCATAAAATAAAATCCATAGGATCTTTTTTATAAGGTGCCACCTCTATTCTTGCACCTTCTATCATTTCATCTTTTTTTCTTTTAGATAAATTTCCGTAATTTTTAAATGATGGAACATGGAACAATATATGATTTTCAGCTTCATATGCATTTTTTTTTTCTAAGAGAGTAGAAATCATTTTTATAATTGAATGTATATTTTGAGTTACAGTTGGTTCAATATCAGGGGGTAATACATTTAAAGCACGCATGTTTTCTTGATAGACTTTTGTATATTTTAAAGAAATTATTTCAATTGATACATTTTCTTCTTTAGCTTTGGTATTAATTTTATCATCAATATCAGTAATATTTCTTACATAAACAACCTTTTTAAAAAGATTTCTTAAAATTCTTATTAAAATATCACCAATTATTGCTGGTCTAGCATTTCCTATATGAGGATAATTATAAACAGTTGGGCCGCAGGCATAAACTTTTACAGTTTCATTTAAAGGAATAAAAGATTCTAATTTCTTTGATAAAGTATTAAATATTTTTAAATTCATATTATTATAATTTTATATTTTATAATAATTTTATGAAAAAAATTCTTAATATTTTACTTTTTATTTTTTTATTTAGTTGCGAAACTGTACCTGTAAGTGAACGAAAACAACTAATTCTTATACCAGATAGCTATATTAATAAGCAAAGCGAAATCGCTTATCAACAATTTCTAAACAATGCAAAAGTAATAAGTAAAAACAATTCTCAAAACAAAGAACTTCAAACTATAGCTAAAAATATTAAAGAAGCTATACATCAATATTTTATTTTAGAAAACAAACCAGATCCTACAAAAAAATATAATTGGGAAATCAATTTAGTTGAAAGCGATCAAGTAAATGCATGGGCAATGCCTGGAGGAAAAATTACATTTTATACGAAAATGCTTGAAATTGCAGAAAACAAAAATGGAATTGCTACAGTAATGGCCCATGAAATGGCCCATGTAATTGGACGACACGGGAATGAGAGAATGAGCCAGGCTTTATTATTAGATGTTGTAACTTCTGTAGCACAAACTGCAACTGGTACGACCTTAAAAGGTGGAGCTAAAACCATTTATAATGTTTTAAGATCATACGGAATTTTTCTACCTTTTGGAAGAAAACAAGAAGCTGAATCTGATTATCTAGGTTTAGTTTTTATGACGATTGCAGGGTATGATCCTAATGAAACAATTAAATTGTGGGAAAGAATGGCAGCACATGCAAAAAAAAAAGGAGGAACGCCTCCAGAATTTATGAGTACTCATCCATCAAGTGAAAATAGAATTGAGAATTTTAAGAAATGGATTCCGGAAGTCAAAGAAAAATATTCTCCTTATCAACATAATTATTTTTTTAAAAAAGATAATACACCAGTAACAAAGGACAATAAAAAAGTTGAAAAATTAGATGATCCATTAAAAAAAATAAAAAAAGATTGCCAAAAATACGCTAAAAAAAGATTAAGAAGTACAGAAGAATTATTAGTAAGGACAGAAGAAGAAATAGCAGAAGAAAAAGGTTATTATGAAATTGATGCTAAATGTTTATATAACTAAAAAAGCGATTTCTTTTCTTGCTCTTTGGCTCTTGCATTAATTCTATCATGTACACTCATGTTACTTTTTCGGCTTCTTTTTCTCATGATATGACTATAAATAATTAAATTAATAATAATTAACCCTGCTGCTAAATAGTATTTAGTATTTTGATCTAAATCGGTTGGATATAAAAATTGAATTATATATTGTTCTATAAAACTAGATCTATAACTAGCACCACCACCAAGTTCACTTAACCAATTTTCAAGTGGTGTTAAAGGACAGATAGAACCACTTAGTTCAATCCAAAAACCCCAAAAAACTGCAGGTAAATGTAAGTAAGGGCAATTACGCCACAAATAATAAATAAATCCGCCAAAAATAACAAAAAAGACAAACGCAAAGTGAAGGCAAACAACTATGTCTGCTAATATTGGATACATACTTTTTTTATAACAAAGAAAAAACTCATTTGCTATTATAATATAATAATCTTCAATTTTTATTAAATATTAGAATGAATATAAAAAAATTAACACCTGAGCTATATAATATTTGTAGAAAAAAAGGAACCGAACCAGCTTTTACTGGTAAATACTGGAATTTAAAAGATAAAGGAATTTATAAATGCGTTTGTTGCGAAACTGAACTTTTTTCATCTGATACAAAATTTGATTCAGGAACTGGTTGGCCTAGTTTTTTTTCACCCATTAAAAAAAATAATATTAAAGAAATAGAGGATTTATCTATCGGTATGCAAAGAACCGAAGTTGTGTGTTCAAATTGTGATTCACATTTAGGGCATGTTTTTCTTGATGGGCCTAAACCAACGGGTCTTCGTTATTGCATTAATTCGGCTTCATTAGATTTTAAAAAAATTGATGAAAAATAAAGGATTAGTTGTTTTATCAGGCGGCCAAGATTCCACAACTACAGCTTTATTTGCTAGAAAAGAATGTAAAGAATTGCACGGTGTTACTTTTGACTATGGTCAAAAACATAAAATTGAAATTAAGTCTGCTGTAAAAATAGCTAAACTATTAAATTTTAAAACACATGAAATAATTAAAATTCCAAATATCTTAAAAAGCACCTCTCCTTTAATTAATAAAAAAAAAAAATTAGAAAAGTATAATTTTCCAGAAGAAATTTCAAAAGGGATAGAACCAACATTTGTTCCTTCAAGAAACATACTTTTTTTAACAATAGCTAGTAACAGAGCAGTTTTACGTAGTTGTAAAAGAATTTATATAGGAGTTTGTGAAGAGGATTACGGAGGTTACCCAGATTGTAGAAAAGTTTTTATTGATAGTATGCAAAATTCTTTAGGATTAGGAATATCAGGATCAGTTAAATATATTAAAATTAAAACTCCTTTAATGAAATTAACAAAAAAAGAAAGTGTTAAAATTGCTATAAAAAAATGTAAAAATATGAAAGAATTTAATAAAATTTTTAAAGAAACACATACTTGCTATGCAGGAATAAAAGGTGGTTGTGGTAAATGTCATGCATGTATTTTGAGAGATAAGGGTTTTAATGAAGCGGGAATAAAAGATCCGCTTTGGATTTTAAGGAAATAAAAACAGATTTATTTATGTATAACGTAAAAGAAATATATTATACCTTTCAAGGAGAGGGAGCTTTTTCTGGAAGACCCAGCGTATTTTGTAGATTTTCAGGATGTAATCTTTGGTCAGGTAGAGAAAAAGATAGAAAAAATGCAAAATGCAATTTTTGTGATACTGATTTTGTTGGGATTAATGGAATAAATGGTGGAACGTTTTTAAATGAAAAAAAATTGGGAAAAAAAATTATTTCATTGTGGCAAAACAAAGATAATCAACTCAGGCCCTACGTTGTTTTTACTGGCGGAGAACCATTATTACAATTAGATAAAAAATTAATTGATTTTTTAAAGTTATTTAATTTTGAAATAGGAATCGAAACTAACGGAACAATGGATTTACCTTGTAAAATTGATTGGGTTTGCGTTAGTCCCAAAGATGAAAATAATTTTGTTTTAAAAAAAGGAGATGAATTAAAATTAATTTTTCCACAAAAAAAAGTTAATCCTAAAAGTTTAGAAAATTTAAAGTTTAAATATTTTTTTTTACAGCCAATGGATGGCCCAAATTTAAAAAGTAATATAAAAAAAACTTATGCTTTCTGTGATAAAAATAAAAAGTGGAATGTTAGTTTACAACTTCATAAAATAGCAGGTATGCCATGAGTGATATATTTGAAATTACAAAACAATTTACATTTGAGGCCGCACATTATTTTCCTAATATGCCCGAGGGACATATTTATAAAAAAATTCACGGCCATTCATTTGTTGCAGAGGTTACTTTTTATGGAGAAAAAAATAAAGACAATCAATGGGTTACAGATTTTGATGAATTATCCAAATCTTTAAAAGAAATAAAAAAAAAATTAGATCATAAATGTATAAATGATATTAAAGAAATTGGTTTGCCTACCTTAGAAAATATTTCTTCTTGGATTGGAAAACAATTAAAAAAAAAATATTCTAATGTTCGTTCAATAAAATTAAGTAGGCCATCTTGCGGTGAGTCTTGTGTTTATAATGTTTCTTAATTAATTACTCTAAAATATTCCTCATTTTCTTTCTTTTTTTAAACATTTCACTCTTCGTTAAATTTTGATCTTTATTTTTATCAACTTCTGAAAAAAATTTTTGATTTCTTAATTCAAACTCTTCTTGTGTAATTATTTTATCATTATTTAAATCTAAACGATTAAATCTTCTTTGTCTGATTTGTTGAAATTCATAATAACTAATTTTTCCATTCTTATCTAAATCTATTTCTTTAAATCCTGTTTTTTCTTCCTCAGTTCCTAATTCTTTATTTTTATCGTAAGTTTTCTTTTTATATCCAGCATCAACAAAGTTTATATTTGAAAATAGAAAAGTGAAAAGGAGAAAAAAAGAATATAATAAGCTAAATTTATTCATAGTATTTAAAAAATGTTTAATATTTCTGTAATTATTCCAACTTATAACAGAAAATCTTTTTTAATAAATGCAATTGATAGTGTTTTTAATCAAACATACCAAAATTTAGAACTAATCATTATTGACGATGGTTCAAGTGATAAAACCATAGAGTATATAAAAAAGAAATATTCAAAAATAAAAATATGTAAGCAATCCAATAAAGGGGTTAGTTCAGCAAGAAATAAAGGCATAAAATTATCTTCTAATAATTGGATAGCGTTTTTAGATTCTGATGATAGGTGGCATCCAAAAAAATTGGAAAATCAAATAAATTATTTAGTTAAAAATTCTAAATATAAAATTTGCCATACTGATGAAATTTGGATAAGGAGAGGTGTTAGAGTTAATCAACATAAAAAACATAAAAAATATGGAGGTTTTATTTTTGATAAGTGTATAGATTTATGTCGAATATCACCATCAAGCGTAATTATTCATAAAGATGTTTTTAATAAGGTAGGTTTGTTTAATGAAAATTTACCTGTTTGTGAAGATTATGACTTGTGGCTTAGAATAACAGCAAAATTTCCAGTTTTGTATTTAGATGAAAAACTTACCATAAAATATGGTGGCCATTTAAATCAATTATCAGAAAAATATTGGGGGATGGATAGGTTTAGAATTATAGCTTTAGAAAGTATAATTAAAAAAAGTTTTTTAAGTAAAAAAAATAAACTTAAAGTTAAAAAATCTTTAAAAAGTAAAATTAACATATTTCTTAAAGGTTTAAAAAAAAGGAAAAAAAAAAAAGAGATTATTTATTATGAAAATAAAATAAAAAAATATGCATAAAAAAAACGAAATAAATATTGTTGTAGCTATGGAAAGAGAAGCTAAACCGTTGATAAATTATTGGAATTTAAAAAAAAACACGGAAAAAATTTTTTCGGATAAAAAAAAAAGAATAAATTTAATAGTTTCTGGTATAGGAAAAAAAAAAGCAGAAAATGCCACAAATCATATTGCAGAAAAAACAAGTACAAATTCTTTTTTTTTAAATATCGGAATTGCAGGTCATAGAGATTACAAATTAGGGGAAATTGTTTTAGTTTCAAAAGTAACAGATAACAAAACTAAATATAATTGGTATCCTTCATTACTTTGGGAAACAAAAATAAAAACAAGTCCTTTAGTAACTATTGGATTTCCAAAAATTAGATACAAACCAAATTTGCTTTATGATATGGAAGCTTCAGGTTTTTTTAAAAGTGCTAGAAATTTTGTTGGTCCTGAAAAAGTACAATGTATAAAAATAGTTTCAGATAATAAAAAGAGTTCAATATTAAATATTTCTTCTCAAAAAATTGAAAGTTGGATAAAAAAAAAAACTATAGTTATAGATAAATTTATTAAAGAATTTTTAAAAATTAAATAATTATTTAATTTTAGATCGATAATTAATTATATTTTGAGTCATTTCTCTTCCAGCTGCTTTTTCAACTAAATTCGTTTTATTTTTTTTGTCATATACATATAATGATATTAATGATTGAAACAATTTATATTGAAAATCAGATAAAAAAACATCATAGAACTAAACAAATTTTATCTAGATTTAAAAAAAAAATAAATATTGTTTATTGTGATCACTATGGAGAAATTTTTAATATTAAATCACAAAATTTTAGAATCCAGAAAAAAAAACCAGCACTCATATTAGCAAAAAAAGAAGGTAAAAAACTTCACAATGTACCTAATAGTTTTAGTATAGGAGGAAAAAAAAATTATTACTTTTCTCATATGTTAAACTGTATTTATGATTGCGAGTATTGTTTTTTACAAGGAAAACATATGTCAGCTCATTATCTTTTGTTTGTAAACTACGAAGATTTTTTTATAGAAATAGAAAAAAAGATCAAACAAAATCGTTTTGAAAAATCCTATTTTTTTTCTGGTTATGATTGTGATTCGTTAGCATTTGAGGGAGTAACTGGTTTTGTTGAATCTTTCCTTCCAATTTTTGAAAAAAATAAAAATGCTGTTCTAGAACTTAGAACAAAGAGTACACAAATACATCAAATATTAAAACATAAACCAATAGATAATTGTATAATTGCGTTCAGTTTTACACCTGAAAGTATTTCAAAATTAATTGAACATAAAGTTCCTTCAGTAAAAAAAAGAATTATTACTATGAGAAAATTAGCAGACGTAGGATGGAAGTTAGGATTAAGATTTGATCCTATTATACCCGCGTGTAATTTTGCTAAAATTTATGAAAATCTTTTTAAAAATATAGCATCCAATATTTCTAAAGAACATATACATTCAATTAGTTTTGGGATGATGAGATTTCCAAAAAAAATGTTCAAGAAAATGATTAAAGAAAATCCAAATAAAAAAATTAATTCTTTAAATTTTGAAAATAGAAATGGTATTTATTCCTATAGAAAAGACATGGAAAAAAAACTTGAAAATATTATTGTAAAAAAATTAAAAAAATATATGAAAAATATTCCTATTTATAATTGTAAAGTTTAAAAATAATATCCGCAACTCTATAAACAACTTTTTTCTACTTATCCACAGAAAAATTAAGATAAACAACAAAAATGTCACATTTTTTTGTTAGTATAAACCCGATTTTTTTGTTAGTTTTTATAATATAAGTGAAATATTTAATTATTATTATTTTCCTTTTTTTGTCGAATTGTTCAGGATATACCGTTGCTTCAATATCTACCAATGTTGTCACAGTTGCAGCAACAGGTAAAACAAATGCTGATCTTGTAGTTTCTTATCTTGCCGGTAAGGATTGTAGATTTATTAGAGTTACAACAAATAGTGAAGTTTGTATACAAAGCGATTCTAATATGGCTATAAAAGAAGAAACAATAGAAACAAAAAATACAAGTGATAGAAAAATTGTTGGAAGAATAATTGATACAACTTATTATATAACAAAAAATGTGACAAAAGACCATGCAGTTTTAGGAGCAAAAATATTTGATAAAATAGGATTAACAAATGAATTAGAAGAAAAGGTAAGGTCAAAATTTGAAAATACTGAAATAGAAGAAAATTTATTGCAAAAGCCAGAAAATAATACCAAAGAAAAAACTAATAATTTAAAAAAAGACAACAATAATGCAAAAAGTGGCGGAACCACTTGGAAACAAAGAGTAGAAAAAGTTAAAGTACAAAAAAATGAATTGGTTAAAGAAGCTAGAGTACAAAAAAATGAATTGGTTAAAGAAGCTAGAGTACAAAAAA
>ENA-ORDI01001682-ORDI01001682.1-marine-metagenome-genome-assembly--contig:-NODE-1682-length-11845-cov-2.986489_pt1 | contig 11845 bp, 11 predicted proteins | sample MGYA00248628_ERZ508525 | MGnify/ENA primary metagenome ERZ508525 (study PRJEB26195, sample SAMN05422138) | marine metagenome | isolation source: East of Porto Seguro, South Atlantic Ocean | place...
GGTGTTCGCCGAGTTGCCGAAGCTGCTGGAGCGGGCCGGCCCGGGAACCGCCGATCAGGGCACCATCTCCGGGTTGTTTACGGTGCTGGTCGAAGGCGACGACCACAACGAACCCGTCGCCGATGCCGTGCGCGGCATTCTCGACGGGCACGTGGTCCTGGACCGGACCATCGCCGAACGCGGACGTTTTCCGCCGATCAACATCCTGCGCAGCATTTCCCGGACCCTGCCGGCCTGCAATTCGGTGGAAGAAAACGCCGCCGTCAACCGGGCCCGAAAACTTATCGCCATATACGAGGACATGGCCGAGCTGATCCGGCTCGGGGCCTATCGCCGCGGCAGCGACCCGCAGGTGGATGAGGCCCTGCACTATTATCCGGCGCTGGAGGCTTTCCTGGCCCAGGAAATCGGCGATAAGACGGATTTGGCCACTTGTTACCGGATGTTGAACGAGATACTCGGCATCAGTGGCGGCGAAGCGCCCGCGGCTGCCCCGCCCGATGCCGCCCCCGAAACGCCGACAGAAGCCCCGCCGGAGACACCGCAACCGGAACCGGCCCCCGAACCGCCGCCACCGGCCTCCGAACCGTCGCCAGCCGCCGCGGAACCGCCGGCGCCTGAACCGGCGCCCGAACCGGCCCCGGACATGACCCCATTGGCGGAGTCCGGGACGGATGAAACGATGACCGAACCGGCGGACCCGGTGATCATGCCCGCCGGGCCTTCGTTCCTAACTCTGCCCGATCCGCCGCCCCCGGAAGAAGACAAAGGGGAAGAGGCGGCCGACGCAGAGACAAGCGGGGAGCCCCCCCGGTGAATCCCCTGGGGAATCCGAGGAGACCTCCGAGCCGTCTCCAGAGGAACCGCCGCAAGAACAAAATTGACGGACAAGGAGCCTGACCCATGGCCCGTGACCTGCATACCCTCATTCGCCTGAACGAATGGACCGTCGACCAGCGCCGCCGTGCACTGGGGGATGTTCTGGCATCGCTGGCCAGCCTCGAGACCGGCTTGGAGCGGCTGCGCGAGGAACTGATCAAGGAACAAACCATCGTCCGGTCGTCGCCGGAGGAAGCCGGGTTTTTTTACGGCAACTACGCCGCCGCCGTCATTATCCGCCGCGAAGACCTCAATCAGGGAATTTTCAGGATGGAAGAACAGGTAGCCGAGGCGCGGGAAAAGCTGAACGATGCCTACCGGGACCTGAAGAAATACGAAATCGCCCAGAAAAGCCGGGATACCCGCGAAGCCCTGGAATTGGTACGCCGGGAGCAGGAAACCCTCGACGAAATAGGGTTGCAGGGCTATCGGCGCAAGAAACGGCGGTCTGCGGTTTCTTGATCCTTGGTATCAACCCTCATTCCCTTTATCCGGCCCTTTATCCGCCCCTTTATCCAGTCGACAGCCGGGACAGCAGCGCTTCGTTGTCCCAGCCCGGCTGGCGGTCCTCGACCATCACCTCATGGGCGCCGACGCCGGGATAGGCCTCTTCGGGCGCCGTCGCCACCACCCGCGCCCAGCGGGCGACCAGTTGATTGTTGAAATCCCCTAGGATGGTGGTGGCCAGCGCCTCGAGAGATTCCCAATCCATTACCGTCAGGGCCTCCAGGTAGCGCCTGAACGCGGACGGTTCGACGATCATGCGGTCGGGCACATAATGGACGCCGATGCGGGTCGGCATGGCGAGGCTGAACGCCTGCAACGAACCCCGAAGTCCGGCAATGTAATCGAGGGTGGCGTCCGGATTGTCCGCGGTGGTCAACAAGGCGCGGCGTTCATTCAATTCCATGAGTGAGAGCTCTTCCTGTCCTGGCCGCCGGTCATACGATCAGGCCGAGAGGTTGTTGCGGCGCCTCGGCACCGGCGATGTCGATGAAATTGGGGGGCGCGGCCTGGAATGAGAGGCCGCCCTTGATTCCGGTAACATCCCCGGCTTCCCGGAAGATGTCGCGGATGTCGTCCTGCATTTTTTGCGGCAGTTTTTTCTCGGTGCGTACAATCAAGTCCAGGTGCCTTTCCTTTTGATAGATCAGGCCGTCCAGTTGGAACCGGCCCATGCGGCTGAGGTCCATGTCGAGGACGAAACGGGTGCCCTGGCGGCCTTCCTGTTCGTCTTCGGCCTCATCGCCGGCACGGCGTATGAACAGGCGGATCTGTTCGATCTCGGCGCCGTTGTAAAAGGGGATCATCGTCGCCCGCCAGTCGCCGGTCCTGGGTTCGTTGGCGATTCGGCCCAGACGCCCGAAATCGTCCCGTAGCCGGGTCATCAGGCCCGGTTTCAGCCGTTGCAGGATGCGCGCCGGTCCGTCGCCGAGCCAGCCCCGAAGGTCGCCGCCCGAAAGCGCGACCAGGAAAAACAGGATATTGGCCGCCAGGGTCGCCCCCGGACGGGGCAACACTGCGTTGACCAATTGCTGCGCCGCCGACGGGTTGACCCCTTCCAGGGCCCGGACGGCTTCTTCCAGCCCCGGCCACCGTTCGGACAGGATCAGGTCCAGGCGGGCAGCATGGATGGCGGCCTGTTCACCGGCCGCCGGCGTGGGGGCGGACTGGCTCAGTATCTCGAAGGTCACCGTGCTACCGGCCGGAAGGCGTGTCCCCGTGGCGACAATCAGCGACCCGGCATGGGTCTGGACGATGGGATGGCCCGAGGTGACGGACCGGCCGGTGACGATGCCGGTCAAGGTGTTGCCGGGGGCGAGGTCGCCAGGGCCTTTCAAGGACGACAGAATGCTGGCGTTGGTGCCCGCCGCCGGTTCAAAGGCGGTAATGCGGAGGCTGAACAACGTCCCCGGAACGAGACCGGCGCCGGTCCCCTGGGCCGGGGCCGCCCCTGGACCGGGGGGCGTTGCCTGGTGGGCGCCCGGTGGGCCGCCGCCCGCTCCGGAAACGCCAGGCGCCCCGGGTTGCGTATGGGAACCGGCCGCCGGTTGTCCCGGGGCACCGCCGGTGCCGGGGGGGCCTTGTCCGGGGGCCGTGGCCGGTGCTGCTCCCGGGGTCGTTCCTTGTCCCGGTGCCGTGCCGCCGCCACCCGCCTGACCGCTCGGGACGCCTGTTGCCAGGGGCACGGCCCCGGGGGGCGGGCCGGGTCTCAGCAACGTCGCCGAAAAGGTGGAGCCAAGGGTCAGGCTGACCGCCGCCGGGGCGTTGGAAACGGCACCCGGGGCCGCCGCTCCGCCGCCGGCGGCTGCACCCGCCGGCGCGCCCGGTGTCGAGGCGTTGGCGCCGCCGGCGCCGAGACCAATGGCACGAAGCGCCGCCTGCGGCGACAATCCGTGGACCGAGATGATGAGAAACTGGAACTGTGCCCCCTTGGTCAACAACTGCAATTGCAAAAGGCCTTCGGAAGGCAGCGGAAAGGAGGTCTTGATGACGATGCGGCCGAAGGCAGTTTCAAGTTCGAATTGGCCCCGGGACTGAGTTGCGGCGATCGTCGCATCGAGGCGGGCGCCCAGGGCCAATTCCCGAGCCAGGGCTTCCGGAGGGTTGGTTACAACCGCCGTCGGTTGCGCGGACGGCGGTGTCGCGGGCGGGGTAGGGGGCGGTGGTGGCGGCGTGACTTCGGACATGATGCCTCTGAAAGTCGTCGGTTCTAGCCCGGTCATGAACTCATAAATGGGGACGATTGTGACGCGTGTTATTTTGTTCACTGGCTAGGAGTTAGGAGGGATTGATGCCGAAGCATCATGACCGACGACCCGACGATGTCCAGTGGACAAAAGAACCGCACCCCAAAAGGGGGCGGCAGATGGCCCGTTTCGGTGCGTCAGGCGCCCTCACCGGGGCTTTGGCCCCGCTTTCGCGCCCCTTCCTGCCGAAACGGGCCATCTGCCGATCACAGTTCATCTCCATTTATGAGTTCATGACCTAATACCAGGGATCAGCAGCTTCTTGGCGATTTTCTCCACGTCGCAGGCGGCCTCCGAGTTGGGTGAACGGGTCAGGATCGAGGTCTGGCTGCGGATTGCCTCCGGCACCTTGGCGTCGCGGCGGATGATACCCAGAAGCGGCGGCGAAATCTTCAGAAACGCTTCACAGGCCTTAAGCAGTGTATTATAGGTCCGTTCGCCTTCGCGCATCGAATTGACGATGTTGGCGACCACCTGGAATCCCATTCCCGGGATTTCCGTTTGAGTCACCTTGATAAAGGCATAAGCATCGGTCAGCGACGTCGGCTCGTCGGTGACGACGACGATCACCTGGCCCGCCGAACGGGTCAGGTTCTGGACCGTCTGTTCGACCCCGGCGCCGAGGTCGATCAATACCTGGTCGTAACCGGCCGCCAGCACCTTCAGATCGTCGCCCAGCATCTTCAACCGGTTGGCGGTGATGTTGACCAACCCGCCGGACCCGGACAGCCCGGCGATAATGTCGAACCCGTAGGCGTCGTGGTTGAGCACCGCCTGATTGAGGGTCAGCTTGCCGCCGATGACGCTACCCAGGTCCTGTTCCGGCATCAGGCCCAATTGGATATCCAGGTTAGCCAGGCCCAGATCGCCGTCGAACAACAGGGTTTTGGCCTCGGCTCTGGCCAAGGCGTGGGCCAAGGTTATGGAAAGCCACGTCTTGCCGACACCGCCCTTACCCGACGCAATGGCGGTGATGTTGCCGCTTTTTGTGGTGGTTTTCGCGGCGGCAGCCTCGGCGGCCGGCGTCGAACGTGTTTCCGTCGTCATGAAGCGACGCCGGCCATCCGTGCGGGGTCTTGCCTGTCTTCCGTTTCGGGCTTTGGCATAGCGTCCGGCATAACCAGGCGGGCCAGCGATACGGCGCTGATGGGATTTAAACCCTTAGAAACGCGGGGCGTGGTGCTGACGCCCGAAAAGCTGAGCCGCGACCTTTCCGCCGCCGCCAGCACGCCGCCCAGGCGGCGAGTGAGGTCAAGGCGGGTGACAATCATGCGCCCGGCGCCGGCGTCGGCGAATGCCTGGCCCATATCGGCGGCCTCAAGGGCGTCGCCGCCGGCTGGCAGGACCAGCAACGGATCGGCCCCGGTGGCCCGGATCAAGCCCTTCAAGGCCGACATGTCGCTGTTCAGGAACGGGTTGACGGCGGCGCTGTCGATGTAAACGGCATCGTGCCCGTCGAGACGGACAACAGCCTCGACCAGTTCGGATGGCGTGGCCGCGGTTTGAAGGTCGATTTTCAGGACCCGGGTGAAGGCGGCCAGCTGTTCGATGGCGCCGGCCCGTTTGGCGTCGGTGGTGACGACGCCGACGGAATGGCCGGCCATCACCCCGCGGGCCGCCAGCTTGGCCGTGGTCAGGGTCTTGCCACCGCCCGGTGGCCCGATCAGCATCAGGGGCCGGGAATCCCGGGTCGAGGGAACGGGCTGAAAGGTGAATTCCGCATCCATGGCGCTGGCCAGGGCCACGGCGGGATCGCGGACGACCTTCGTCGCCGCCGCGTGGGCCAGGCGTTCGGTCATCGCCCCCGGGGCGCCGTGATGGCTGAGCACCCGGCAGACGGTTTCATAGACGTCGAGTCGCACGGGGCCTTCCGCCAGCCTGTCGGCAATCACCTCGGCGGCTGCCGGGGCAAGGTCTGGGTCTTCAAAACCGGGGGCGTCGAGGCTCAGGGTCTCGATGCTGTCACGGGAAAGCAGATTTCCTTGGCAAAGGGCGGCGTCGGCGGGCCCGTTCGTCCCCGTCTCGCCCCCCGTCTCGACCATGGACACGATGATCCGCACAGCCTCGCCATCGGTGTCGCGGTGGGTGGAAACGATGATGGCGTCATCGCCTATTTCGTCGCGGACCAATTGCATGGCTTCGGCGGTGGTCGGGGCGGAAAATGTCTTCAGTCGCATGGCGGGTGCTTAACCTCTCGGTTATTCGTTGGCTTAGATGTTTCCCACGGTCTTGATCTTCACCTTCGGATGAATCTCGTTCTGGGACATGATGATGGTCATCGGCCGGAACCTCTCGACAATGGACCTGACAAAGGGGCGAATGGCGGGGCTGGTCAGCAGCACCGGCGACTCGCCCAAAATCGCCTGGCGTTCGAAGGCCTTGCGGACGCCGCTAATGAATTCCTGCAGCTTCGAGGGCTGCATGGAAAGTTGCTTGTCGTCGTCGGTGCCGACGAGCGACTCGGCGAACGCCTGCTCCCATTGCGGCGACAGGGTGATCAGCGGAATGAAGCTCTGTTCGTTGGTGTTCATGTCGCTGATCTGGCGCGCCAGCCGGGCGCGGACGTGTTCTGTAATCATCACCACGTTGCGGGTGTGGCCGCAGGCCTCGTAAATGCCCTCCAGGATCGTCGGCATGTCGCGGATCGAGACCCGTTCGGCCAGCAGGTTCTGCAACACCCGCTGCACGCCGCTAAGGGAGATCTGGGTCGGGATCATGTCGGCGATCAGTTTCTGGTGTTCCTTTTCCATCTCGTCCAGGAGCTTCTGGGTTTCGACGTAGCTGAGAAGCTCGGCCATGTTGTCCTTGATCATCTCCGTCAGGTGGGTGGTGATGACGGTCGCCGGGTCGACGACCGTATAGCCGCGGAAGAGCGCCTCTTCGCGGTTGGCCTCCTCGATCCACATCGCCGGAAGGCCGAAGGTGGGTTCCGTCGTCTTCTCGCCGGCCAGGGTAATTTCCTCGCCCCGGGGGTCCATGACCAGCAGCATGTTGGGGCGCAGGTCGCCGCGCCCGGCCTCGATTTCCTTGATCCGGATGGCATAGATGTTGGCGGGAAGCTGCATGTTGTCCTGGATGCGCACCGACGGCATGACGAAGCCGATGTCGGAAGCCATCTGGCGCCTGAGCGCCTTGATCTGGTCGGTCAGCTTCTGGCCGTCCTTGGGCGCCGAAATCAGCGAAAGCAGGCCGTATCCCAGCTCGAGCCGGAGATAATCGATCCTAAGCGCCGTCGAAATCGGCTCTTCGGCGATGGCCGCTGGATCGATCGCCTTTTCCTCGATCAGGCGGATCTCTTTCTCCTTGATCCGCCGGTCCCGGTGGAGGACGAACCAGGCAGTGCCGCCGGTGAGGATGGAAAGCCCGAGGAACGGCACCACCGGCATGCCCGGCAGCACCGCCAGCCCGAGGGACAGGAAAGACACCAGGCCCAGCGCCCTCGGCTGGCCGCCCAATTGCTTGAACAGCGCGGTTTCCGTGGGACCGGAAATGCCGGCCTTGGTCACCACCAGGCCGGCCGCCGTCGATACGATCAGGGCCGGGATTTGCGATACCAGGCCATCGCCGACCGTCAGGCGGGTATAAAGGTCGGCCGCTTCGGCGAAAGAAAGATCCTTCTGGACGACTCCGATGATCATGCCGGCGATGATGTTGATGAGGGTAATCAGGATGCCGGCGATGGCGTCGCCGCGGACAAACTTGGCGGCGCCGTCCATGGCCCCGAAGAAGGTGCTTTCGTCTTCCAGGTCCCGGCGCCGGGTCCGGGCTTCATCCTCGTCGATGAGGCCGGTCGACAGGTCGGCGTCGATGGCCATCTGCTTGCCGGGCATGGCGTCCAGGGTGAACCGGGCCGAAACCTCGGCGATACGGCCGGAACCCTTGGTGATGACGATGAAGTTGACGAGCACCAGGATGGTGAAAACGATGATACCGATGATAAAGTTGTTGCCCATGACGAAGCCGCCGAAGGCCTCGATGACCTGTCCGGCGGCGTCGGTACCTTCGTGGCCGTGGGCGAGGATCAGCCGCGTCGAGGCTAAGTTGAGGGCCAGCCGGATCATCGTCGCCAGCAGCAGGATCGTGGGGAAGGCGTTGAAATCAAGTGGCCTTTCGACGAACAGCGCGACCATCAGGATGAGCACAGAAAAAGTGATGGAAAAGGCCAGGCTGATGTCCATGCCCCATGTCGGCAGCGGCAGGATGAGCACCACCAGAATCGATACGATGCCCAGCGCCAGCACGATATCGGTGCGTTTCGACAGGTTGCCGAGGAAGTTGGTGAATGCCGCCATCTCCGCCGTTTGGTCCTCGGCCAGGGCCGGCGTGGCGGGAGTGGGGGTTGGGGCGGGAGTGGCGGGAGAGGCTTCGGCCATGTCTGTCAAATGCCTTTGGTCGATTTGTTTTCGTTAACGGTCCGTCGTCGGCGTTGGGGAACGCCTGGCGTCACGCCGTAGGCCTTTCGGCTTCGCCGGGAGTCGGCACGGTGAAGCCGCTCTCTCCGTACTGCTTAAGCTTGTTCCTGAGCGTGCGGATGGAAATGCCGAGAATGGTCGCCGCATGGGTCCGGTTGCCCAGGCAATGATGCAAGGTATCGATGATCAGTTCGCGTTCCACGTCGGCGACGGTGCGCCCGACCAGGCCGGCGGTGGATGCGTCCTCGCCGTCACCCGCGGGCTGGGTCCCGTCGCTGCCGGCCTCGATGCCGCCCAGGATGATGGCCTTGGATTCGATTTTGTCGCCGGTCGACAACAACACCGCCCGGTGCATGGTGTTCTCAAGCTCGCGGACGTTGCCGGGCCAGGTGTACCCGGCAAGCATCTTCAGGACTTCCTTGGTGATGGGAAGCGCCGGCATGCCGTTGGCTTCGGCGTATTTGGCGACGAAATGTTCGGCCAGGACGGGGATGTCCCCGGGCCGCTCGCTCAGGGCCGGGATTTTGAGGTTTATGACGTTAAGCCGGTAATACAGGTCTTCGCGGAAATTGCCCTTGGCGACCTCGTCTTCAATGTTGCGGTTCGACGTGGCGACGATGCGGACGTCCACGGGGACCGGCTTCGAGCCCCCGACGCGGTCGATTTCCTTCTCCTGGATGGCGCGCAGCAGCTTGGCCTGGAGATGGGGGTCCATTTCCGAGATTTCGTCGAGCAGCAGCGTGCCGCCGCTGGCTTCCTCGAACTTGCCGAGCCGCCGCGCCACGGCGCCGGTGAAGGCGCCTTTTTCATGGCCGAACAATTCGGATTCGAGCAGGTTTTCCGGGATCGTGGCGCAGTTGATGGCGATGAACTTACCGCCTTTGCGGCCGCTTTTGGCGTGAACCAGGCGGGTCACCAGTTCCTTGCCGGTGCCGGACGCCCCGGTGATCAGGATGGTGGCATCGCTGAGCGCCACCTGGGCGGCAAGCTTCAGGACTTCCGCCATCTTGGGGTCCTTGTGGACGATGGCGTAGTTTTCCTCGGCCACGGCTTCCAGGACGGCGGCAATCAGGTCCGTGCTCGGCGGCAGGGGCACGTATTCCTTGGCTCCGGCGCGGATGGCCCGGACCGCCGCCTTGGTGTCGTTGCCGATGCCACAGGCGACGACGGGCAGCGAAATCCTTTCCGATTTCAGGGATTTGATGAATCCGCCGACATCGAGCGTCACGTCGATCATCACCAGGTCGGCGCCCTGGCCGATTCTCAGCGCCGCCAGGCCGGCATCCGTGGTGTCTACCTGTTCGACCCGGGCGCCGCGCTGAATAGCGATCTGGCTGGCGGCGCCGATCTGGCCTTCTAGGGTGCCGATAATGAGTAAGCGCATCTAAATAATCTCCAAAATGGCCGTTTCGGCCACCCCCGGTTAATCGAAGTATTGAACCCGTTGCGAAGGCGGCAGCAGGCTGTTCAACAGCATCTCCAGCCGCCTGGGATTTTCTTGGCGGCCGATCGAGGTGGCGCCCATCAAATAGACGTTGTTCACCAACGCCTCTTCCGTTGAATTGCGTTCAAGCTTCGCCGCCAGGGGCAAAAACACCATATTGGCGAGCACCGCTCCGTAGAACGTGGTCAACAAAGCCACCGCCATCGACGGCCCAATGGTCGAGGGATCGTTGAGCCTGCCCAGCATCTGCACCAGCCCGATCAGGGTCCCGATCAGGCCCATGGCGGGGGCGAATTCGCCCAATTTGCGGAGCACGTTGGTGCTTTTGGCGTGGCGCTGCACGGTCGAATGCATGTCGCGGCGCATGATGGCCTCGACCTCGCCGCCTGGGAAGCCGTCGACGACCATGGAAACGCCCTTCAGCAGGAACGGTTCCGCCTGAATGGAACTGAGGATGTTCTGCAACGCCAGGACGCCTTCCTTGCGGGCCATTTCGGCGATTTTCAGGACTTTGGTGGCGGCGTCGGACGGGTCGCGGGACGAATAGAAGACGGTCTTCATCACCACCCGGAAGGTGCTTCTCATCTCGTCCAGGGAAAAGCATGCCGTGGTGACGGCCAGGGTGCCGCCGATGACGATCAGGATCGCCGGTGTATTGACGAAGCTTGCGGGCGAACCGCCGATGATAATCGCCGCCGCGATCAGGCCAAAGGCGCATATGATGCCGGCCACGGTGGCCATGTCCATGGCCGACCGGGTGCGGCGGATATGCAGGGGGACGACGATTTCCTCGGCCATCGGGGGCGCCTCAGATCGATGTATCGGTCTTGATGATTTCCGTCATCGTCACCCCAAGCCGATCCTCGACGACGACCACCTCGCCGCGAGCGACCAGGCGGTTGTTGACGTAGATGTCGATGGCTTCGCCGACCTCGCGGTCCAACTGGATGACCGCGCCGCGGTCCAGCTTCAACAACTCGTTGACCTGCATGGTGGTCTTGCCGAGAACGGCCGAAACCTTGACCGGAATATCGTAAACGGCTTCCAGGTCCTTGGCCGAGCGGGGCAAATCGCCGATATCGGGCAAACCGCCGGCTTCGCCCAGGGTCTGGGGCTCATCGCCCCCGCCCTCGCCGTCGCCTTCCGCGGCCGGGGCCTCGGCTTCTTCCAGATCTTGAAGTTCTAGGCTTTTCTCTTCAGGGGGATTGGTTTCTTCAGCCATAGCGGCCTCCTAGATCAGAGAATTAGGAATCCTCTTGATCGGTTTGGGTGTCATCCGCGGCGGACGGGTCCGGCGCGTCTTCGGGTGGTTCAGGCTGTTGCGGTTCCGCGGCATGGTCAAACGGTTCCTGTGGCGGCACCTCGGCCGGGGGATCAACCGTTTCTTCCGTGCTGGACTCCACTATAGCGTCCTCGGGCGCCGGTTCCACGTCCGCTGTTTCCGTTTCCGCGCCGGTCTCGGCTTCAATATCGCCGTCCGATGAAACGGATGGCGCCAGGGCGGCGGTTTCCGGTTCAGGCGCTTCGGGGGCGGCCTCGGTCTCCTGCGGCTCGCCGGAGAGGTTGCGCTCGACGATTTCGTCGATTTTCTGCCACAACTCAGCGGAATCGCGCTTGGCGCCGCCGCCGCTCCATTCGATTCGGCAGTCCCCGGGGGCGACGTCTTCGGCCGCCGTTACCTTAACCTCGCCCTTGAAACCGGCCTGGGTTTTCAAGGCCTCTATGCGCTCTTCGAAAGGGGCCAGAAGACCGGAATTGAGGTAAAGGGTAACAAAGGGTTCCTCGAGAAGGTGCTCCAGGGTTTTGACGAACATTCTTTCGACTTCGCCGAGGGCGTTTTTATCATTGAGAGCGGGAAAGGCCTTGCGGGCGATGCCGACGGCGACGGATATGGCGCTGTCGAGGATCACGGCGTCGGCGGTTTCCTTGGCCTTAAACAGGTCACTGAACTTCTCGCCCAGTTGCCCCATGACCGCTAGAATATCCCGCTCCGTCGCTTCGGCGGCCTCGCGGATTCCTTCTTCCTTGCCGGCGGCGAAGCCCTCTTCGCGCGCGGCGTTAACTTCTTCCTCGCTGAAGGTGGGAATCACCTCTTCCGGCTCTTCCTCTTCGGGTTCCTGTTCCTCGACGACTTCCGGCATTACGTCGTCGAAGGTTCTTTCAAAGAGGAATTTTCGTACTGCAGTCATCGTTGATTGGTCTTCGGCGCTATTTCCGTTCTGTGTATCGGCGTTCATTGATTCTTCGCTTGTTTCCATCGATTTTCAATGACTTAAGCTCAATAAATGAGCTCGCTATCTTCGCCGGTGGGGATGACGATCTCGCCGGCGTCGGCCAGGTCCTTGGCGGTAATGACGACG
>ENA-ORDI01001684-ORDI01001684.1-marine-metagenome-genome-assembly--contig:-NODE-1684-length-11835-cov-1.959347_pt1 | contig 11835 bp, 13 predicted proteins | sample MGYA00248628_ERZ508525 | MGnify/ENA primary metagenome ERZ508525 (study PRJEB26195, sample SAMN05422138) | marine metagenome | isolation source: East of Porto Seguro, South Atlantic Ocean | place...
CCAGACGGCTAAAGCCACTGATGAAATAAGTTCTAAGATACAGGCTATCCAAAATGATACGGGCAGTGCCATCGATGCGATAGGCGAAATAAGCATGATCATTAACCAGATCAATGATATTTCCAATACCATTTCCAGTGATGTTGAGGAACAAACTGCGACCACGGCTAAGATTGGTCGTAATGTGGGTGAGGCCGCGAAAGGTACTTCTGAAATCACTGAGAATATAGATGGTGTGGCTCAGGCCGCCAAAGACACCTCGCAAGGGATTGGCCAGACTCAGAGTGCGGCCAACGAACTGGCACAAATGGCTGCGGATCTGCAAACTCTGGTAGGCCAATTTAAATATTGATTTTAATAACAATCCATACTCCTCCGGGATCCTTGCGGAATTAACCAAATATCTGGTTTCGCGAGGATCCCTCCTATTTGCGCCAACCTTCCTTTAAAGCTTGAAAACCCGCATCGATTTTATTACATTGCGCCCTTCCACCAGTTATTAATTAATTCGTAAAAACCTTGCAGATTTAATAGACTGGGCACAGTCGGAAATTTTTCAGGAAGGATGGCCTTGAAGCGGGGAATTTTAATTATTTTTGAAGGAATAGACGGAACAGGCAAAAGCACTCAATGCGGTCTACTGGCAAAGTCGTTGAGCAAAATACAGGTACCCAATATCGTTTTGGCTGAACCCACACGAGGAGCATGGGGGATGAAAATTCGCAGGCTCCTCAGTGATGGCAGACAGGGTATCAGTCCGCAGGAGGAGTTGAGTTGGTTTATCAACGACCGTAAGGAGGACATTGAAACAAATATTATGCCGGCGTTAAAGAAACACAAGGTGGTAATCATGGATCGGTATTATTTTTCGACGGCGGCTTACCAGGGGGCTTTAGGTCTGGACCCAGATCAAATCCGCTTGGAGAATGAAAAATTTGCCCCGATTCCGGACCGGGTTTTGATCTTCCTGGCTTCCCCTGAGAAATGTTTAGAGAGAATTGAATCATCCCGCGACCAAAAAAGTGCTTTTGAGAAACTGAATTATTTAATAAATGTTCAGGAAATTTTTAAAAGTTTTAACGGGCCAAATATAAGGTTTATAGAGAGTGTCGGCTCGGTTTCCGAGGTTCATGAAAAAGTTTTGACGGAGATAGATGACTTGTTTGATTTTAAATGATGAAACGAATTGTACTGGCAATCACAGGAGCAAGCGGGGTTTGTTATGGCAAGCGGCTTTTCGATTGCCTTAAAAGCAAAGCAGAAGTTCATGTGATCATTTCGGAACGGGGGGCTGAGCTGTTGAAGCTTGAGTTGGGCCTTGCCCCTTCCTATTTTTCTGGTGAGCAGGTGACCCTGCATAAAACTTCACGCATGAATAGTTCCATCGCCAGCGGTTCTTTTCATGTTGATGCAATGGTGGTGGTACCCGCAAGCATGGGGACGGTGGGAAGAATCTCCGCCGGTGTGTCAGGAACCCTGATTGAACGCGTTGCGGATGTTATGTTAAAGGAAAAACGGAAGTTGATACTTGTTCCCCGTGAAACTCCTTTTAGCACCATCCATCTGAAAAACCTTTTGGCCCTCGACCAGGCTGGAGCTTTGATCCTTCCTGCCTCTCCCGGGTTTTACCAAGGGCAAAATTCCCTGGAAAGCCTGGTGGATTTTGTTGTCGCTCGAATTCTGGAACAATTGGGAATGGAGCAAAACCTTCTCAAACCCTATGAACCTTAAGGCGTGAGGACTGGAATTTATGATTTACCTCGATAATGCTGCCACCACTCCAATGGATGAGGATGTTGTAGGGCGGGTTCATGAATCTATGCGGGATATTTTTGCTAATAGTGGAACGCGGTACCGAATAGGTTTGGATGCGAAACGCCTTATTGAAAAATCGACTGAATCGATTGCCGAATATCTCGGGATCCCTTCAACGCATCGCATTCTGTTTACCAGCGGTGGAACGGAGTCCAATAATCTTTTTATTAAAGGATTATGTTTTCCGGACAAGAAAACGGCTTTCCTGGGCCTGGAACACCCAAGTATCACCGAGAGTCTTGCTTTCTTGCAACAGTTTGGCAATGAACCGTTTTCTTTGCTTCCTTTGCAGAAGAAAGGCCGGCTCGATTTTAATTCAATTCCTATTTTAAAAGAGAAGCGTGTGAAGCTTCTTTGCCTTTCTCATGTGAATAATGAGTTGGGTACGGTGAATGACCCTTTACAAGTTATTTCTGCTTTGGCAAAAGAATCTCCAAATACTAAGCTGTTTCTGGATGGGGTGCAGGCAATCGGAAAACTTAAATTAGACGGAGATATGTGGAAGGGCCTTGCGGGCTATTCGATTTCGGGTCACAAAATTCATGGACCGAAAGGCATTGGTCTGCTGATTTATGATTCAAAGCTGGTCCTTAATCCACAAATGCACGGAGGAAAACAGCAATTCGGTGTTCGTTCCGGCACTCTTCCATTACCGCTAATCGTGGGACTGGAAATAGCCATTAAGCATGCCGTAGCGCGAACCGAACAAACTCAAAAACACCTTCAGGGTCTATGCCGTCATTTAATTGAAGGGCTGAAAAAAATGCAGGAACGGTTTCCCGAATTGAGGATTCGTTTCAACCCTCTTGTCGATGAAGATGAAACACGCCAATTTTCCGGGATGGTGAATTTTTCCTTTCCTCCTGTTGAAGGAGAAGTCATCCTCCATCACCTGGAGGCAAAAGATATTTTTGTGGGATTGGGCAGTGCCTGTAGTGCCCAGTCCCGAGAACCCTCCAAGATTCTTATGGGAATCGGGTTGAGTGAAGAACAGGCTAGGTGCAGTTTGCGGATTTCCTTTTCCCGTAATAATACAACTGATGAAATCGACCAATTTCTGGAAGCTTTTGGGGAAGCCTACCAAGCCCTTTATCCTACCTTCTTGCAAAAAGCAGAACATCGATGACGGAAAGAAGAACTGTCTTGATCCGTTATGATGAGATCGGACTCAAAGGACGAAACAGAAAGTTTTTTGAAAAATGCCTCCTGCGTAATATCAAGCGTGTTCTTTCGGGTACCGATGATATTGATTATCGCTCACCCCGTGGCAGAATTTTTTTGGATATTCCTTCAAGTTTTGCGCCGGAATGCACAGCCCGCTTGAAGACCGTTCCTGGCATCGCATCGTTCAGTATTGGGATCTCCATGGCACCCGATTTCGATGCTATTTCTGTTTTAGGAATTCAATGGATCGAGCCTCGGCTGGAGTCCAGCGGAAATTCCCTGAAGTTTTGTGTCAAGACCCGGCGTTCTGAAAAATCTTTTCCCAAAACCTCGCCGGAAGTGAATTTTGAAGTGGGTTCACGCATCATGAAGCAATTGAGCTCAAGAGGCTTGACTGTCAACATCAAAGAGGCGGAATATGTTCTTGAAATAGAGATTGGAAGTTCAGAAACGGTGGTCTTTGATAATCGGGAGCCGGGACTACGCGGGCTTCCTGTGGGAAGTTCCGGAAATGTGCTGTGCCTGCTATCTGGAGGAATTGATAGTCCTGTTTCCGCTTTTATGATGGCATGCAGAGGGTGCCGGGTTCATTTTGTATTTTTTGATAACCAGCCTTTTTTAGGCAGGGGAGGATATGACAAGGTTTTAAGCCTGGCAAAAAAGATCAATCATTTTCAGGCCCGGGGAATCTTGTTTGTGGTGCCTTTTCAGGATATACAAGGGGCAATTCGTGACCGTTGCAATGAGGAAAACAGAGTGGTTCTTTATCGGCGGATGATGTATCGTATCGCCGGAGAAATTGCGGGTCGCTACAGTTTTATGGCCTTGGTCACAGGTGAGTCGTTGGGGCAGGTGGCTTCGCAAACTTTGGAAAATCTTGCCGCGGTTTCCTGTGTTACTTCGTTAAGCGTATTTCAACCCTTAATCGGGATGAATAAAGAAAGCATTATCAGCAGGGCAAAAGAAATTGGAACCTATGAAGTCAGCATTGTGCCCCAACCTGATTGTTGTTCGGTTTTTATGCCTAAAAATCCCGTTACCCGCAGTAAGATACCTTTCCTGGAAAGGGATGAGGAAAAAATTCCCTGGAAAGAATTGTGCGATGACGCTTTGGCCAAGATGGAAATTATCAAGGTGGATGATTTATGAAGTCGATAATATTTTTCTGACTTGGGGCGATTCTGGAAGTTCTTTTAACAGGGTATGAATGGTTTTATTTTCGACGGGATGCATATAGTCTCCGGCGAATTCACTGAGTGGTAAAAGGACAAAACGTCTTTTCGCCATTTCCGGGTGAGGGACGGTGAGAGCAGTAGAATGAATCACGCGATCCCCATAAGCCAGTAAATCCAAATCGATGATTCTCGGTCCCCATTTTTTCCGCCGTTTTCTACCCAGATCCCTTTCAATTTTAAAAATTGCATTCAGCAATGCTTCAGGACCCAAGGAAGTTTTTATGGCAACTGTAGTATTGACGAACCAATTTTGCTCGATTTTGCCAACAGGTTCTGATTCGTAGAGGCTGGACCGGGCAACAACTTCAATTTCCGGCGGGGCATGGAGAAGGCGAATGGCTTTCTCGCAGTTTTCCGCTGGGGTTCCAAGGTTCGAGCCGATTCCGATGAAAGCTTTATATTGCATGAAAAGAACTTACTCCACCCTCTAGCGAGGAAAGCAAATAGCAATAGCTTATTAAGCCTAGATAACTCTTTGCTCTCCAGAGAAAGTTATTGCTCACTGGCCCCACAACTAGTGGCCCCTTAACAGGGTAGGTAACTGGCAAAGACTTCTTGAGCCAAGAACACTGTTACTCGCCAAACAAAAAAAATGCTCATTGAGTCCAGCGTCACGCTGGCGGCTAAAACTCAAACTCGACGGTGGAAAGACGGGTTTTAATTTCCTTCATGATTCGGATTTCTTCCTCTTCGCCTTTGGCCGCGAACGTTGCTGAAAAACGGACGTAATGGCCGACATCATCCCAGGGGACTGTGGATATCAACATCTCGGAAATCAGGAACTGGGAAAATTCTTCAGCATTCGTAAATTTACGCCCACCTTTAATTCCTTTGGGTGCACCCACATAGAGAAAGAATGAGCCACCGGGCATTTTTGCATTGAAACCAACCGAGTTGAGAGTTTCAACCAATATGGATAATCGGCGCTTGTACTTGGTGACGGTTCGGTCGGTGATGTCTGGGTGTTCCAAAGCATAAATTCCCGCTTTCTGGATACCCGCAAACTGACCGGAGTCTACATTGTCTTTGACATGTGAAAGCCCTTTGACAATAAGTTCATTACCGACAATGAAAGCAATGCGCCATCCCGTCATGTTATAAGCCTTCGAAAGGGAATGAAACTCAACACCTACATCCATTGCACCGGGTATTGATAGAAAACTTTCAGATTTTCCATCATAAGTCAGTGCCGCATAGGCCGCATCCTGGATGATTATGATATTGTTCTGCTTCGCAAACTCAATGGCTTCTTCATAAAACTCGCGAGTGGCTTTGGCACCCGTTGGATTATTGGGATAGTTTAGATATAAAATTTTTGCCTTTTTGCAAGTGGCCGAATCGATACTTTTTAAGTCTGGAAGAAAACGATTGGCTTCTGTCAGGGGAAGGTTGACAACTTCCCCACCCAGATATTGAGTGTGGGTTCCCATAACAGGATAGCCGGGAACGGTCATCAGGGTAATGTCTCCGGGATTGATAAAGATTGCCGGTGCCATAGCCAGACCAGGTTTGGAGCCGATGGTATGGTTGACATGTTTGTCCGGTTCCAGTCCCTTAACGCCGAAAACATTTTCCATATATTTGCAGGCAGCGGCTTTGAACTCATCGATTCCGTTATCTGTGTAGCCTCTGTTTTCCGGTTTTTCCGCTTCCTGTTGCAGAGTTTTTACAATACCGGGATCGGCCATTTCGTCCGGTTCGCCGACTCCCATGTCGAATAATGTTTTTCCGGGATTGGCTTCCAGTGCGGCGCGCTTAGCCCTTTTGATTTTTTCAAATTTGTAAATCTTGGTATCTTTGCCGAATTGATTTCCGCCCAGGCGGTCTGCAAAAAGAGATTGAATATAGCTTTCATCTGACATTCTGAAACTCCAAATTATAATGAAAAAGGTTTAATTAAGGGTCACAAGAAGGGCTCACACTAGCCAAAAACCTTATTTCTGTCAAGTTGTGCAGAACGTTTCTCTGAAAGGCTGGATATAGTAAAATCCGGTCAGAATGTGAAACGCAAGATTTTGCCTCGGTTCAATTACTTAACAATTGTCCCATTTTCCATAATCGTCCTATATCGTCTTTATAAATTACTTCTCCGGTGCCGGTGAAGCTGAAATCCAGGACGCGATGTGATCCGGCGGAAAGATTTCGATCCTCAAAATAAAGATTTCTGGATGCGCCATCCGTAAGATACGTCACCTGGCTACGGATATTCAGTTTGAATGCCTTTACCTTGACAGATTTTCGGAGTAGTTTGATCCTGTTTTTGAACAAACGCCCCAAATCATCCAGATAAAATACTGTTGCCTGTGAATCAACCTTGAATTCCAAAACTTTTGCTGTATGGGAACTCATGGGTATCTGGTCAACATAGAGCAGGCCCATGTCGTTGATATAAATGGCTCGACCGTTTCGGGTTATTGCCAGATACGGAGCGAGAAAGTTTTTTGGCCTATAGAAGAAGCTTCTCTTATCTGGTAGAGGACCCTTCCCTGGTTTTGATTAAGGGGTTTCCCGTTTTTAAAAACAATCCCCCGGTCGTTCAAGTACACGACACTCCATTTTCAGAAACGAGATAGATAATCACCGCCCCTCCTAGGCTGTTCAATTTCCCTGATTCATCAGATAAAAACGAGCCATTTCGGGTTCGATAATAGACCTTGCCGTTTCTGCTCACTTTGAAATCCAGAACGGGGAAATGGGAAATTGCTTTGTCGTTTTTTACCAGGATTGCGTTGTGGTTCTGGAGATAAACAATATCCCCCATGCAGGATGATTTGAGGGTAGGGGTATCGTTGAGAACCTGGTTGTTTTCGCATAGAGTATTACTGATTGCTGAACGGGTATCATCCCTTGAGTCATCATTAAAGGCTGAAACAGGAGAAATTATTGTAAGGAGTAGCAGATAAGAAATAGGATAGATGCTGAAAGAGGGGAAACGCATCAGCCTTTGGCATTATCTGAAATGCCAGCACTTTGAAAAGTTGCCATCTCAGAATATATCCTTACTGCCGCTTCTATAAGGTTAAAAGCTAATACAGCGCCGGTTCCTTCCCCCAGCCGCATTTTTAAATCGAAAAGGGGAGGAGCCTGAAGGAGATCAAAAAACACCTCATGTCCAGGCTCTAACGAGCGGTGTGAAGAAAAAATATAATCCTTTATCGCGGGATTTAGCTTGATGGCCAGGGATGCGCCGGCGCTGGAAATCAAGCCATCGATAACAACAGGAATATTTTTTGAGGCGGCACCCAACAGAAGACCCATGATCCCGCCAATCTCGAATCCACCTACTTTAGCGAGAATATCTATAGGGTCCTCCAGGTTGGGAGTATGCATGTCAAGTGCCTGCTGAATCACAGATATCTTTTTTTCCAGGGTCTTATCATCAATGCCTGTTCCCCGTCCCGTGACTTTATTTGCGGGAAGGCCACTCAATACAGAGAATATTGCGGAACTGGCTGTGGTATTACCTATTCCCATCTCGCCGGTAGCCAGGAGATCAATGCCTTTGTCGGCCAATTGTGCGGCGATCTGGATACCAATTGTGAGGGATTCTTCGGCCTCGGCTCGGGTCATGGCAGGTTCTTTAGCCAGATTTCGGGTTCCGAAGGATATTTTTTTATCCAGTAATTTTGGATGCGGGGCAAACTTATGATTAACGCCAATATCTACTACTAATACTTCCGCGTTTTGTTGTCTCGCTAGAACATTTACGGCGGCTCCACCATCAAGAAAATTCTGGACCATTTGAGAAGTGACTTTGGCGGGGTAAGCACTAATGCCCTCTTCAGTGACCCCATGATCTGCCACGAATACAATGACCGATTTCCTGTTGATTGATGGATGATCTGTATCGCGGATGGCCGCATATTTTTTTTGCCAAATCTTCCAGGAGGCCGAGGCTCCCTGGGGGTTTAGTGAGGGAATCGAGATGAGCTTGAGCAGTCTCAAACCGAAGGAGTGGGATCGGTTTTATTGAGTCCAGGGTGTCCCGAATAAGATCAAGCATGGCATTATTGGGTGGTTGATAAAACCATCAATTCATTTTTGGAGAAGGTTTTGTTCCATTTTCCTCTTCATCTTCTTCCGGTTCGAGTCCTGCAGCTTTTTGCGAATAACGCAGGTATTTGATGATTTCTGTAATTTCCTCAGATGTTACGTTCTTTTTTTGCGAAGGCATTTTATCGGACCCGTTCAGCACGATTTCGAGGATATCTGTATCAGAGAAATTCTCGGCAAGGTATTCCTCATCAATGAGCCCGGGGGCCTGAGTATGTTTGCCCATCGCGTCTGGGCCGTGGCAATTTGAACAAACTTTGTGGAAAACCTGTTGTCCATTTTTAAATGGTTCAGGAACATCCAGTGTGGGTTTTGGGGCGCATGAAAAAGCAAAAAGTGCATAAAAAGATAAAAGAACAGGTAATTTGAGTTGTTTCATGAGTTGGGATTATGGTTTCCTTTTTATAAGGTCTAGATTGCCATCGTGGTTTGTGTCTAATTCGACGCGTTCTAATTTTCCGTAATCGTCAAAATATTCCCAACGGTCGACCTTTCCATCAAAGTTTGTATCGTGTTCCACTCTTATTAAGAGTGTGGAATTTTTAAAATATTGCCACTGGTCCGGATTTCCGTCGTGGTTGATGTCGAAGTTGATTGAGTGCAGAGTCTCATTGTTCCCAAAAAATTCCCATCGGTCAATTTTCCCATCATGGGAAGCATCATATTCCACCCGTTCCATATGGCCGTCCTCAGAAAAATATTGAAAGACATCCATTCTGCCGTCCTGGTTTTCATCAGTTTCCAGACGTGTTACTTTGTTATTTGGTCCATAGACTTCGCGCCAGTCAATCAGTCCGGAAAATTTGGAGTCTTTTTCAATATATTTCAGAATAAAATCTTTGGAGTAATACTGTACCTGATCTAGGGTTCCATCAAAATTGCGGTCTAATTCAACGCGGATGGGTTTTTCATTGCCGTCAAAAATGTCTATCTGGTCAATCTTTCCATCCCCGTTTTTATCGTATTCCACTTTTAACAGGCTACCATCCTCCGATTTATGTTGCCATTGGTCCAGCCTTCCATCGAAATCGCTATCGACCGGGAACACCACACCCTCCGCAAGGGAAGCGAGAGATAAAAAGAGGAATCCCGCTAAGGAATACCTTGTTTTCAGTCGGGTCGTCATCATGGCTCCGCCAGTATAAAGCAAATGGGAAGCTTAAATCTAATCGAATCCGATCAGGGAGCTTCCGGAATCTTTGGCTGTGAAACGGATTTTATTACCGTATTTTAAGAATCTGTATCTACTCCTTGCGGCTGTTAAAAGAGTTTATGAACCATTTCGATGGAAATTATTACCGCCAATGCCAATAGGGACGCTATAAACATGATTTTTTGGCTTTGGGTGATGTCGGATAATTCCAGTTCCCGCAAATTGTCCCCAATGAACGGTTTTCTATTTATTTCTCCTGAATAAAAACTGGTCCCTCCAAGACGGACCCCTAGTGCACCAGCCATGGCGGCTTCGGGATATCCGGAATTGGGGCTAGGGTGCTTGGAGCCATCTCGTATTGCCATCGCCAGGGAGTTTTTGCCACTCAGCCCGCAAAGGGCCGCGCTTACAGCAATGACAGGTAAGGCCAGTCTTGCTGGAAACCAGTTTACCAGATCATCCAGACGGGCAGGAGCCCAACCAAATTCCCGGTAGGTATCGTTTTTATATCCAAATAATGAATCCATTGTATTGATGGCCTTATAAGCAATTGCTAACGGAGCTCCTCCAAGTACGGCAAAAAATAATGGGGCGATGATTCCATCGACGGTGCTTTCCAGTAGTAATTGCGATACGCATCCGGGAGGTGATAAGGGGTTGATGCTGGCGCTGAAATCAATGAGTGTATCCGGATCGGTTCCGGAAGTATTAGCTATGGCCTGCGGGTTTCCGCCGTGAGTGGGGTAGGGGATATCCGGCACTTGAAAATTTGTGGGAGAATTTTTGTCAATCATTTTTAGTGGAGTCAGGAAAATAAACCTTAAAGTCAGTAGGTGTTCCTTGCCATTTATTATAGTAAATCAATTTTTCAACAGGCAGGCGCTGGGCCCATCCGGTCGTTTCAAGCATGGGTTTGGGGTAAAACGCCTCCGTATGGCCGATACATAAATAGGCCACTGGCTGAATATGATCCGGAATATCCAAATCCTCTTTTAACTGGTCATGCGATAAAATGCTTACCCATCCTACCGCGATTCCTTCTGCTCGGGCCGCAAGCCAAAGGTTTTGTACTGCACAACAGGTGCTGAACAGGTCTGTTTCGAAAACTGTGCTTCGCCCTAAAACGTTAGGACCAAAACGTGTGCGGTCGCAGGTCACGCAAATATTGACCGGGGCATCCTGGATGCCCTCAAGTTTGAGGGAATTGTATAGCTTCTGCCGGTCTCCACTGAATTTTTGCGCCGCCTCCTCATTGGCATTTTTAAAGTTCAGGGCGATTTTATTTTTCACTGCGGGGTCGGTGATCACCAAAAAATTCCAAGGTTGCATGTAACCTACTGAACCAGCGTGATGGGCCGCATCCAAAATTCGGCCCAATTTTTCCGGGTCAATGGGTTTGGTAATAAAGTGGCGCATATCACGACGTTTGTATATTGCTTCGTAAAGCCCCTGCTTTTTTCCGGGAGAAAACTCATGCTCGGATATGTTATCTTCAGATTGTTCTATGCTATTTATTTTTGCGGAAGTTTTTATGGTAACGGGAATTCCCGATACCATATTGACCACTTCATCGAATTCCTCCGCAAGAATCTGGTTGGTTTCGCCCGCAATATCGCGAAAGGACCTTGCAGAAGGTTCCATGGGAACAATCCCCGATCCTAATTCATTCGTGATGACAATGATATTGCTCGCGCAGTTCTTGCATTCCCGGATAAATTCATGGACCCGTTGTAGAATAATTTCCCGTGTCATATCTTTCATGACCATATTGCTCAACCACAGAGTAATGCAGTCCAGAACAATACACCCAGGCTGGTCTCCTTTCTTTCTTAATACACTTGTCGGATCAAGAGGCTCCTCAATGGTGGTCCATTCCTTACCACGTTCGTTCTGATGTTTCTTAATTCGTTCGGCCATTTCCTCATCAAGAGGTTCTGCCGTGGCTAGAAATATTTTTGGGCCATCAATATTGCTCGCTAATTGGAGGGCATGACGGCTTTTTCCGCTCCGGCTTCCTCCCGTGACTAAAACAGTTTTTCCAGACATAAAATCACCCAATTTCCTATAAAGGTATTGAAACGCTCATTCCACCGATTACTAAAAATAAAGTCTCTATAACTTCTGTGGTGGCACCAAGAGTGTCTCCTGTAATGCCTCCAATTTTATTTTTAAAATATAATAGCAAGCCGCTGAGAATCAGGGCAAATATTATCAGGGTTACCAATGCTATCATCCAGCTCATAAAAAATAGGATGGCGAAGGGGAGGGGGCACAATGCTAAAAGATAATATTTCCCCCGCTGGTAAAAGTTTTCAGCCAAAGTCCTTTCGGACGGGATGTGGTTGACAAAAACCAGACCAACAACCAGTGTCGTTCGCGCCAAGGCCGGAGCTATGGCAAGCCAGATTAGAGATT
>ENA-ORDI01001692-ORDI01001692.1-marine-metagenome-genome-assembly--contig:-NODE-1692-length-11802-cov-3.172367_pt1 | contig 11802 bp, 10 predicted proteins | sample MGYA00248628_ERZ508525 | MGnify/ENA primary metagenome ERZ508525 (study PRJEB26195, sample SAMN05422138) | marine metagenome | isolation source: East of Porto Seguro, South Atlantic Ocean | place...
AGCGGACAGTTTGCCGGTGTAAACGTTCGCCGCAATACTGGAGCTCCCGGTGGTGGTGTTAATGTCAATCTCCGCGGAACATCAACCCTCACAGGAAGCACGCAACCTTTATACGTCATTGACGGGGTCATCGTTAACAACGACGCAAACCAATCAGGTATTGATGTGGTCACAAAAGCTGGCGGTGCGGGTAGTGAAAGGCCCCAGGGCCAACCCACCAATCGTATTGGTGATATTAACCCCAATGATATTGAAAGCATTGAAGTGTTGAAAGGTGCCAGTGCCGCCGCCATCTATGGTGCTAAAGCATCCAATGGTGTGATTATTATCAGCACTAAAAAAGGTCGCGGCGGTAAGACCAAATTCAATTTTTCAACCCGAACGGGTTCTTCTGAACTGTTAAAGAAAATGGGACACCGTGTATTTGAGACATATGATGAGGCAGAAGAACAGTTTGGATCCGATCTTGCCGATTTAGGAAACGACGCAAGCGGCAATTGGGCTGGAAATGACTTTGACTATGAAGGAATCCTTTATGGTGAGACCGGGAAGCTAACAGAACATACGTTGAGCGCCATAGGTGGGAATGAAAGAACCCAGTTTTATATTGGTGGACAATTTATGGACGAAGGTGGTATTATTGTAAATACTGGTTATAAGAAATTGTCGGGCCGCATCAACGTCAGTCACCGCTTTAGCGACAAGGCAAAGCTTTCTGTCTCTACGAATCTTATTCGTTCAGAAGCAGATCGTGGCGTTACCGGGAATGATAATACCAATATGACCTATGGGTTCTCCATTGGTTTCACACCCAGCTTTATTGATATAAGGGACACAGATGGTGACGGTAACTTTCCAGACAATCCAACAAACCCGTCCAACCCACTGGAAACTGCTGAATATTTTGTGAACAATGAATTAACGCATAGAGCACTGAGTTCGCTGACCTTCGATTATAACCTTTTTAAGCAGGCCAACCAAAGCCTTGGCTTTTTAGCGGTCGCCGGTGCGGATTTTTACAACCAGGAAAATCAAGTATATATCCCGCCATTCCTACAGATCGAAGAATCCAATGACGAGCCCGGCCAAGCTGTTATGACCACCACAGACAACCTGAATACAAACTTGTCCTTAAACCTGGTTCATAAACTCAAAAGGTCTGGCATGAACCTCACCACAACCGTAGGTCTCCAATACGAGACTTACGACTGGAACTCGGTATTTGTCCACGCCACAGGAATGATTCCTACACAGACCAATGTGGACAAGGCCAGCTCTCAAGCTGTGTATCATGACAGAGCCAAACGCCAGGATCGCGGACAGTTCTTCCAGGTAGAAGGTACTGTGGGCGATAATATTTATGCGGTATTCGGCATGCGTGGTGATGTCTCCAGCACCATGGGAGACACAGAAACAATGGAGTGGTATCCTAAGCTGGCTGCGTCCTATCAATTTGGTCAATTTGCTGGTGTTTTTGATAATCTGAAGCTTCGTTTTGCCCGGGGTGAAACAGGTAACATGCCCCAAACAAGAGCCAAATATACTACCATGTCGTCTTCTAATATTGGTGGTGTCAATGGACTGATTCCTGCGTCAACAAGAGGCAACGCCGATATTAAACCGGAACGCACCGCCGAAACAGAATTTGGTGCAGACTTTTCCCTTATGGGCGGTTTGGCTACCGTGGAAGCAACTATGTACACCCAAAACATCACCGATCTTATTCTTCTGGTTGACTTGCCAGCTTCGTCCGGCTCTCTCTATGGCTGGGAGAACGGTGGTGAAATGAAAACGGAAGGGCTTGAGCTTACACTGGGATTGAACCCAACTAAACTTGTCCCGATTGGTGGTATAGACTGGAATCTCCGCATGAATTATTATACATCAGAATCTAAGGTTACAAAGCTGAATGTTGATCCTTACAATTTTGGTGGGTTTGCCACATTCCTGGGCACGTACAGGATTGAGGAAGGATGGTCACCCACGGCGATTGTTGGAAGTGAACAGGCGCTTGATTATGTAGATTCAGATGGTGACTCAGTCATGAAATATGTTGAGCTTGGGAATGAGAATCCTGATTATAGGATTTCCTTCCACAACTCATTCCGCATGGGTCCAGTAGAACTTTCCTTTTTGATCGACCACAAGGCCGGTGGCCACGCCATCAATCTGGCTAACCTGATCTATGATTTGGGTGGTACCACAGCCGATTATGAAGAGAATGGCGGAGATCGTCTTGGTGGTTTGGGCGCAGTGACGCAGCCCTATATCGAATCAACTGAGTACACTGCCCTACGTGATGTAAGCTTAACTTACACACTGCCTGGCAGCATATCTGATCGATTTGGGCTTGGTTATTTGAAGGTTGGGTTTTCCGGCCGGAACCTATGGTTAAAGACTGATTATACAGGATTAAGTCCTGAAGTGAGTCAGTTCGGAAACGAAGCGGTTGGCGGCTCTGTAGATACAAACCCCTTCCCGCTGTCTAAAAGCATGTATTTCACACTATCAATCGGAATATAATCCAGGAGGTATTAAAGAATGAATATGACCAGAAAGAATAAAACATTGAAGCTCCTCCCAATGATCGCGGTTCTCTTTTGGGTGGGATGTGAGGAACTCGATTTCCCTGACCCAAATAATCCAACGGATGACACTGCAACCATCCAATCTCTAATAACAGGAGCTGAATCTGTGATGCGCCAGGATATGGGAGTATATCTGCGAGATCTCCTGGTTGTAGGCCGAGAAGCCTATTACCTCGAACCTGCTGACCCAAGGTATACAGGTGAATTGTTACATGGTCCTATTGATCCGGGAGGCTTCCTCTGCTACCGCCCTTGGCAAACCGCCTATAAGGTTATTGCAAATTGTGAAACCATTATGGGTAGCGATGAAGCTGATGCAGGTGCAACAGGGGTAGCACAAACCCTGACCGCCTATAGCTTAATGCGCCTGGTTTATTTATGGGATTCAAGTGGTGCTCGCTTAAACTATGATGGTAACATTGATGCTGATGTGTCCACCAAAGCGGAAGTGCTGGCCGAGATCGAAAGCCTCTTAGATGGTGGCTATAGCGACCTTGGAACTGCCGGAAGCGCATTCTCTTTTTCTCTGTCAGGTGGATTCGAGGGCTTTGATACACCAGCAACGTTTGCGCTGTTCAATCGTGGTTTAAGGGCCCGTGTTGCAGTTCATCAAGACGATTGGGATGCTGCACAGGATGCCTTAGACGCATGTTCAGCCTGGGCAACCTCCTCTGATCCGGATGAGGGTGTCTATCATGTGTTCAGTTCTGGTGCCAACGACCAGGATAATGAAATGTATGAAGATCCTACAGCCACAACGATCAAATTAGTGATCCATCCTACTTTCTATACGGATGCAGATTCAGGTGATTCTCGCGTGAGCGATAATGTTGTTGTTAGGGCCGACACCATTGTCTACGATGGATTGGAAAGCTATTTGGCCCCGAGCCTATATACCAGCTCCTACGATCCTGTCCCTATCATGAGGGCGGAAGAACTGCAGCTTCTGCAAGCCGAAGTTCATATTGGTAACGGTGATTATTCAGACGCTGAAACAATCATGAATGCCATCCGAACTGCTGCTGGAGTAGCTGACTATTCGGGAACAGACGCCAGTAACGCAGTGGATCGCGTACTTCATGAAAAACGTTATTCGCTTTTCCTGGAAGGACACAGATTGGTAGATATGAGGCATTATGGGAAAACAGGTGATTTGCCCATTGATCGGCCGGAGCGTGGGGATTCTATTGTGACGTTCCCCATTCCAGAAACGGAAACACCTGGTTAAGATTCTTACATTAATCAACAGCAATAAAGGCCTCAATTGAGGCCTTTATTGTTTTATGGAGAAAAGGAGGATACAATGAGAAAATTTACACTTATTTCTTTCACCTTAATGTGGGTGCTTTCAGCTCAAAACAGTGAAACGGATAAGTTGGTAAAAGGATTATTGGGTGATACTCCAATAGAAGAAGACTTACAAGAACTCTGTGATGTTATCGGGGGTCGGCCCACTGGGTCAAGAGCCAATTTTTTATCTATAGACTGGGGACTGGAAAAATTCCAAGAGGCGGGAGTCAGCGCCAGCAAAGAGGCATTCACAATGCCGGGCCTGTGGCTGGAGAATGAGTCGTCTGCCCAAATAAGCGGTGACGTGGAATTTGAACCGCGGGTGGTCGCCCTTACTTTTTCAGAAGGAACATCCCGCAGAGGTATAAAAGCAGAACTTATAGATGGTGGACGTGGAACAGTCGATGATTTTACTAAACTGGGAGAAAAGGCAAAAGACAACTTTGTACTGATTGAAACGGATGAACTGGTTGATTTAGATGGTCTATTTAAAGAATACGCTGACGCAGTTCTGATTGAAGATTTGGCCTATGGCGCCGGTGTAAAAGGGGTGGTTTATATGTCTTCTCGCCCCATGCGGCTACTTTATCGTCACAACGCATCAAGGAGCTTCGAGAATACTCTGCCTATGGTCGTCATGGCCAGAGAAGACGCTAAGAGGTGCCTGAGAGCCTTGCGTAATGATGGTTCGTTGGCTCTTCGTGTAAAAATAAACGTGAGAAAGGGAGGGCCCTACAAATCTTATAATGTTATTGGGGAAATAAAAGGATCTGAACGGCCCGAAGAAATAGTCATAATTGGTGCACATTTGGATTCATGGGGACTTGGGACGGGCGCAAACGACAATGGCTGCAATGTTGCCATGATGATTGACATCGCCCGCCAAATGATAAAGCTGGACATAAAACCCAAGCGAACAGTCAGGTTTGCCCTTTGGAATGGCGAAGAACTGGGACTTTATGGTTCAATGGCCTATACTGATAAAAATGAACCCCAATTAGGGAATCATATTATGACCATGTCAGTTGATATTGGTAGCGGACAGATTACAGGATTTTTCACGGGCGGGAGACCAGATGTTTTGGCAGCGACAAATAAGGTAACGGAGGAAATTGCGGAGCTTGGCCCCTTTACAAACATAGACATTCCTCTTGTAGGGACGGATAATTTTGACTTTATGATGCATGGGGTAGGCAATTTAATAGGTAACCACGACCCCGCAAATTATGCACCAAACTATCATGCTGAATCTGACACCTACGACAAAGTGGATCTAAAATCTTTAAAAGTGAATTCAGCAATTGTGGCTGCTGTAACACTCGAGTTTGCAAACGACTTGAGTATAAGTCTTCCCCGCCAATCAATGGAGGAGATCGAAGAATTGGTGAATTCTACAGACTTAGAGCAGCAAATGAGGTCAATGATGGGAATTTGGGATCAGTGGAAAGAAGGTAAAAGGGGAAGACAATAGTTTAATGATTTCCAACGTGAGAGAGCGATGCGCAAAATAGTCTTAGGTAAAACAGGTGCCGAAGTATCGGCGGTGAGCCTGGGGACATGGTCTTACGGTAGCGGGAATGTAACCGCGGGAGTCTCTGTGGGATGGCCCGGCCAGCAGGACGATGATTCACGGGCGGCACTGATGCGTGCCTGGGAATTGGGGATCAATCATTGGGATACAGCAGATGTTTATGGTGATGGTCATTCCGAAAAAACAATAAGCTCCATGTGGGATAAAATCCCCCGGGATGACATATTTTTGGCCACGAAAGTAGGCTGGGCACGCGGACCCCACGACTATTTTTATCACCCCGGTCAAATGCGGGGACAGATGGAACAGTCGCTGCGCAATCTCCAGACAGATTGTATTGACCTCATCTATTTTCACCACTGTAACTTTGGAAAAGATGAGGAGCACTTCGATGATGCCCTAGAGGTTATGGCAAGGTTTCGGGAAGAGGGGAAGACGCGCTTTATCGGTCTGTCGGACTGGGATTCGACAAAGATCCTGAAGTTTATTGATCGAGTTAACCCTGATGTGGTACAGCCGTACCGGAACGTCATGAATGACATGTACGCCTTCAGCGGACTGAAAGCGTGGATAGATGAGCATAACGCGGGTGTCTGCTTCTTCTCTCCATTAAAGCACGGGCTGTTGACAGGAAAGTACACGGAACCGGCAACTTTCCCCGAAGGAGATTACCGGCGGAATGTGGAGGATTTTAATGATCCGGAGATAATCGCTAAGATGCAGGAAAATCGCAGGAAATTAGAGGAGAGATTCAAGGAACACCCTCAACCTGTCATGCGCGGGCTCATTGATACGCTTCTGGCAGACGCTCCCACAGGTTGTGTGTTGCTGGGGCAGCGAAATGTTCAACAGGTGGATGCGGCAGCGGTATTGGGAGATATTATGGAAGAGCATGATGCTGACTGGGTTTCAGCTCTATACAGTTAGAAGGGCAGATGTTTTAAGGCGGTTAACTGAATGAACCACATAAAAAACCTTCGTCCATTTCATTTGGCGTTTCCAGTTTTGGACCTTGAAGAGGCCCGGGATTTTTATGTGAACACTTTAGGCTGTTCCATAGGCCGGGAATCTGATCAATGGATTGATTTCAACCTTTATGGTCACCAGATTGTGGCCCATCTGAGCCCTAATGAGATAAAAGATGTGAACAGGAGTCAAGTAGACGGTGATGCGGTTCCAGTCCGCCATTTTGGAGTGATTCTTGAGAATAATGAATGGCAAAAACTGGTAGATCGATTAAAGACCAAAGGAGAAGATTTTTTAATTGAACCGAGAGTACGATTTGAAGGAAAATCTGGCGAGCAGCGTACACTGTTCATTCTTGATCCCAGCGGTAACGCACTGGAGTTTAAATCTTTTGCACATGATGGGCATATTTTCAGGAGATAGGTGTGTATTCAAAGTATCATCTTGATCTGGAAAACCCTCCACAATGGTTGACTTTACTGCGACAGGATCTAAACTTGAAAGGTGTGGGTCTTGGCGTATTCAACTTCCCCGCCGGTAAAGGTTATACTTACATGCACAAGCATGAAAAACAAGATGAGGTGTATATATTTTTGAGAGGATCAGGGGTGATGCAGATCAACGAAGAACAGATTAAGGTAAAGGCTGGAGATATAATCCGCATTCCACCAGAGGACAAGCGTGCCTTATGTGCGTCGAAAAGTGAAGGAATTTTTGGCATCTGTGTCGGTGGAATGCCAACGGAAAAATTCCCCAGGAAAAAAGACTCAAAAGCATCTTTTGATGATGGCATCCCTTTATATAATGAGTTGCCGCCTTGGTATGAAGGAAATAAGAAGGTGATAGAACTGAACAAGAAATTAAGAGCGCAGCGGGAAGGAAAAGAAAATGATTGACAAGGCAAAACTAATGGAAAAATATCGCCGGGAGGTGAATGTTGATGAATATAAGGAGATACGAGACCTGTATATAATACATTCCAAGGCGGAGGATAATCGTGACATTACAGGCCTTCTTTCAACCTTAACAGAAGACTGCGTTTATGAAATGGTTCAGGAAGGAAAACAATGGCAGGGTCATGCGGGTGCCGCGGAATTTTATACCGGCCTTCTATCAGCCTTTCCTGATATCCATTTTGATTTAACAGATATTGTGATCGGCCCTCAGGGAGTTTGCGAGGAAGCCCAAGTCACCGGAACTCATTTGGGTCAATGGTTGGGTGAAGAACCAACCAATGCGCCCGTAAATTTTAAGGTTATCATTTTCTTCCCCTGGGACAGGGAAAAGAGGCTTTTTAAGGGAGAGAAGATTTACTTTTTTCCATAATGAAAGACGCACTACTGATATCGACACACACCAGATTAAACAAATGGATATAAATTAAGTGGAGCGAAGCACAGCGGGTTTTTTCACTGGCATTTCCTTATTGTTTTTTGTTCAACTACTTTTTCCCGGGGAAGCAGCACTTTCTTCTATAAAAATAGCAGACGGTTTTTCTAAACCTGTTTATATGTGTCAGGCACCGGGGGACAACAACAGGCTTTTTGTACTGGAACAAAAAGGGGTAATAAAAATCATCAAAAATGGTAAAAAGGAACGCAAGCCCTTTGCTAACCTCCGGGATCGTGTACACAATCCGCTTATGCCGGGCGATGAGCGCGGTCTCTTAGGGATGGCCTTCCATCCGAACTACCAATCAAATGGCTATGTGTATCTCAATTATGTGGATGAAGACGATCATACTATTGTTTCCAGGTTCTCAGTTTCAAACAACCCTAATCGGTTAAATGCAAAATCAGAAAGAATATTAATCAAGCTGAAACAGCCCTTTACCAATCATAACGGGGGTCACATTGTTTTTGGTCCTGATGGATATCTTTATATTTCTTTGGGCGATGGCGGAAAAGCGGGCGACCCCTATAACAACGCACAAAACCTGGGGAACCTGTTTGGAACGGTATTGCGTATTGATGTAGATCGTGGCGAACTGTATGCTATACCAGAAGACAATCCTTTCATAAACAGTCCAAAAACCAGAGGAGAAATATGGCTTTATGGTTTACGTAATGTATGGCGTTTTTCCTTTGACAGAGAGACAGGCGATGTTTACATCGGAGATGTAGGCCAGAATATGTGGGAAGAAATTGATTTCGTGTCCGCAGAAGAAGCCGGGGGACAGAATTTTGGCTGGCGGGTAATGGAAGGAACACATTGTTATAACCCCCCTGAAGATTGTGAACAAATTGGGGTGCTACCGATCTATGAGTACCCTAATGATGCCAACTATATGAAAGTCCTTACCGGCATGGATGAACCCAACGTGGACGGCTGTTCAGTTACGGGTGGCTATGTTTATCGCGGTAAAGACATTCCCGGTTTGAACGGAACTTATTTTTTCGCTGACTATTGTTCCGGGAATATCTGGACGTTTAAGGAAGTTGAAGGTATGGCCACAAACTTTCGAAATCGTACAGCAGAGATCAATCTGGGTGGCGGTCAGTTTACCAACTATATTTCTTCCTTTGGCGAGGATAACAACGGGGAACTGTATTTTGTGGATTATAATGGAACGATCTACAAACTGATTGCCGCAGGAAACTGAAGGTTTGACTCAGTGATTGGAGATATGGGATCATCATATCAAGGATATGTAAACAGGGATACTGGATAAATGAGTAAAGCACAATTTCCAAGAGAAACCGTTACGGGCACTTTTAATCGGCAGGAAAGCAGTTTTCGGAAGTGGATAGAACACGGGACCGAGTTTGAGCCGGCACCGAATCGCTACCACTTATACCTGTCTTATGCCTGTCCTTGGGCTCATCGAACACTTATTACCCGGGCACTGAAGAACTTGGAAGATGTCATTTCAGCATCATTTGTAGACCCAGTTCGCGATGATAAAGGCTGGAGATTCAGCACTGAAGGTAGCCCCTATTTTGATTGTGTGAACGGGTTCAATTATCTGAGCGAAGCTTACAAGAGAACCAATTCTAATTATGACAAACGGGTATCAGTTCCGGTCCTGTGGGATAAAGAGACCGGGCAGATAGTGAACAACGAATCGTCAGACATTATAATCATGTTAAATGATGCCTTTAACTCATATACCAACTCCGATTTGGACTTGTACCCGGAAGAACTGAAACACGAAATTGATGAACTGAATGATTTTATTTATACCCACATCAATAACGGCGTATATAAATGCGGTTTTACAACCGATCAAAATGTATATGAATCAGAGTGTAATAAATTGTTCAATGCTCTGGACAGAATTGACGAAAGGCTGTCGGGAAAAACATATCTTGTTCAGGACAAGCTCACCTTGGCAGACATTAGACTTTTCCCGACCCTGATCCGCTTCGATGTGGTTTACTACAACCACTTCAAAACCAACAAAAAGCACATATATGAGTATGAAAATCTCCGGCCGTTTTTGAAGAACCTGTATCACAGGGAGAAGATCAAACCCACGGTTAAATTTGATGAAATCAAGGATCATTATTTCAAGACGCATCAGTATATTAATCCCACACGAATCGTTCCCTCTGGTCCGGATATTATTTCCAGGCTTGGCTGAAGAAAACAAATCGAGGCAGTCGGAACCATATGAGTGAAAAGGGAGATACACCACTAAGCCTAAAATCGCACTGGGAATGCACTAAGTTCAGAAAGCGGAAGAGGGGTCAGCCTACGCTTGGTGCGCTTGCAAGCATTCCGGGAATTAACCTTACTGCGACGGGACGCACTCGCAACTGATATATTCTATCCCCTTATTTTAAATCAAGATAAGGTTTGAATAGAGAATTATACGGATTTTTTGATCAATAAATCGTATAAAAGAACCGAGACCATGAGAATAAATGATAGATACATCAAGATACCGGAAAGAATTACAACATAACTGAAAACGGGATGAAAATATCTTAAACCCCACAATGCCCCGAATGTAGTAATGGTTGCGATCAAGGGTTCGATGATTAAGATGTTCTTCCAAATCCCTGTGATTACTGAATTAAATTGAAACATCACTCCAAGTATTAAAAATATTATTGAAAATGAAACGAGATGCGTATGAGTAGTCAAGAGCATTCCTTCAAAAGATTTAGGATATTTTTCCGGAATTTCAAATTCCCCAGCATCAGATCCCGCAAAATGTTCTTCAGTCCCTACCGGATTAAAACCTGTTGTGGAATAAACATACACAATTCCAACTCCTACACCCATGGACAAAACAATAATAAATGCGGAAAGAAAGAACCTTATTTTTTTATTCAATTCACATAATTTTATATCAGTCATTCTATATCAGATCCTTTTTAATCGCTTTTAATAATAGGGTTAATTTATGAATTCCCTTTGAAACCGAATTCACTGAAATGGTTGCACCGCTGATACCATCAATATCGTTAAAAACAGAATCTGAGGACTTACCCAAAAATTGTTTTAACCAACTTTTACTCCCAACTTCACCTCCAATAGGTTCACGATATTTTATAATAACGGCTCTTTCTAAAAACCCATCAGAATCATACAAAACCATAAATGTAATTGGCATAGACTTCCCCTTTACATTATCCAACAAAGCGAATCCATATACACTATCATTTTTGCTTATAACCCATGTATAAACAAAATCCGAATAAAACCTTTGTTTTGATACTTTTTGGATTGAATCTTTTAGTGTGTGGGTTAATTCAAATTTCCTGAAATTAACTTCAGATGTATTTCCAAATTCTTTGTAAATCACATTTTCGGCTTTTTCCCGGATTCCGCCAAGCAGTAAAGAAACCATCAAAGAACCGATGGCTACAGCACGATACACCAGCCTGCTTTTGGACAACGGAATTCGGAGATTAGAAATTATAACCCATCCCAACGTTGATCTGCGTTGTTTCTTCTTCATCAGATTCTTTTTTATGCGTACCATATTCAAATTTAAAAGCTACATTTGATATTGGCCAGTAAGTTACACCAAACTTATTTATCGTATAATGCTCGCCCGGGTCATCATTTCCGCGGTTATAGTCAGACATACGTACCCATGGCATTAATGTCCCTTTTAAGCCAAGGGGTGAACCCACGTTATAACCCAAATCTACATAATAACCCCCACTTGTTTCGTAACCCAAAGGATTGTTTTTGTATGAAATTGAACCGTATTCTAAAACAGCATATACATTATTCGCATTATATTTTGCATGCAGCTCTACCAAAGAAAAACCCACGCTAGCTGAATCTGCATCATTAACAATAGAATTGCCTTCGGTATCTGTGGCGAAATAAGCAGATGTGGGTGCATTGTGCGTGGTGTAAGAACCGCCTACACGTAGACCAGATATTCCGGTGTAATTAATACTCACGTTTTTTACCATGTCATATGCTGTGGTTTTATATCCTTTACCTCGACCACCACGGAGCCCC
>ENA-ORDI01001696-ORDI01001696.1-marine-metagenome-genome-assembly--contig:-NODE-1696-length-11790-cov-3.278409_pt1 | contig 11790 bp, 11 predicted proteins | sample MGYA00248628_ERZ508525 | MGnify/ENA primary metagenome ERZ508525 (study PRJEB26195, sample SAMN05422138) | marine metagenome | isolation source: East of Porto Seguro, South Atlantic Ocean | place...
GGTGGGGTGCGTGCCGGCGATGTCAGCGTGTCCATCGCCGTTGAAGTCACCGGTGATAATGGCATTCCCCTCCCCGACGGACGAAAACGACGTCGCGTACTACTACGACGCCGGTTGGGAGATGGGGGCGCGGGCAGACCGGAAGGTGGGCGGCAACATGACGACGACGATCGCCTACTACGACACGACCGGAGAAATAGAGCATGTCGTGTCGACCGGCTTCGACCCGGAGCGAATACCAGCCGAGGTCCGCTACCGCACCCTCGCGGCCGCCACGAGCGGCGGAAGCGTCGCCGTATTTCCCGCGCCGCATCAGTACTTCTTTCCGCGCGACTTCACGTCGAACATCGGCTACCTCTGGCACCGCTCCTGGCGCGGCAGGGTGTCACTCGGCATTCGCCAGATCCGCGATACCAACTGGCAGTTCTACCCCTGGATGAACGCTCCGCCGGGTCAGACGCAACGCATGTCCGTGTTCTTCCTACTCTCGGACGGGGCGCCGGACTCGGCATTGCACGATGTGCTGCGCTACACGAACCGGGACCGCTTCCGTGCGCTCGAAGGGTACAAGACGCTCAGCACGCACTGGCATCTCGCGTATACGATGCAGGCGATGGAACACGGAGTTGACTGGACGCCACCGTTTAAGCCTGTGCTGAAAGCGATGGGCGTCGACGCCTCCGTCATCATGGACTTCCACGGCGATGGGCATCCACGGGATCTCACCGAGCTGCGACTGGAGGAGCTGGACGCCTACTTCAACGCCTTGCGAGCGCAGTCGGACGAGGATTTCCTGCTCATTCCAGCCGAAGAGGCCAACGTGCACTTCGGCGGCCACTGGGTGCTCATGTTCCCCAAGCCTGTGTACTGGTTCATGAATCGGCCTCCGGGAGGCGCGTTTGAGACGACCCATCCCGAGTACGGCCAGGTCTACAGCACCGCCGACGCCACGGAGCTGCTCGAGCTGGTCCGCAGGGAGGGCGGGTTCATGTACCAGACCCATCCGCGAACCAAGGGATCGACCGGCTACCCCGACGCGATCATGCAGACCGATCACTTCCGGGACGCAAGCTACCTCGGCGCGGGCTGGAAGGCGATGCGCTACAACCGGCTCAAGGCGCTCGGTTCGCTCTACTGGTACACGGTCGAATTCGGGCTGCTGCAGGAAGCCGACGGGATCAAGGCCTATGGGGCGGGGATCCTCTCGGGCCCGACCGAGGTGGTCTATGCCACCGAGGCCAAGAGCCCCAACCGCATCATGCTCAATGTCGACCGCGTCATGCGCACCGATTACGTGATCAGCGACCTGCAACCGACCTATTTCGTGATCGAGAGCTTCGAGGATCTCTACCGCCAGACGGTGGAGCGCGATTTCGACCGGCTTTATCGCAATCTCGGAGCGGGATTCACCTATGCCAACACCGCGCTGATCGATGTCGACAATGTGGTGCATCGCGGCACATTGGAATACACGTTGCGGGGCGGGCGCGGCAGCGGCGCGCAACCGGTCTGAGCCGGATATGAAAACGGCCCCGGATCGCTCCGGGGCCGTTCTCGAAAATATCGCGGAAGCGAGATTACATCTCGTTGCCGTCCATTTCTTCGCCAACCGTGTCAGCCTGTTCTTCCATGGTGTCTTCGACCGCGTCGGCCTTGTCTTCCATAGCTTCGACTTCGGCTTCGGGTGCGCCGGCGTCTTCCATGGCTTCAGCCTGGGCGTCCAGTTCCGACTCCATCTGTTCGCCGGTGTCTTCCATAGCTTCTTCGGTGGGGCCGTCGCAGGCGGCGAGGCCGAGGCTCATGGCAGCGGCAGAAGCAACGAGAGTGGCTTTGGTGAATTTCATTATGTTTCCCCTTAGACCTTTCTAAAGCGCCGCCAACCGGCGCGGGTTCGCGCCGCTGGATGTCCAAATGCGGCGAGAATGTGATGAACGGGCAGGAATACACTCGGTTCCCGCGCATTACCAGCTTTGCGATGAACCGCCTGAAAGTGCCGCGTCAGCGATAGGCGCGCTGGCGAACGAGGTTGAACAGGCCGATCGCCACGACCGAGCCAAGCACCGCCCAAAGCAGGGCAACGCCGCTGACCGTGCCGAACACCGCGCCATTGCCGGCGATGGCGCCGACAATCAGCGAACCGAGCACGCCAACCAGCGCATTGGCGAGAATGCTGCGTCCATCCTCGATGCGCAGAATGATCGTCGCCAACCAGCCCAGCAGGGCACCCACGACAAGGAGGATCAGCAAACCCATCAATTACAACCTTTGTATTTCACTCACTGGCAACAAACCGCGCGTGGGACAAAAGTTCCGGGTTCCGTCGTGTTCGATGGCACGCTTCAGGCGAAAGTGAGCCAGGCCAGCGCGGCCGATCCGGCGATGATGCGGTACCAGGCGAAAGGCGTGAAACCGCTGCGGCTGACATAGGCGACGAAGGCCCGGATCACGACCAGCGCGACGATGAAGCTGACCACGAAACCGACTGCAATCTCGTCCCAGCCGACGCGCGTCGCTCCGGCCATCAGCTCGTCATACTTGGTGAAGATTTCCAGCGTGCTCGCCCCGATCATGGTCGGCACGGCAAGGAAGAAGGAAAACTCGGCCGCGGTCTTGCGATTGATGCCCATGGCGAGCGCCCCCATGATGGTCGCGCCCGAACGGCTGACGCCGGGGACCATCGCAAGGCACTGGGCAAGACCCACTGCGAGCACCTTCCCCAAGGGCAGTTCGGCGACGCCGCGCCCCTCGTCGCGCGGCTTGGCGGTGCGTTCGATCGCAATGATCGCGAAACCGCCGATGATCAGCGCCCAGGGAACGATACCCGGATTGCCGAGCATGGCCTCGAAGCTTTCATAGAGCGCGAAGCCGATCACTGCACTGGGCAGGAAACCGAGCAGGATGTTGCGCGCGAACATCAGCCCTTCGCGCTCGCGCCTGAGCACGCCCATGCCCGCCGACCAGAAGGTGCCCCAGTACTGATAGACCACCGCGAGGATCGCCCCCAGCTGGATCACCACGTTGAACATCGCCCATTCGTCCGGATCCGCGCCCGACAGTTCGGTCGCCAGGATCAGGTGCCCCGTCGAGGAAACGGGAATGAATTCGGTGAGTCCCTCGACAATGCCGAGGAAAATCGCGGTGAGGTAGTCGTTCATTGCGGGAGGCCCCAAGAGCACAAGGTTGCGGGAGTCAAGCGGTCAGGCGGTCTCGAGACCGAACTGCAGCGAAGCGAGCCGTGCGTAGAGCCCGCCGCCGGCCGACAGCGCGTCGTGCGAACCCTGTTCGACGATGCGTCCATCCTCCATCACGACGATGCGATCCGCGGCGCGCACGGTCGATAGGCGATGCGCGATGACCAGCGTTGTGCGCTCGGCCATCAGATGTTCGAGCGCGTCCTGCACCAGCCGCTCGCTCTCCGCGTCGAGCGCGCTGGTCGCCTCGTCGAGCAGGAGGATCGGGGCATCGCGCAACAGGGCCCGCGCAATCGCGATACGCTGGCGCTGACCGCCCGAAAGCTGGGTCCCGCTTTCGCCGAGATAGGTGTCGAGGCCCTGCGGCAGCTTCTGGAGGAACTCCGCCGCATTGGCCGCGCGCGCTGCGGCCCAGATGTCGTCCTCGCTCGCATCCCAATTACCATAACGCAGATTGTCGCGCGCATTCGCGCTGAACAGCACGCCCTCCTGCGGAACATAGGCGATGCGCCGTCGCACTTCGGCAGGGTCGGCGCCCGTCAACGGAATGCCATCAAGCCTGATCGAACCCGCCTGCGGATCGTAAAACCGTTCGGCGAGCTGGAAAATGGTCGACTTGCCCGCCCCCGACGGGCCGACGATCGCGACCGTTTCGCCGGGCTCGATCTCGAGGCTGAAATCGGTGATGGCGGGGGCTTCGAGCCGCGTCGGATAGCGGAAAGTGACGTTGCGGAAAGACAGGCTTCCGCGTGGCGGTACGGGCAGGTCCTGCGGGCGGTCGGGCGCAGTGATTGCGGGCTTTTCCTCCAGCAGTTCGGACAGACGGCTCGCTGCCCCCGCTCCGCGCAACAGATCGCCATAGACCTCGGTCAGCGCCCCGATCGCGCCCGCGACAAGGCCCGCCGTGAGCACGAAGGCGGCAATCGTTCCGCCCGAGATCGTGCCTTCGCTGACCGCCTGCGCCCCGCGCCAGACCAGCAGCGTGATCCCGCCGAAGACGAGCAGGATGACCACCGCGGTCATGGCCGCACGGATGATGACACGGCGGCGCGCGACGGCGAAGGTCCGCTCGACCGCCTCGCGAAAACGCCCGTGCTCGCGGTCTTCCTGGTTGAACCCCTGCACGATCTTCATCGCCGACAGCACTTCGGTGACCATCGCGCCGATATCGGCCACCCGGTCCTGGCTGGTGCGAGAGACCTTGCGCAATCGCCGGCCGAACAGCGTGATCGGGATGACGATCGCCGGGATGATGAGCAGCAGGCCCATCGTCAGGCCGGGCACCAGCCAGAACAGGTAGGCGCTGCCGCCGATCGCCATCAGCGCGTTGCGCAAGGCGACCGAGACGGTCGTGCCCACCACCTGTTCGATCAGCGCGGTATCGCTGGTCATCCGGCTGGAGATTTCCTTGGGGCTGTTCTCTTCGTAGAAGCCCGGCGCCAACCGCAGGAGGTTTTCCTGCACACGCAGGCGAATATCGGCGACAACGCGCTCGCCCAGCCAGCTGACGTAATAGAACCGCATCGCCGTGCCGAGCGCGAGCACGCCCACGATCATCAGCAGATAGCGGAACCAGCGTGCCATATCGTCGGGCGTCGCGCCTTCGGCGAAACCGCGGTCGATGACCATCTTGAAGCCCGCCGGGATGGCCAGCGTGGCAGCGGCCGTGATGAAGAGCGCAAGCAGCGCAAGCGCGACATGGCCGGGATAGCGCGAGCCCGCCTGCCACACCATGCGCAGCGGACGCAGCGATCGTTCGCGCGGGGCATCCGCAACCGCCGTCTTGCGGGCGAACCGCCCCCGCCCGGCGGTCTTCGTATCGTCCTTCGATGACATGCGCGATGCGTTACGTCCGCAGGCCGCGAAAATCCACTGTGCTGCACCGCCGCAGGCACATTTTCCTCTATTGTGCATTGCACAATCATCGATCGGTCGGCAGGATCGTCATCTTCTATCCGGACGACAGAACCACAAAACGCCGGGTCAGCAGGGGATACGCATTGCTATATCACGCCTATGAACTGCAGCGCAGCTGGCTCAATTCGGCCAGCGCCTTCGCCTCGATCGGGGTGGAGATGCTCAACAATCCCGCCAACCCGTTCAATTACATCGGCCCGATGGGCTATATGAACATCGGCCCCGTCGCGGCGAGCGCGCTGGAAGTGTTCGCGCATGCGACCGCATCCTATGGCAAGCCTGCATGGAATCTCGAGGCGATCGAGGTGGATGGTGTGGCCGATTCGGTGGTCGAGGCGACCGTGGTCAATCGTCCGTTCGGCGATTTGAAGGAATTCTACCGCGAGAACCTGCCCGACGATGCACCACGAATGCTCGTAGTCGCCCCGATGAGCGGCCATTACGCCACGCTGCTGCGCGGCACGGTGGAGCGGATGCTGCAGAACTATCGCGTCTTCGTGACCGACTGGGCCGATGCCAAGACCGTGCCGCTGCACGAAGGTACCTTCGATCTCGACGACTACATGGATTATGTGATCGGCTTCCTCGAACATATCGGGGAAGGCGCGCATGTCATGGCGGTATGCCAGCCCTCGGTCCCGGTGTTTGCAGCGACCGCGATCATGAACCGCGACGCTCACCCCTGCGCGCCGCGCACGCTGACTATGATGGGTGGCCCGATCGACACGCGCTGCTCGCCGACCAGCGTCAACGATCTTGCCATGGACCGCCCGATCGAGTGGTTCCGCCACAATGTCATCGCCACCGTACCGATGCAGTATCGCGGCGCGGGTCGCCGGGTCTATCCCGGTTTCATGCAGCTTGCCGGGTTCATGAGCATGAATCTCGGCAATCACATGATGAGCCACTACGAGATGTTCAAACACCTCACCGTAGGCGACGACGAGAGCGCGCAGGCGACCAAGGACTTCTACGACGAGTATCGCAGCGTCTGCGATATGACCGCCGAATTCTACCTGCAGACGGTGCAGGAAGTTTTCCAGGATCACGCGCTACCCAACGGCACCTTCCTGCATCGCGGCAAGCGCGTCGATCTGGGCGACATCACCCGAACCGCGCTGTTGGCGATCGAGGGCGAGCGCGACGACATTTCGGGGCTGGGGCAGACCAAGGCCGCGCTGGAGCTGACCCCGCGGCTCGATGCGTCGAAGAAGCGCTATTACATGGCCGAAGGTGCAGGCCATTACGGTATCTTCAATGGCAGCCGCTGGCGCGAGAAGATCGCCCCGGTGGTCGAGGAATTTGTCGCCACGCATGGCTAGGCGCGCTGCGCCGCGCCAATGCCGTCGCGGTCAGGGATAGACCGGCGCGCGCTTCTGCATCATCGCGGCGACGCTCTCGGCGAAATCGGGCGAGCCGAGCTGGTCGGAAAACAGCTTGCCCTCGCGCTCCATCTGCGCCGCGATTTCCGCACCGCGATGGCGGACCAGCGACTTGGTCAGCCTGAGGGCATTCGGGGCCGAATTCGCGACATGAAGCGCGATCTCTCCGACGCCGTCGGCCAGTTCCGTATCGTCGAACACGCGTGCGACGAGGCCGAACTGCAGCGCCTCATCCGCCGATAGCGCGCGGCCGGTCATGAAGATGTCGTTCGCCACCGCCTGGCCGACCGCTTCCGGGAGCAGCAGTGAAGAGGCCGCTTCGGGTACGAGCCCGAGCTTGACGAAGGGCGCACTCAGCGTCGCGCCGCGTGCAGCATAAACGAGATCGCAATGCAGCAGCATGGTCAGGCCCACACCGATCGCCGGCCCGTTGACCGCCGCGATCAGCGGTTTCTCGCACGAGGCGATCGCGTGGAGAAACTGAACGACGGGAGGAGGCCCGTCACCGTCCGCGCCGCGCGCGAAATCCTGCAGGTCGTTCCCCGAAGTGAAATAGTCGCCTTCGCCCGTGATGACCAACGCGCGCGCATCGTCCCCGGCGGAATACTCGCGGATCGCCTGCGCCATGCTGCCGTACATCGCCTGCGTGATCGCGTTCTTCTTCTCGGGACGCGCGAGGACGACGTGCGTCACGCGGTCCGTGGTCGAGATGCGGACGTGTTCGGTCATGGCTTGGCAGGTCTCCATCGGAAAAGGGGATCGCGCGTCGCCGTATGCGAAACGAACCTGCGCTGTCGAGAAAATGTGGCGAGCGTGAGTGCGACTACCGCCCCACTTCGGGCGTGCGGAAGAAGACGCGCCTGACGATCTTCCGCGCCAGCCAGAGCATCGACAAGGCGAGAACCAGCAGGACCAGCGCGATACCGCCCGCAGCGAGCGGGTATTCATAGGCGAGCCAGAGCAGACCGACGGTCGCCACGTCTTCCGCGCTCGAGGCAAGGACATTGCTGACCGGTTCGGGGCTGGCGTTGACCACTGCCCGCGCGCTCGCCTTGCCGCCATGCGCGAGGAAACTGGCACCGCCACCCAGCAGGAACGCCACCACCTGTGTTGCGGGATCGGAGGGATCCACGATCGCCAGCGCCAGCAGCGCCCCGCCGACCGGCCGGATGAGCGTGTGGAGCGTGTCCCAGGCACTGTCGAGCCACATCACCTTGTCGGCGAAGAACTCCGCCAGAGCCCCGAGCGCCGCGATTGCGAGAACCCACGGGTTGCCGAGGACCGAGAGGCTGGCGAGATGTTCGGGAAGCGGCAGGACATCCAGCCGCATGGCGAGCCCGGTCGCGAAAATGCACAGATACAGCCGCCAGCCCGCCAGCAGGCTGACGCTCCCGGCAATCCCGATGATTTCCATGATACCCAAAAGCAAACATCCCCCGACCGATCGGGCCGGAGGATGCGCTTTTTGGATTGTCCGGGCAAGCACGGGGCTTGCCGGATGGATGTGAGACCTAGAAGATCTCGAACAGGCCCGCTGCGCCCATGCCACCGCCGACACACATGGTGACGACACCGTATTTGGCACCGCGGCGCTTGCCTTCGATCAGCGTGTGGCCGACGCAGCGCGCGCCGGTCATGCCGTAGGGGTGGCCGATCGAGATCGAGCCGCCGTTGACGTTGAGCAGTTCGCCCGGAATGCCCAGCTTGTCGCGGCAGTAGAGCACCTGCACCGCGAAGGCTTCGTTCAGTTCCCACAGGCCGATGTCGTCGACCTTGAGGTCGAAACGCTCGAGCAGCTTGGGAATCGCGAAGACCGGACCGATGCCCATTTCATCGGGTTCGGTGCCCGCAACCGCCATGCCGACATAGCGGCCGAGCGGGGTCAGGCCCTTCTTCTCGGCGACCTTGGCTTCCATCAGGATCGAGGCCGACGAACCGTCCGACAATTGCGAGGCATTGCCCGCAGTGATCGTGGTATCGGGGCCCATCACCGGCTGCAGGCTGGAAAGGCCTTCGAGCGTGGTCTGCGGGCGGTTGCCCTCGTCCTTGGCGATGGTGATCTCGACGTTCGAGATTTCGCCCGTTTCCTTGTTCTGGACCTTGTGCGTGGTGCTGACGGGGACGATTTCATCGTCGAACAGGCCCGCTTCCTGCGCCGCAGCGGTACGCTGCTGGCTCTGGAGGGCGTATTCGTCCTGCGCTTCGCGGCTGATGCCATAGCGCTGCGCGACCGTTTCGGCGGTCTGCAGCATCGGCATGTAGATCGCGCCGTGCATGTTCACCAGCTCGGGATCGGGCATCACGCGCATTTCCTTGGTCTGCACGAGGCTGATCGATTCCTGGCCGCCTGCGGCGACCACGTCCATCCGGTCGGTGATGATCTGCTTGGCCGCGGTGGCAATGCTCATCAGGCCGCTCGAGCACTGGCGGTCGATGGTCATGCCGCTGGTGCCGATCGGGCAGCCGGCGCGCAACGCGACCTGGCGCGCGAGGTTGCCTGCCTGCGTGCCCTGCTGGAGCGCACTGCCCCACAGCACGTCGTCGACTTCGCCGGCATCGATGCCGGCACGTTCGATTGCGGGCTTGAGCGAATAGGCGCCGAGCGTCGGGCCCTTGGTGTCGTTGAACCCGCCCTTGTAGGCACGGCCGATGGCGGTGCGGGCGGTGGAGACGATGACTGCGTCACGCATGGGTAATTCCTTGGTTTGCTGAAAGTGCCTGAATCCTCGCCGGGGAGGAGGGGGAAATCAGACGAAAATCTGGGTAATCCACTCGGTGATCAGGGCAGGCTTGTCCTCGCCTTCGATCTCCATCGTGATCTCGCAGGTCTGCTGCCACTGGCCCGGGCGCTTCTCGGTCATTTCGACCAGCTTCCAGTGCCCGCGGATCCGCTTGCCGCTGCGTACGGGCGAGATGAAGCGCGTCTTGTTGCCACCGTAATTGACGCCCATCTTCACGCCGTCGAGCTTGGGCATGTCCGAATTGGCACCCAGATAGGGGATCATCGACAGCGTCAGGAAGCCATGCGCAATGGTGCCGCCGAACGGCGTCATCTTGGCCTTTTCCTCGTCGATATGAATGAACTGGTGGTCGCCGGTGGCCTCGGCGAACTGGTTGATGCGCTCCTGGCTCATCTCGACCCATTCGCTGGTGCCGATGGTTTCGCCGACTTTCGCGGCCAGATCCTGCGGGCTCATGCGCGCCTCTCCTTCGTCCTGAATCCGTGGGTTTCACGCGACTCCCGCCGCGCGATGCGGCGCAAGTCATGGCGCATGGCGCAGGAGCGCGCAACCGCGCGAATGCTGCCGTTACGGCATTGCGGGCTTGCCCGAGGCGGCAGCGCGACGGGCGTCGCGCAGCGCCTTGCGCTCCACTTCGAGCCGCGCCGAATCGTGCTTGGCGCAATAGGTCGACAGAGCGATCTGCAGGCCGATCAGCATCAGGAACACCGGCTGGTAGGCGATCCCCTGGAAGGATGCCCCGACAAGGTAGATGATATTGGCGAACTGCAATGCGCTGGCCAGCGGGCCCTGCCATTGTTCGGCTGGCGCTTCGCGGTCGCGCCAGCGGCGCCGGATCCGCTCCATCTGGAACAGGCCGAGCGCATGCAGCGCTAGCCACATGATGAGCCCCGGCCAGCCTTGTTCGCCAAGCATCTCGAAGAAGGAGGAATGATAGGCGCGACCCGAATCGGTCACGTTCTCGATTTCGGTCACCAGCGCGCCGCCCTCTTCACGCGTGACGGGCAGCCGGTAGGTAAACTCATTGCCGCGATAGGCATCGAAGCCACCACCCAACGGATTCTCGGCGGCATAATCGAGCGTCCACGACCATACCTGCATCCGGGTCGAGGCCGACTGGTCCGATTCGACCGACCCCAGCGTCGCCATGCGCTCGTAATAGCTCGCCGGAAGGAAGGGCAGCGCCATTACGCCGACGGCACCTGCTGCCATCAGGTACATCATCCGGTTCTTTACATCGCGCAGCATCAGCAGGCCCAGCACGGCGATACACACAAGCCCGGTGCGCGCCTCGGTCCCGACCGGGATCAGCAGGCAGGCGAATATCAGCGCGCCGCCGAAGGTCCGTACCCGCCGGTCGGGCGGAAAAATCGTGCCATGGCGCATGAACCACAGGATGATCGGAATCAGCGCGATCGCGACTGTGGCCAGCGTTGAGCTTTCGTAGATGTTCGAATTGTCGTTCACGAAGAAATAGAGGCTGCCGTAGCCACCGCCGCCAAGCGCGGTTTTCATCCCGGCGGAGATGATGATCGCCCCCGCGGTCAACGTCAGCACCAGCGCAGCGGCCTCGATCCGCAGCCGTGTGATCAGTGTGACGGGGAGAAAAATGGCAAAGACCAGCGCCTTCCACACCCATTCCCATTTGAACGCTGCATCGACGGGGAAATCGGCCCATTGCATCGACAGGAAGCAATAGACGAGCAGCGCCGCGAGAATGCCCTGCCGCAGGGTGAAGCGCGTTTCCGCCTTGGGATCGGCCACTGCCCAGCCCGCAAAGGCGAGCAGGAAGGCGATGAAGGAGATCGGCAGCATCGGCGTCAGTGTCCAGCCGATCTTCTGCGGGGCGAGAATATCGATGTAGAGATAGGCCAGCACCCAGATGAACGGGCGGCGCAGGCCGAGCAGGAACATGCCCATGACGGTCAGGAAGAGCGCAGCGTCAAGCATCCTCACGGCCCTCGTCACGGCCTTGGCGATGGCGGCGCCGGGCGCGGCGCTGCTTCGCCCGGGCGACTGGCCCCTCGGCGGTCACGGCCGGATCGGATGCAAGCGGATCCTCGCGATCGAGCTCGTCGCGCGTCAGGATACGCAGCAACGCGATCACGATCAGCGCATGGGTCAGGGCGAGGGCAAGATAATCGATCACGGCATGGTGCTTCCGGCTGCTCTCCTAATGCCGCGCGGTTGACGCGTCGTTAAGCGTAATGTGACAGATGCCGCCAGCAATGACCCGTGTGCTGCACATTCTCGACCACTCGCTGCCGCTGCATTCCGGCTACACGTTCCGTACGCGCGCGATCCTCAAGAGCCAGCAGGCAGCGGGATTGACGGTCCGGGGGGTTACCGGACCGCGCCATGCGGACGCAGGGCCCGAAGTCGAGGAGATCGACGGCCTGACCTTCCACCGCGTGGCCGGCCGGTTCGCCGGTCCGCCGGGGCTCAGCGAATGGCGCGAGATCGAGGCATTTCGCGAAGGGATCGAAGGCGTGGCGCGGCAATGGCAGCCCGAGGTGCTGCATGCGCATTCGCCCGCGTTATGCGGAATGGCGGGGCTGC
>ENA-ORDI01001701-ORDI01001701.1-marine-metagenome-genome-assembly--contig:-NODE-1701-length-11764-cov-4.254043_pt1 | contig 11764 bp, 8 predicted proteins | sample MGYA00248628_ERZ508525 | MGnify/ENA primary metagenome ERZ508525 (study PRJEB26195, sample SAMN05422138) | marine metagenome | isolation source: East of Porto Seguro, South Atlantic Ocean | place...
TCGGCTAAAGCAATCAAAACTGTTTCCGAGTCTTTAGCTGATAAGGGTCAATATCGCTCAAATCTTTCTTGGCCGGGAAATGTGTACATTGAAGATGTGAATGCAGAATCAGATTTGGGTTTGGTCAATACCATAATTGATACTGTTTCTAAACAATAACCAATGAAAGAAACGGTTACACTATTCAGAATACTTAACAATGACTGAAGAAACTCGACATTTTTGTTCAAATCGCAACATCGATCTAATTTGCATGGGGCGTGTGGCTGTTGATTTATATGCAGAACAAGTCCACAGTCCGCTTGAAGATGCGCAAAGTTTCCGAAAATATCTCGGAGGATGTGCCGGAAACACGGCAGTTGGGACTGCTCGTTTGGGGTTGAAGTCCGCAATGTTTTCTTGTGTCGGAAGTGATGACATGGGCGTTTATTTGCGGAAGACTTTGGAAAATGAGGGCGTGGACACTTCTCTTTTAAGAAATACTCCGGAACATTTGACTGCTCTTGTTTTGCTCGGAGTCAATCCTCCAGAGCGTTTTCCGTTGATTTTTTATCGGGAAAATTGCGCGGACATGCAAATTAACCCAGATGACGCCGACCCTGAAATTTTCAAAAACGCCAAAGCCTTGCTGATTACCGGAACCGGATTGTCCACTCCTGAAATGCGTGTGGCAACAAAGCAAGCTGTGAAAGTCGCCAAAAATTCCGGATGCGCTGTTATTTTAGACATTGACTACCGACCGGTTTTATGGGGCTTGGCGGAAGCCGGTGACGGTGAAACCCGTTTTGTTGCTTCTGAGGAAGTCACGCGGGAGATCCAGCCTTTTCTTTCCGAACTTGATTTGATTGTCGGAACTGAGGAAGAAGTGCAAATTTGCGCCGGAAAATCAGGTGACGATGGAGAAGAAACGCTGCAGAGTTGTTTGACATCCATTCGGAAAGGATCTTCGGCAACCGTCGTGCTCAAGCGTGGCGCGGATGGCTGTGAAGTTTATTCACGGGATTCCGACACTCCGATTTCCGCACGTTCCTTTCAGATTGAAGTGCTGAATGTTTTGGGTGCAGGAGATGCGTTTATGAGCGGATTTTTACGCGGATGGCTCCGGAATGAAAGTTTGAAAACCTGCGCGCTTTATGGAAATGCCTGCGGTGCGCTGGTGGTAACGCGGCATGGATGTTCGCCGGCCGCACCTTCTTTTGCGGAAATAGAATATTTTATCCGCGACTTTGACGATGTTCCGGATTTGGTACACCATCCTAAAATGGAACAACTCCATTTACGTACAGAATTGGGCCAGCCGCAAAAGCAGGAATTACTGATTCTGGCTTACGATCACCGTACTCAGTTTGAAGACAGCTGCCGTGAAAATGGGTTATCACTGGACTCCATTTCACGTTTCAAAGAATTGGTTTATGAAGGCTTTCAAAAAGTTTACAGAACAATGGAAGAATATGGTTGTGCAGTTTTAATTGATCCGGAATATGGTGAAACTATACTAAAAAATTCCGCAGATACAGATTACGTTATCGGTGTACCAATTGAAAAAGCCGGAGCATTTCCACTTAGTTGGCTAAAGGAGGACTCACTTTATCAACAACTCCTGGAAAGGCCTCCAACCTGGTTTGTGAAAGTGCTTTGGCGTTTTCATCCACAGATGAATCCGGAAGATAAAGATGCGCAGCTGACACAACTCCGAAAACTGAATGAGGTTTGCAATGCACTCAAACGCAAACTGATGGTTGAATTGATTATTCCGGAAGGTTTTACGGAAACCGGTAAGTCATTGGGTGAAACTATGGCTGAAGTTTATGAAACAGGAATTTATCCGTTCTGGTGGAAAATCACCGCACTCGACACAAAAAAAGAATGGCTAACAATGACCGCAATTCTGGATCAATACGATCCGGATGTCGGACTGATCATACTTGGAAAAAATGCTCCAATAGAACAATTCAAGACCTGGTTTAGAGTAGCCCGTTCAACCCCGCATACTTGCGGATTCGCCATCGGTCGCAGCATTTTCTGGGAACCGTGGGAGCAGTTTGCGGAAGGATTAAAAACGGATTCCGAAGTTTCTTCCATGATTGCAGAACGTTATCAACAGGTGATTGATATTTGGCAGAATTTGTGAATTTCTTTTTGCAAATCATAACAAATATGGTAACAATACTTGATTACAACGAGTTCAAAAAGAAGGCACTTTCCAATCCAAAAGTAAAAGCTGAATATGATTCCCTCGAATCCGAATTTGCATTGTTTGATGAAATGCTCAAAGCCAGAAAACAAGCCGGTTTCACACAAGCGGAAATCGCTGAACGGATGGGAACCAAAGCACCGGCGGTTGCGAGGCTGGAATCCGGCGGCGGGAGCAGTAAACATTCCCCATCTTTGGGAACGTTACGCCGTTATGCCGAAGCAGTCGGTTGTGATCTGGTCGTTCGACTGATTCCCCGACAATCTTGAAACAGCTTTCAGTTTTCAGCCGTCAGCGGTCATTTGTAAATAGAAATCAACTAAAAGCTGATAACTGATAACTGAAGACTTTATTAAAAATTAATTAAACAGCTATGTCCTTTTTACTTTCCCGCGTACAGTCCCCTAATTCTGAGGGGCGCATCCAAAACATAACTCCGGAATCCGCGGCCTGGAAACATGTCGGTTTTGATGTTTTTATGCTCAAAGCCGGACAATCATTAAAACAGCAAACGGCTGACCGCGAAGTTTGTCTGGTGCTTGTCACCGGCAGGGCAAGCGTTAAAACCAGTCATGAATCGTGGGAAAATTTGGGCGAACGCTTGAGCGTTTTTTCAGAAGCAAAAGCTGCGGAAGGCAAACCGCCTTACGCCGTTTATGTTCCAAATGAAGATCGATTTGAGGTGGAGGCATTAAGTGATTTGGAACTGGCAGTGTGTTCCGCGCCGGGAAAAGGCAGCTTTCCTGCTCGTTTGATTAGACCGGAAAACATGACTTATGAAAAACGTGGACACGGCACCAACACCCGTCACATCTGTAATATTCTTCCGGAAACGGCTGATGCAGACAGCTTGCTCGTGGTGGAGGTAATGACACCAAACGGAAATTGGTCGAGTTATCCTCCGCACAAACATGACTCTGATAATATTCCGGAAGAATCTTTTTTGGAAGAAACCTATTACCACAAAATAAATCCGCCTCAGGGATTTGCTTTCCAGCGTGTTTACACGGATGATGGTAGTCTGGACGAAACAATGGCGGTTCAGAATCAGGATGTAGTAATGGTACCACGTGGCTATCATCCAGTCGGGGCGCCGCATGGATACGACCTGTATTACCTGAATGTGATGGCGGGGCCAAAACGGATTTGGAAATTTCATAATGATCCGCAACACGAATGGATCGTCCGGAAAACACAAAAGTGAAAGGTGTGATGGAAAAAATTAGACTCACAATGGCTCAGGCGCTGCTGCGTTTTTTGGATCAGCAGTTTATTGAACTCGATGGAACCGAACACAAATTTGTACATGGAGTGATGGGGATTTTCGGACATGGAAACGTGACCGGACTCGGCGAGGCGCTGGAATACGGCGGTACTGGTCTGCGCTACATTCAGGGTAACAACGAACAAGGTTTGGTGCATGCCGCCACTGCTTTTGCCAAGCAGAAAAACAGGCTTGGAATTTACGCCTGCACCAGTTCAATCGGTCCCGGTGCAACCAACATGATCACCGGAGCTGCCGCCGCAACGTTAAACCGGATTCCGGTTTTGCTTTTACCCGGAGATATTTTCGCGTCGCGTCAGCCAGATCCCGTTTTGCAGCAAATCGAAACACCGTGGGATTATGGTGTCAACGCAAATCATGCTTTCAAACCGGTCAGCCGTTACTGGGATTGTCTTGAACGTCCGGAACAGTTGATGACCGCCGGATTGAATGCCATGCGTGTTTTGACTGATCCGGCGGATACCGGCGCGGTCACTTTGTGTTTGCCGCAGGATACGCAGGCCGAGGCCTATGATTATCCGACTTCTTTTTTTGAAAAGCGAATTTGGCATCTGGATCGTCGTCCTTTGCATTTGCGTCCGCTCCGGAACACCGTTGATTTGTTCCGGAACGCACAACGGCCATTGATAATTGCCGGCGGCGGAGTGCATTATTCTCTGGCAACGGAAACGCTCCGGAAGTTTGCAAATAATTTCCGGATACCTGTTTGTGAAACACAGGCGGGAAAAAGCGCGATGAGCTGGAACGACGAAATGAGCGTGGGCGGAGTGGGCGTGACCGGAACTTCCGCAGCAAATTTACTGGCAAAAGATGCTGATCTGATTTTGGTGGTCGGTTCACGTTTGCAGGATTTTACAACATCTTCAAAACATGGTTTTGCCGTTAACGCTAAAATACTGCATCTCAATGTCAGCGCATTTGACGGAAATAAAATGGACGGGATCGCGCTGCAGGCCGATGCAAAATCCGGATTGGAAGCACTCAGTTCCGGACTTAAAAAGATCGGTTACAAAACGAGCGATGCCTATGCAAACAAAATTTCGCAGTTGAAGTCAGAATGGAACACGGAGGTGGACCGGCTTTACGCATTGAAGAATGATTCCGGAAATGTGCAGACTCAGATTCTCGGAACGCTGAATGAATTCGTGGCTCCGGAAGATGTGATTCTGTGTGCAGCCGGAAGTTTGCCTGGAGATTTGCACCGCTTGTGGCGTTGCGAGTTGCCAAAAACTTATCATTTGGAATACGGATATTCCTGTATGGGTTACGAAGTGGCGGGCGCGCTCGGTGCAAAATTGGCCTGGAATGAGGGCGAAGTTTATGCCATTGTCGGCGACGGCAGCTACTTGATGCTTCATTCGGAAATCCTCACCAGCCTTAAAGAGCACATCAAAATCAACATCGTTCTGCTGGACAATTCCGGATTCCAGTGCATCAAAAACTTACAGATGGCTCACGGCAGCGTCGGTTTCGGAAATGAATTCCGGTTCCGCGAAACTGAAAGCGGGCGACTTACCGGTGACATTACACCTGTGGATTTCAAAAAATACGCGGAAGCTCTCGGTGTGAAAGCCTTTTATGCGGAAAACGTATATGAATTCCGGGAAGCCCTGCATGCCGCAAAACAGGAGAAGATCTCGACCTTGATAGAAATCAAAGTTTTACCGGGAACAATGAGCGATGGTTACAATTCGTGGTGGCGTGTGGGAATTCCTGAGGTCTCAAACTGCGATGCAACTGTAGCATCGCACTCCGAAATGGAAGCCGAGATCCGGAAAGCAAAGGCTTTTTAAAATCCATTTTTTCCAGCTGAAACGAAAAACGTGCGGAGTGCTAAATTAATTTGACATGGAAAAGCTTAAAGCGTATAAACAGCTTTTCTGGTTTTCTTAAAGGTGAGAAATCCATGGTGAAATGAATAATCCTGCATTTAAACAAGGAGGAAAATGTCAAACATAAATTGTTGCGACAGACGGGAAATGCTGAAAATCCTCTCCGCTTTGGGTGCGGTCGGGGCATTCATTCCTCTTTAGGGCGGCTGCGTTACGGCCTCACCGAAAAACGGCTTGATCAGAGGTTCAGGCGAAGTTCTCGTAAACGGAAAACTTGTCAGCGCCGAACAACTATCATCCGGAGATTCACTTTTGGTTTCCAATGCTTCCACCCTGAGCACCAGTTCGGATGGGTCAGCCGTTTTTTTGGTTGGACAGGATGCATTTTGGCTGCGCAAAAACAGCAAGGTTGTCCTGAATCCAGCAATAGAAAAAAACATAATCTCCGGATTACAACTTTTCTCCGGCGCAATTCTTTCAGTTTTCGCAAAAGGGAATCGTTTGTTGAGAACGCCCACTGCCTTGATCGGCATTAAAGGAACAGGAGCGTACCTCGAGTTCGATTAAGAAAGAACCTATATTTGCACCTGTTATGGAACCGCACAGATTGAAGCCAAGGCTGATCCGGTTAATGCTGAAACCGTAACCACTCATCATCACGATGAACCACGTTTCATTTATAACGCGGATAACCGGATAGAACCTGCACCGATGCTGAACCACCATGATCCTGAGTTGGTCATGCTTGAGAAGTGGGTGGGACGTGTCCCACCCTGGTAGAGTTAAAAACAGGATAGTGCAGAAAAAAGTAATTAATTCCTGCCTGAAATAAAAATAATTTTGATTTCTTTTGATTTATGTATTAACGTTAACAATTAATTAGTCCAGCATATTGGACTAGACCGGATTGATCTTGTTTAATCCAGAAACAATCCGGAAACCGCACTGTAAGGAATGCCATTTTTCCGGCTATTCGGGACAGTGTTTTTTATTCAATCACTCTAATCTAGGAGAGATATAATGAATACATTACTACGCATGGCGCTGGTGTCCGTGCTTTTAACAGCGACCGCACTGCCCGCTTATGCAGCAGGACGGCTCAAGCTTTATTGCAGCACAGACATTGCCTGGTGTGAGCTGATGACAAAAGAGTTTGAAAAACGCACAGGCATAAAAGTGGGCATGACCCGCGCGAGTACCGGGGAAACCCTGGCCAAGATTCGGGCAGAGAAGTCCAATCCCAAAGGGGATGTCTGGTGGGGCGGTACAGGAGATCCGCACCTGCAGGCGGCAGAAGAAGGATTGTCTCAAGCCTACAACTCACCCAAGTTGAGTGAGTTACACGACTGGGCCAAAGCACCGCACCAAGCCACAGGCGGTAAAACTGTGGGTATTTATCTGGGTGCTCTCGGTTATGGCTACAACCGCGAACTGCTCGCCAAGAAAGGTCTTCCGGTGCCAAAGTGCTGGAACGACCTGCTACACACGGCCTACAAGGATGAAATCATGATGGCCTATCCCAGTACTTCCGGAACTGCCTACACAACGTTGGCAACCATGGTACAACTATTCGGTGAAGAAGGTGGCTTCAACTACATGAAGGCTCTGCATCGTAACATCAGTCAATACACCAAATCCGGCTCTGCAGGGATCAAAGCTTCTGCACGGGGCGAGATTACGATAGGGATCGTTTTTGTGCATGGCGCTGTGAAACAGGCGGTTAGCGGATTCCCGATTGAGGCAGTTTCTCCATGTGAAGGGACAGGCTACGAGATTGGTTCAGTGAGCATCATCAACGGCGCACGCAACGTAAAAAACGCCCAGAAATTTGTAGACTTTGCACTCACAGCTGATGTGCAGAGCAGATCGGCAGAGGTAAAATCTTATCAAGTGCCTTCCAACAAAAATGCTGTCAGTCCTCCGGAAGCTCCGGATATCAGCAGCATCAAGCTGATTAACTACAATCATGCCTTGTATGGTTCCAAGGCAGAGCGTACCCGCTTATTGAAGAAGTGGGACGCTGAAGTCAAGGTGTTACCTCGGTGAATTCACCGGTACTTGCTCCGGAAAACTCTTCTGGTTTTCCGGAGACACTTATCAAAAGCAACTTCTCTTTGAAGCTCTGGCTCATCATTGCCTGGGCGGGATTTCTTATCCTGCCCTGGTATGCGGCTTACGACGGCTTCTGGAGTTTTATCTGGCTCACGGACGGTTACCCGACATTTGACGAGTACTCTCCTGGAATACTGCAAATAACAATGCATCAACGCTGGTGGCTTTGGCCTGTGGCGTTGTCGCTTTTGGTACCGCTTCCTGCCCTTTTTTTACCTCGAACAGATGCCCGTCATGCTGCAGCTTTGTTATTAGGCGGAGGTTTTGGTTTTGGCTACATGCTTTTTCAGGGTTTTGTCCTCGGTCTCCACGGCTGGGGATGGGATTTTCTCGGAGACCTTTTCGGACCTACTACACTGTCACAATTTGGATTGGGATATGGAGCATTGCTGGTTTGCGGCGGTTTCCTGTTCATATTCACACAGGGGCTGGCAGCACGAGGAGCGATCAAGGGTGATATCTTTGTATCCGGAACAATTGGACTCAGCATTGCAATGGTCACTGCTTTTGTCTTCTACCCCGTTGGAAAGATCCTAATTAACTCTCTTAAAAATGACGAAGGTGATTATGATTTCTCACTGTTTCTGGAGAAAATCTCTTCAAACAACATCTGGAGTCTTGCCTGCCTGAATAGCGAATTAAACTGCGGAGTCGCTTGGAATTCACTCTGGATGGGTGTCTTGGTTGGTGTAGCCACCACCGTGCTGGGTTTGGCCTTCGCACTGTTGGTGACACGTACCCGAATGCACGCTAAAGGATTCGTACGCACCGCCTCCCTGCTGCCTATCATCACGCCGCCCTTCGTAATCGGACTGGCTCTAATCCTGCTGTTCGGACGAGCCGGCGCCGTAAATGCTTTTTTGGAGTGGGCCTTCGACATTACCCCAACGCGCTGGATTTACGGACTCACGGGCATTCTGGTTGCACAAATTTTGGCCTTCACACCGATTGCATTCCTGGTTTTAATCGGAGTGGTGGAGGGCGTCAGCCCTTCAATGGAAGAAGCCGCGCAGACTCTGCGGGCTTCCCACTGGCAGACCTTCTGGACGGTCTCACTACCGCTGATGCGTCCAGGACTGGCTAATGCCTTTCTGCTCGGTTTTATCGAGAGTCTGGCGGATTTCGGGAATCCACTGATTCTTGGTGGTAATTACGAAGTGCTTTCCACACAAATATTCTTTGCAATTGCCGGCGCGCAGGGGGATCTGGGAATGGCGGCAGTGCTGGCAATCGTGTTGTTGATGTTCACGCTTTCAGCGTTCTACGCTCAACGTCGTTGGCTCGGGAAAAAATCTTACGCAACTGTTACCGGAAAGGGAGACTCCGGAATGCATGTGCGACTTCCAAAACGGGTAGCATGGGGAGCGTATCTGACTGCAATGCCTTTTATTGTCTTAAGCCTGGTAGTTTACGGAATGATTCTTTTTGGCGGCTTTGTGGAAACCTGGGGCTACAAACACAACTTCACTTTCAAACACTACATTGACGAGTTTTCTATCCATTGGTCGGAGCAATATGGAATCATCTGGGATGGTGCAGCGTGGAACTCATTCTGGACAACGCTGCAGATTTCAGCGATTTCGGCTCCTCTCACTGCGGGTTTGGGGCTGTTGATCGCCTATATTCTGGTCCGGCAAAAATTCTGGGGTAAAGATGTTTTTGAGTTTTTGACAATGCTCAGTTTCGCCGTACCCGGAACCGTAATCGGAGTAGGCTACATCCTTGCTTTCAACGTTCCTCCTATCGAGATTACCGGAACGGGTGTAATTCTCGTGGTCTGTTTCATTTTCCGTAATATGCCCACGGGAATCCGTGCAGGGATTGCAGCGATGAGTCAGTTGGATCCAAGCTTGGATGAAGCATCATTGACATTAGGAGCGCGATCCTTCACTACTCTGCGGAGAGTTTTGTTGCCCTTGCTTCGGCCAGCGATTATCGCAGCACTGGTGTTCAGTTTTGTCCGTGCAATGACAGCCATCAGTGCAGTCATCTTCCTTGTCAGTGCTGACTACGACATGGCAACTTCTTACATTCTTGGGCGGGTTGAGTTCGGCGATTATGGGCTGGCAATCGCTTATTCATCGGTATTGATTCTTGTGATGCTCGGTGCAATTGCGTTGATCCAACTCGCTGTCGGTAAACGGGAACTCGGCAGGCGGGATTCAGAAGCTTTAACAATATAAAATCAAAAGAATTAATATGGAAACAGCCGTCGAATTTAAGCATGTAACCAAAGCCTTTGGTGAGGTGCAGGCCGTACGTGAAATCAGCTTCACTATTGAGCGCGGTAAACTTGTAACCTTGCTGGGGCCGTCCGGATGCGGAAAGACCACCACCCTGCGGTTGATTGCCGGTTTGGAAATGGTTACTGAAGGAAAAGTCTTCATTGGAGGCAAAGAAGTCACGCGCCTTTCTGCTTCAGATCGTGATGTGAGCATGGTATTTCAATCATACGCGCTCTTTCCGCACATGACTGTGATGCAGAACGTCTCATATGGCCTGACAATGAGCCGGCTTTCAAAAAAGGAAGTGAGTGAAAAAGCATTAGAGGGATTGGATTTGGTAGGACTGACAGGTTACGGTGGTCGGTTGCCCAGTGAACTTTCCGGAGGCCAGCAGCAACGCGTCGCAGTTGCACGTGCACTGGTTTTGGAGCCGGAAGTTTTACTCTTTGACGAACCTCTCTCAAATCTTGACGCCAAACTGCGCCGTCGGGTGAGGGAGGAAATCAGGGAGTTGCAACAGAAACTTGGACTGACCACAGTTTATGTGACACATGATCAGGAAGAGGCACTTGCGGTTTCTGATCGGATCATTGTCATGAACGAAGCAGTAATTGCCCAGGAAGGAACTCCGCATCAATTATACGAGGATCCAGTCAATCTTTTTGTCTCAAATTTTATTGGAGATGCCAATCTGGTAAAAGCTGAAATTCTCCGAATTGACGGAGACGAAGCAGAAGTCGATATCGGTGGTATCAAACTCAAGTTGCCGCACCGTGGAATTTCTCCCGGAAAAGTAAGTGTAGCAATACGTCCGCAATCAATCAGCTTGAATGGTGCTGCAAAAAAAGGAAAAATTTCCGCAACAATTCTTAAAGCATCTTATTTGGGTGAACATGTCGAATATTCTGTTGAATGTTCCCTTGGTGAATTATTTGTTGTTGATAATCAAATGGAAACACAAATTGACCCTGGCTCTTCCGTCTTTATTGATTTCCGCACGCGTGGACTGTGCTTGATTCCCGAATCATGATCATTGATTTTTTCCTGTTATTTCTCTATGTTGAACTGAAGAAAATAGTTTAAATCACACATAGAGAAATAACCCATGTTTTCAAAAAATCAAATCCAATTGGCAATTGCCCCAATTGCCTGGACCAACGACGACCTTCCGGAACTCGGAGGTCACATTCCTTTTTAACAGTGCCTTGATGAAATGGCTGAAGCCGGTTTTTCCGGAAGCGAAATCGGCAACAAATATCCGCAAAATCCCGCAATCTTAAAACCTGCTTTGGGAAAAAGAGGCTTGCAAATATCTTCGGCATGGTTCAGCAGTTTTTTTAGTGAGGAAGGACGGGAGGATGAAACCGTTCAGGTTTTCGTGGAGAAAATGAATTTTCTCAAAGCAATGGGTGCGAAAGTGGTCAATGTCTGTGAATGCGGTCACTGTGTCCAGAGTTCACCCAAATACGTTTTTGGCCGGCCTCGTTTTTCGGATCAGCAATGGAATGCAACAGCTGCCGGATTGAACCAAATCGGCAAACTGGCCCGTGGCAACGGCATGTTCATCGCTTATCACCACCACATGGGAACGATGGTGCAGAGTGCAGAGGAAATTGACCGTTTGATGGAAATGACAAATCCGGAATGGGTGCATTTGCTGATCGATACCGGACATGCTTTTTATGCCGGAGAAGATGCCTTGGCGATCACCAAAAAATACGCCTCCCGGATTAAAAATGTGCACCTCAAGGATATAAGGCAAAAGATACTGGACGACGTACATCAGTATAAAATGAGTTTTTTGAATTCTGTAAAAGCCGGAGTCTTCACTGTTCCTGGAGACGGAGTAATAAATTTCGATCCGGTTTTTCAAACTTTGTCTGAAGCAAATTATCAGGGGCGTTTTGAAAAACCGGAAGATCAGGAACGAGGCGCGGCGGGTTATTTGTGGGCCAGCGGTGTGGCTGTAGGACATCGGCATGGCTTGGGAATTCGAATTTTTGGTACAAAAGACGGACTTGAATGGAGACAGGAAAAGCCAAACCAACTGCTGTTTTCACCTTTGGGACAAACCCCCCTGACATTGGAACTCGATTCTCCGGAACTGCATCCTTCC
>ENA-ORDI01001702-ORDI01001702.1-marine-metagenome-genome-assembly--contig:-NODE-1702-length-11758-cov-4.144936_pt1 | contig 11758 bp, 9 predicted proteins | sample MGYA00248628_ERZ508525 | MGnify/ENA primary metagenome ERZ508525 (study PRJEB26195, sample SAMN05422138) | marine metagenome | isolation source: East of Porto Seguro, South Atlantic Ocean | place...
CACTACGGAGTCCGGGAACATGGAATGGCGGCCGCCATGAACGGCATCGTTCTGCATGGTGGATTCATTCCGTATGGTGGAACGTTTCTGATTTTTACCGATTATTGTCGGCCTTCGATACGATTGTCAGCTTTGATGAAACAGCGCGTGATTTACGTGATGACGCACGATTCCATTGGTCTGGGTGAAGACGGCCCAACTCACCAGCCGGTTGAGCACCTTGCCAGCTTGCGTGCGATTCCTAATTTAAATGTGTACCGACCGTGTGATATTGTTGAAACAGCAGAATGTTGGGCGGAGGCACTGGCGACATCGTCGACACCTTCGGTGTTATCTCTCTCCCGCCAAGGGTTGCCGTGCCTCCGCATCGAACACACAGCTGAAAATTTGAGTGCCAAAGGCGGATATGTCCTGGCTGAATCTGAAGGACAGCGGGATGTGACGTTGATTGCGTCCGGTTCGGAAGTCTCAATTGCTATGGAAGCCCGTGATCTATTGAAAGCAGAAGGTGTTTCAGCAGTTGTAATATCCATGCCTTGTCTGGAGATTTTTGAAGCACAAAATCAAGACTACCGTGACAAGGTAATTTGGCCGGGAACTCCGGTGGTTGTTGTAGAAGCTGCGATAGAGCAGAGCTGGGGCAGATATCTTGGCGGAAATGGAAAATTCGTCGGGATGAACACTTTTGGAGCATCGGCTCCAGCCGCGAATCTTTACGAATATTTTGGCATAACAGCAGAAAAAGTTGCAGCGGCTGCCATGGAGATTTTGGCTGGTAAATAGCGACTAACGGAACCTCTTGCCTTGAACTTGCAGGCTGATTCTGGCAGACTAAATAAGTGAAACTAACAATTATATCTGAGGAATCAGAACGTTAATTCTGAAACTTTAAACCTTAAAACTGAGAACATATTATGGCTTAAATATCATTAAGACAATTACTTGATCATGCTGCGGAAAACAGCTACGGCGTACCGGCGTTCAACGTCAACAACATGGAGCAAGTTCAAGCAATCATGCAGGCAGCGAAAGCTACTGATTCGCCGGTAATTTTGCAAGCCAGCCGTGGTGCACGCTCATATGCAGGTGATATTTTTCTGCGTCATTTGTTTGATGCGGCAGTTGAAATGTATCCGGACATTCCTAATTGCATTCACCAGGATCACGGAAATAACTTCTACACTTGCCTTTCCGCAATGGCGAATAATTTCACCAGTGTGATGATGGACGGTTCACTGGAAGAGGATGCTAAAACTCCGGCTTCTTATGAATACAATGTTGGAATAAGCTCAAAAGTAACTGAGGTTGCGCATAAAATCGGTGTTTCTGTAGAAGGGGAACTAGGATGCCTGGGTTCACTGGAGACCGGTGAAGGTGAAAAAGAAGATGGACATGGTTTTGAAGGTAAATTATCGCATGATCAACTGCTGACTGATCCTGATCAAGCTACTGATTTCGTAAAGAAAACACAGGTAGACGCACTGGCTGTAGCAATAGGCACTTCTCACGGTGCATACAAATTCAGCAGGAAACCTGATGGAGATATACTTGCGCTGAATGTGGTAAAAGCCATCAACAAAAGATTACCTGGATTGCACATGGTCATGCACGGTTCCAGTTCGGTTCCTCAGGAATTACAGGATATCATAAATGCAAATGGTGGTGAAATGCCACAGACTTGGGGCACGCCTGTAGATGAGATTGCTGAGGGCAAAAAACATGGTGTCCGGAAAATTAATATCGATACTGATTGCCGCATGGCTATTTCCGGGCAAGTCCGGAAAATATTACTCGAAAAGAAAACTGAGTTTGATCCACGCAAGTTTACAAAGCCGGCTACTGATGCCATGCAGGTGGTTTGTGAATCACGTTATGAATCGTTTGGAACAGCAGGCAATGCCTCGAAGATAAAACCCCTTCCATTGACGTCAATGGCACAACGCTATAATTCTGGTGAACTGGATCAAAAAATCAATTAACCTGCTTACAAAACACTCACCTATATAAATGTGGAATATATCGAAAAAAACTTATAGTGCCGGTGTTAAAGAATACCGCGATACCTATTGGATGCCGGAGTACACTCCGAAAGATACTGATATCCTGGCCTGTTTCAAAATCACTCCCCAACCTGGAGTTCCCCGTGAAGAAGCCGCTGCTGCTGTGAGCGCCGAGTCCTCAACAGGCACCTGGACTACGGTTTGGACGGATCTGTTGACTGACCTTGATTATTATAAAGGCGGCCTATGCCATTGAAGATGTTCCTGGGGATGATGAAGCCTTCTTTGCTTTTATCGCCTATCCGATTGACTTATTCGAGGAGGGTTCGGTGGTCAATGTATTCGCGTCTCTGGTCGGGAATGTTTTTGGATTCAAGGCCATCCGTGCTTTACGTCTGGAGGATGTGCGTTTTCCAATTGCCTATGTTATGACCTGCAACGGACCACCACAGGGGATTCAGGTCGAGCGCGATATTATGAACAAATACGGTCGTCCTCTGCTCGGCTGTACGATTAAACCAAAACTAGGACTATCGGCAAAAAATTATGGACGTGCCGTTTATGAATGCTTGCGTGGAGGTCTTGATTTCACCAAAGATGACGAAAACGTCAACTCTCAGCCTTTCATGCGCTGGCGGAATCGTTTTGATTTTGTGATGGAAGCGATCAACAAAGCCGAAGCTGAGACAGGCGAGCGCAAGGGACATTACCTCAATGTGACGGCACCTACTCCTGAAGAGATGTACAGACGAGCTGAGTATGCCAAAGAGATTGGATCTCCAATAATTATGCATGACTACATAACAGGCGGTTTTTGTGCCAACACAGGGCTTGCACAGTGGTGTGCCAACAACGGGATGTTGTTACATATTCACCGAGCAATGCACGCCGTGATTGACCGTAATCCGAGTCATGGCATTCACTTCCGTGTTTTGGCAAAAGTCCTGCGCCTTTCCGGTGGAGATCATTTGCATACAGGAACCGTAGTCGGCAAACTTGAAGGAGATCGTGAGGCCACCCTGGGTTGGATTGATTTGTTACGCGACTCTTTTATAAAGGAAGACCGCTCTCGTGGTATCTTCTTCGATCAGGACTGGGGATCGATGCCCGGAGTCTTCGCAGTTGCTTCTGGTGGGATTCATGTCTGGCACATGCCGGCCTTGCTTGCCATCTTTGGCGATGATGCCATCTTCCAGTTTGGCGGAGGTACCTTAGGTCATCCATGGGGTAATGCAGCGGGTGCAGCCGCAAATCGAGTGGCGCTGGAAGCTTGTGTTGAAGCGCGAAACAATGGACGTGAACTTGAAAAAGAAAGCAAAGACATTCTCATGAATGCCGCTAAATCCAGTCCCGAACTGAAGACCGCCATGGAGACCTGGAAGGAAATCAAATTTGAATTCGACACGGTGGACAAACTGGATGTGATTCACAACTAATCGGCCATCCTTTTTCAAACAAGGCTGGGTTTCGATCCAAAGATCTGAAACCTGGTTGGAAATTGAATCAACATCTCAATCAAGGTAAAACTCATGAGTGAAGTACAAGATTACCCATCGCGCCTGTCCGATCCCTCCAGTCGTAAATTTGAAACTTTTTCCTACCTCCCGGAGATGGATAACGATGCTACGCGTAAACAAGTGGAATACATCGTCTCCAAAGGTTGGAATCCGGCCATTGAACATACTGAACCGGAAAATTCCTTTGGTCATTATTGGTACATGTGGAAATTGCCTATGTTCGGCGAAACCGATGTGGATCGCATTTTAAACGAAGCTGAACTATGCCATAAGGCTAACCCAGGACACCATGTTCGACTAATCGGCTACGACAATTACAAGCAGAGTCAGGGAGCAAACATGGTCGTTTACCGCGCTCCTCTATAACCGTTGACAACGGAACACAATTGTATGGACGACGCAACTCAATATCTGGTGACTGAGGAACCATACTATCGTCCAATTGCGGATGAGGTGGAATTGTTTGAAGCCGCCTCAAATGCGCAAATGCCCATGATGCTGAAAGGCCCCACCGGCTGCGGCAAATCTCGATTTGTAGAATACATGGCCTGGAAACAAGGTCGGCCTCTCATTACGGTTGCTTGCAACGAAGACATGACCGCTTCAGATTTGGTGGGCCGCTTCCTCCTGGATAAGGACGGAACACGTTGGCAAGATGGTCCTCTGACCCGGGCTGCCCGCATCGGCGCTATCTGCTACCTTGATGAGGTGGTGGAGGCTCGGCAGGATACCACTGTGGTCATTCATCCTCTGACGGATCACCGCCGCGAATTACCACTTGATAAAAAAGGCGAGTTGCTTAAAGCCCACCCTGACTTTCATCTAGTGATCTCCTACAATCCCGGTTATCAAAGTCTGATGAAAGACCTCAAGCAATCCACGAAACAACGTTTCGGTGCTCTTGATTTCGATTATCCGGAATCCGAAGTTGAAGCTGAGATCGTGACCCGCGAATCAGGTGTAAATGAGGACATCGCCGGAAAACTGGTGCAGGTAGCCCTGCGCTCGCGCAACCTGAAAGGGCATGGGCTGGATGAAGGTATGTCCACGCGCTTGCTTGTTTATGCAGGTCAGTTGATCAGCAAAGGTATTGAGCCAATTGCTGCTTGCCGTCTTGCTTTGGTTCGCCCGCTGACGGATGATCCGGACATGCGCGATACCCTTGATGCCGCAGTTCATACTTTCTTCGACTAAATCCAAAAAAACAGAGGACGATGAATGAGCATCCAACTTGATGACTACCGTGATTGCTTGGAAAAAACTGCACCAGAACTAAAAGAGACTCTGGACGCGACGTTTCACGAAGCAGGACGCTACATTTCCCCAGCAGGACTTCAAGACTACCTGGAGGGCGCCCGTGGACTGTGTGAATTGGGGCGTGGTGCTGATTTAGTCGTAAGCTATATTGAAAACGTGCCAGCAGTTGTCAAGGAATGCGGTGAGGATAACATTCGGGAATGTGTCACCGCTGCCATGAAGCTGGCTTCCATGACTTCTGGAGAGGTGATCGCTCTATTGTTTTCAAGCTTGCCGACTGCAGCTCGCCGACTGGGAGACCCGGAACTATTACGAGGGTATTTGAACCTCATCCATCGCTTAGCTGCCAAGGCTCCACGTGGTTTGCGCCCCATGCTGGGTTGCACTGATGAATTGCTTTCCAAGCTCACCTTGTCCGGTCTGCGTCGCTGGTCAGATTTTGGTGCTGATGCCTACCGGCGTGACCTTCCCGGGCAAGTAGCCTATTTTGGTCTGAAGACCGAAGACAGTCGTGCTGTCTTGAAAAAAGAACGCGGCGGGACTCTTTTTATCAACTGCCAGCGCAAACTGAATTTCTACCTGCGCGCTTTGTGGGCACGGGATTTCTTTTTGCGCCCTGCTGACACGAGTCATATCGGATTCCGACCCTATCTTGAGGCTCGTGTACTTCACCTGCCGGATGCCGTGGATGGAATTATGGTAAAAGGAACGGAGTTATATCGGGCGATTGCTGCACACATGGCCGCTCATCTGGTCTATACACGCGAACCAATTTCTGCCGAACATTTATCTCCTGCACAAAGATTTATTATCGGTTTTGCCGAGGATGCGAGGGTGGAGTATTGTGCGAAACAAGAATTTCCCGGTCTTGGCCAACTCTGGCGTACCCTGCATTGTCAACACCCTGAACACCCCGAACACCCTGAACATGCCTCTGTTCCATTGTTGGAACGTTTAGCGTTAGCTCTGTTAGACCGATCGTTCCGCGTGAACGACCTCGGCCTTGATGACATTGCTGAGAAGTTCCATACAAATGTTGAATCCAACAAAAACGATTCTCAATTCACCTGGCATCTAGGTCTGGAGATTTTCAATACGCTGGCTGCACGCAAGGAGGTTCCCAGTCTGCGTCTTTTGGAAGGAATCCGAATTCCTTACCGGGATGACAATCGCTTTATTTGGGACTTTGAGGAATTTGCCTGGTACGACGACGTCGAATATGTTCCCGCCAACCGACGTCAAGTGCGAAAGCGTGCCAGTCTGATGGAATTCGTCAACGAGTTGGATGTCGAGACTGCCGGCGATGACGCACAGGAAATCTGGACTTTGCCCACGGAACTATTTCCGTATGAAGATCACGGAATCAGTTTTAACCAGATGGAGGGAAAGGAGCCAATCAGCGACCATTTCCATTATCCGGAATGGGATTACCAGGTACAGTTGCACCGCCCCGACTGGGCTACTGTATATGAACGGGGTTATCCCATGGGTAATACTGAGGACATTGAGCAAATTTTAATGGAGCATAAACCGATCACTAACCGCATCAAACAGATTGTTGATCGTCTGCGACCGGAGGGCATGCTACGTCAGCGCAAGTTGGAAGATGGGGATGAAATCGACATCAATGCTGCTGTGGAAGCAATAATAGACATTCGCATGGGGAACCAGCCCGATCCGAGAATTACCTTGAAAAATGTGATAAATCGACGTGATTTGGCGATCCTCATTTTGCTTGACCTCTCAGAATCGACTAATGAAACACTAGCCGGATTAGAGAAAACGGTTCTGGAACTTACTCGTGAAGCGAGTGCTTTGGTTTCCACCGCAATCTCCGGAATCGGTGACGCTTTTGCCATTCATGGTTTTTCATCCGACGGTCGACATGACGTGCGTTACTATCGCCTTAAACGCTTTGATCAAGCTTTTGATGAAGAGGCAAAGGGCCGTCTAGCAGGGATGCGGGGAGGTTTATCGACTCGAATGGGAGCGGCCATGCGTCATGCAGGACACCACCTTTCACTTCGTGCTGAAAAACGAAAAATGTTACTGATAGTGACAGACGGATCACCATCTGATATTGATGAACGGGATCCTCAACACTTGCGCATGGATGCCAAAAAAGCAACTGAGGAGTTGCGCACGAACGGCATTATGACATATTGTCTAACACTTGATCCTAGCGCAGATCATTACGTCCAACGGATATTCGGACAGAACCATTATACCATCATCGACAATGTCCAGCGTTTGCCGGAAAAACTTCCTGCTCTTTTTGCTTCATTGACCAGCTGAAAATTCGCATGATTTTAATTCTCCGAAATTCTGAAACTGTGTTTTCTTTCTCCCACCATTTGGAGGGCACAGGCCTGGTGTTTCGTAACTCTTAACTTTTCATGAGGTGTGTACTGTGAACCACGTTAAAATTTCCCCTTCTATTCTTTCTGCGAATTTTGCCCGTTTGGGCGAACATGTAACTGAGGCAGAAGACGCCGGAGTCGATTATATCCATGTTGATGTAATGGACGGACATTTCGTGCCCAACATCACCATTGGCCCGCTGATTGTGAAAGCACTGCGTACTGTGACAAAACTACCGCTGGATGTGCACTTGATGATTGAAAATCCGGAACGTTATATTGAGGATTTTGCTAAGGCCGGAGCCGATATAATTACCGTACATCAGGAGACATGTCCTCACCTGCATCGTACTGTTCAGCAGATTCACAATTTAGGTATACGGGCCGGTGTCAGTCTCAACCCGTCCACTCCCGCGAGCACATTGGATGAAATTATTGCTGAGGTCGATCTTATTCTTGTAATGTCGGTCAATCCCGGATTTGGAGGGCAATCCTACATTCATTCCTGCACCGGGAAAATCCAAAAATTACGTTCGATGCTTAACGCATGCGGATCATCTGCAGATTTGGAAGTGGATGGCGGTGTGAATGTTGATACAGTTTGTGAGGTTATTGGTGCTGGAGCCAACGCGTTTGTTGCCGGTTCCTCCGTTTTTAACGACAAGCAAAGTGTAGCAGAAAATGTGCGGCTTCTCCGAGAGAAGATAGATTCTGCCTGACTTGACGAGGTTTTCTTTTTATGCAGTTCTGAAAAAGCTGGAACCTTTCCGGAAAATCTGGGATATTCACGTACAGTGTATGCCGATTAGGTAATTAGGTACTGTTTCAGTTATTCTTCAATTCCCTGGATTTTCCATGCCGCTCAATTCCTGCCTCAACATTATAATAGCAGATAAAAACTCACTGCTTGTCAGGGGGCTTACTGACATGTTTAAGCAGGATGAACGTTTTGATGTAAGAGCCACCGCGACTGATGGTGAATTGTTTTTAAAGCTTCTCGATCGTATTTCTATTGATGTGGGAATTATTGGCTGGAAGATGCCTTTTGCAAATGGCCGTCAGGTTCTCACCAAACTTCGTGAACGAGAAAGCCCTGTACGTGTGGTTATTTATAGCGGCGCTGACGTGGCCAGGCAAGTTCGCTCTTTGGGAGGAGCAGGTTTTTATTCAAAAGCAAAACCGCCCGAAGGTTTGATTGATGTAATATTTCAGGTAGGACAGGGGAACAGCATTTTCCCTTATGAGCAGCATGAAGCTGTAACTGATCCGCGTTTTTCTAGTTTGACTGCACGGGAACTGGAGATTCTCGAGATTTTGTCGCAGGGATATTCCAATAGGAAAATAGCCGCTAAATTGGAGATCTCTAACAACACTGTCAAATTCCACCTGAAAAACCTTTATGAAAAGGTACAAGTGGACAATCGTATTCAGGCGGTTGCATTCTATAACCAATTTTACAAAGAGGAAGTATAATCAAAACATTTTTCTTTTCACTGGCTTTATTAACGGCCGGCACAGTTGCTGCGGCAGAAGGACTGCAGCCATATATCTCGTTCGGAGACAGCGGACAATCGATAGAGGAGACAAATAAATCCCTGTCGGCAGTACTTAAGGCTTCCGGTTTCGAAGTACTGGGTCAATATGCTCCGGCTGAATCACCTGAACGGAGTGTTCTGGTACTTACCCACCCTGAACTGCTGAAAGCTCTGTCAGCATTGCGTCCCACTGCAGGATTTTTTTCGGCAATCAGAATTGGTTTAATCTCCACCAACGGCCAGACGATCATTTCTATGCAGAATCCGGTTTACTGGGGGAATGCCTACCTCCAGGATGAGTATTCAAAAGCCGGGAATGTCATCAGTAGTTTAAGCAGCGAAATAGTTAAGGCGATCCGGAACGTATTTCCAAATGCAGTACTCAAAAAAAGATATGGCTCAACCCAGGAATTTTCCCAGGAGGATCTTCGGGGGTACCACTACATGTTCGGAATGCCTTATTTTGAAGATAATGTACTGATAGGCGAATTCGATTCTCACGAACAAGCTCTGGCGGCAATAGAAAAGAATCTGCAAAAATCAAAAACCTGCAGCAAAGTATTTGCACAAGACATTCCCGGAAAGGAAATCAGGCTCTTCTATGGAGTTGGTCTAAAAGGTGAAACAGTTGAAGGGAATTTTGTTCCGATTATCGACATTGCCGAAGAAAAACACGTGACCTTCCTTCCTTATGAACTGCTTGTGATGGGCAAGGAAGTACGCATGCTCCATGGTCGTTTCCGTATTGCGCTCAGCTTCCCTGATCTTACGATGGGTACATTCGCCAACATCATGTCAACTCCAGGTTAAATTGAGGACTTATTAAGCTCGCTTACCAAATAAGTCTAACTGAAAAAGGATTCCTTTTGTCATCCCGGACCTGATCCGGGTTTCTTATCCCTGACGAGGTTGAGGACAAGATTTCGAACAGCCAATTTGATTCCGGTTTTATGCTTCATTTCACCCGGAATGACAATAGAGAAGAATCGAAAGCGGCGTCACATCCCCGTGAATGCAACTCGCAGGATGAGTAACTTGAGCAGCGCGACAGATGGTTCTGCTGACAAAAAACGGGTGGAATCCCAGTCCGGGCAAGGCATTTTACTCACGGCGTTCTCCAATTTTTTCTTCCGGACGTGTCACTTCACTGATACGTACGCCGTAACGCTCGTTAACCACAACTATTTCTCCGCGTGCCATCAGGCGATTACCCACTACAATATCCATAGGTTCGCCGACTATTTTTTCAAAGACTACGATGTTGCCTTTTTTCAGATTCAGTACATTTTGTACCTCCATCTCAGTTCGCCCTATTTCGACGATCATCAGCAAAGGTACATCTTCAATGAATTTAATCGAATGTAAAACTTCATCATCGTCTTTGTTATCAAAACCTAACATCAGTCTTTCCTCAGAAAGGGGCGTTTATTCTCAGGTGAATATCGGACAAAAATTTATACGTTCATCATAGGCCGGAATGATTCCGGATTCTGTGACTCTTGTGAGTGCAGATTATGTGCCTCTTCCGGAATTATTAAATGGATTTCAGACTAGATTATCCATGATATAGCGGCGACGTTCTGCGGTATTATTTCCCATATAGAAGTTAAGCAATTCGGGAATTTCGTGAGTATGTTCAACCCCGACCGGAACTGCCCGCATGTTTTCACCAATAAACTGTCCGAACTCTTTTGGTGATATTTCACCAAGACCTTTAAAGCGCGTTACTTCCAGATGAGTCCCTTTTCGCATGCTTTCAAATGCTTCATCTCTTTCAGACTCGTTGTAACAATAGCGTGTCATTTTTTGGTTTCGTACACGAAAGAGTGGAGTTTCAAGGATGTATATGTGACCTTGTAAAACAAGTTGCTCGTAAAATTGCAAAAAGAAGGTCAGCATCAAATTGCGGATATGCAGACCGTCCACATCCGCATCTGTCGCAATCACGACTTTGTTGTAACGCAAATCGTCAAGCGAGTCCTCAATCCCGAGGGCTTTCATGACATTATAGAGTTCAATATTTTTGTAGATCGCTTCTTTTCCCTGTCCATGACAATTGAGCGGTTTACCCTTTAGACAGAAAACTGCCTGAGTATAGACATCACGGGCGCTGATCATGCTTCCGCCTGCGGAAATGCCCTCCGTGATAAAGACTGTGCTGTCATCCCCACGACCGTTTTTATCGCCGAGGTGAAATTTACAGTCTTTAAGATTGGGGATAGTCAGCGCTGATTTTTTTGCATTGTCTCTGGCAGCCTTTTTGACACTGCTCAGTTCCTTGCGGATACGTTCATTGGATTGAATTTTGAGTTTGAGCGGTTCGGCAACTTCCGGATGCTTATATAGATAATCAACAAAGGTATCACGAACAAGCGGCATCAGTGATGAACGCAAATCGGAGTTTCCTAATTTGTTTTTGGTTTGAGACTCAAAAACCGGATCCTGCACTTTTATGGCAACCGCTCCGACTATTCCGTCTCTGATATCCGGACCGTCAAAACTGGAATTAAAAAATTGGTTTACACCCTTTAGAATGCCTTCGCGAAATGCAGAAAGGTGTGTCCCGCCATCATTTGTGTGGTGGCCGTTTACATAGCTGAAATATTCCTCTCCATATCGCTCGGTGTGTGTAAATGCCATTTCTAAGTGACCGGTTTGGCAGTGTACGATTTCATAAAGATTCGCGTCACCAACTTCTTCCTCCATCAAATCCAGCAGGCCATTTTCCGATTTAAACTTTTCACCATTAAGTGTGATTGTGAGTTTCCGGTTAAGGTAGGCATAGTTCCAGAGTTGTTTCCGGATAGTTCCGAGGTCATAGGAATAATTCGGAAAAAGCTTTGTATCCGGAATAAAGCGGATTTTGGTACCGTTACTTTCGTTTGTCTCATTTTCCTCCGGAGCAGTTTCAAGTTCTCCCGATCTAAACTTGGCGGCGAGAAATTTTTTGTCCCGAAAAGAAGTGACTTCAAAATGTTCTGAAAGCGCATTAACTGCTTTTGTGCCTACGCCGTTCAGACCAACGCTGAATTGAAAAACTTCATCATTATATTTTGCGCCGGTGTTGATAATCGAAACGCATTCCACTA
>ENA-ORDI01001704-ORDI01001704.1-marine-metagenome-genome-assembly--contig:-NODE-1704-length-11751-cov-5.944578_pt1 | contig 11751 bp, 12 predicted proteins | sample MGYA00248628_ERZ508525 | MGnify/ENA primary metagenome ERZ508525 (study PRJEB26195, sample SAMN05422138) | marine metagenome | isolation source: East of Porto Seguro, South Atlantic Ocean | place...
GAGGACGTGGTGCACGAGAGAAAGTTAAGGTATTTGGCATGCTTGAACGGCAAGGTAGAATCTTTACTGCTATTGTAGATAATGTTACCGCAGAAACACTGATGAATGAGATTATTAACCATGCAGAAAAAGGGAGCGTATTTTATACGGATAAGTTTAAATCCTATAAATCGCTGAAGTTTTATGGGAAACATATATCTATTGATCATGGTAAGGAATTTGGTAAAGGAAGAAGACATATTAATGGCCTTGAAGGGTTTTGGTCTTTTGCCAAAGAACGTCTTTTGAAATACCATGGCATTAGTAAATCTTACTTCCATTTATACCTCAAAGAGATGGAATTTAGATACAATTACAGAAAGGAAAATATTTATCATAAATTGCTCAAAATTCACTTTGGTCCGTTTTCTGCATAATTACTTAAAATTTTTATAGACCCCTCTTTAATTCTCCCCAGCAAAAGGGGAGAAAACAAAAGGATTTCTACCTAATACTTTCCTCTGTAATAGGGGAAATAGAAAGGGGTCAATAAAAAATTTCATAGTTTCGATAAACTTTTCGGACAGATATGGTTTCAGGTTTACCGTCACTTATTCTCATCGAAACCGACGAATTTCATGATTAGATTCGCAAGCTTTTTATCAACTTATTTCAAGGAATTTGACATATGTCTTCAGTCAATATAACAGGTTACGGTGATAACCTGACCGTCAATGGAATTCGCATTGGCGATCTTTCTCCTGCCGGCCACGAATCTATTGAAAAAGAAAAAGGAGGCCGCAATTATTCTCCTCTCGAAAATGTTGTTGTTTCCCAAGTGAAAGATTCATCAACTTTAATAGTACGGAAGCCTGATCCGGAAGATGTGGAAAAATATATTGAAACAGAAATTATTGACGGATTATGCTGTTATTCTGCTGTAAACCAGGGGCAACTGAATCAAACCATTGTTGACGCAGTTGTCACCCATCTCACCCAAGAAAAACTTCCCACAGTCCCGCGCTCCATTCGACATAAATATATGAGCGCATTCCTGCTCGCCACGACAAGTATCACTGAAATGGATCGTGTTGTACCAAAAGTGGCTGGTGTGGAAGCACCGGAACTTATGTTCAAAATTTCCCGTCGGTGGGGTTACCGCATTAAAGGAATTCCCCAGGGCGAAGCCATTATTGTGGCAGCAAATGGGAATTTCCATGGACGCACCATGACTGCCGTATCATTATCGGATGATACCCTGGCAAAAGAAGATTTTGGACCCTTCGTTCCCGGAATTGAATTAGTCCCATTTAATGATTATGATGCACTTGCAGCATTGTTCGAAGAAAAGGGTGATCGGATCGCCAGTTTCATGGTGGAGCCTATCCAGGGAGAAGCCGGTGTCATTGTACCTGACGATGACTATTTTCCACGCGTTGAGGCGCTTTGCAAAAAACACAATGTGCTTTTGGCCATGGATGAAGTCCAGACCGGATTTGGCCGGACGGGCGCAAATTTTGCCCACCAATTGTTTGGTGTAAAGCCCGATCTTATGGGCTGTGGAAAAGCAGCTGGTGGTGGAATCTTGCCCGTTTCATTTGTTGCAGGTAGTGATGAAGTGATTGGTGTTTTAACACCTGGATCAGAAGGATCTACCTTTGGCGGGTATCCCCTGGGTGCTGTTGTGGGTACCTATGCAATTAAAGTACTGGTGGATGAAAAATTAGCCGCGAGAGCTCAAATCATGGGAGACAGATTGATCAAAAATATGGAAGCAATAAAAACTGATTTTCCGGATAAGATCAAAGAAGTCCGTGGGCGGGGGTTGCTCACAGCATTTGAAATGCATGATGAGCCTCATTTAGATGGACATGCCGTTTCTGTCGGCTTGCTGGATCAAGGTGTTTATGCAAAAGAAACGCATCGTTCCACCGTTCGGTTGGCACCTTCATTAACGATTAATGAAATCCAAATTGATGCATTAGCAGATTCTATCAGAACTGTTGTAAAAGGATTATAAAATAGAAATCGCTCTTTGATTCTTTCGAAAAGCGCATTTATTAAAAAGGTTATTTTATGGATTTTTTAAAAAAACTCGGCATAGAAGATAATAACTACGGAGCCTGTGCGGGTCCCGGTCACTGGAATACAACCACAGAAGAAGGAATGATTGAATCGGTTAATCCTGCTACCGGTAAATTGATTGCATCTGTTTATCACTGTTCCACAGATGATTATAAGTCGGTAGTTCAACAATCACTTGAAGCATTTAAAGAATGGCGGAAAGTGCCGGCACCAGAACGTGGCCAATTGGTGCGGCTCATGGGCGATGCCCTTCGGGATTATAAAGATCCGTTAGGAAGTCTGGTTTCATTGGAAATGGGAAAGATCAAACAGGAGGGCGATGGTGAGGTCCAGGAAATGATCGATATTGCTGATTTTGCAGTAGGCCAATCCAGGATGTTGTATGGAAATACTATGCACTCCGAGCGCCAAGATCACCGCATGTATGAACAATGGCACCCACTGGGGATTGTGGGCGTGATCAGCGCTTTTAATTTTCCTGTTGCGGTGTGGAGTTGGAATGCTTTTATCGCAGCGATTTGTGGGAATACTACAATTTGGAAACCGTCATCCTCCACACCGCTTTGTGCCGTTGCTGTTCAAAATATTTGTAATGAAGTTCTATCTGCGAACGATGCACCTAATATTTTCAGTACGGTGATCGGTGGCGGTTCCACCATTGGAGAAACCTTGATCAACGATGCACGTATTCCTATGGTTTCCTTTACCGGATCCACGCGTATGGGGCGCCACGTTAGCGAAATCGTTTCAAAACGTTTTGGCAAAACCATTTTAGAATTGGGCGGAAATAATTGCATTATCGTGGATGAAACGGCGGATATGGAAATGGTGATTCCTGCTGTTGCTTTTGGTGCCGTGGGAACTGCCGGACAACGCTGTACCAGTACACGGCGAGTTATTGTTCATGATTCAAGGATTGAAGAATTGCAGAAACGCCTCGTCAGCGCATACCGACAAGTGAGTATTGGCGATCCGTTAAAAGAAGGAACATTGATGGGGCCTCTTGTGAATGAAAATGCAGTCAGTGATTATGAAAATGCCATTGAAAAAGCAAAAGCATCCGGCGGTGAAGTTTTATTTGGTGGTGCTGCCATTGATGGGCCGGGAAATTTTGTAACACCCACAATTATTAAAGGTGAAAACGATTGGGAGATCATCCAGGAAGAGACTTTTGCACCCATCCTTTATCTTATGACCTATTCTAATCTGGATGAAGCGATCGAAATGCATAACGACGTCCCACAAGGACTTTCATCTGCCATGTTCACGCTCAATATGCGACATGCGGAAAAATTCTTATCTTCAGTGGGAAGTGATTGCGGAATTGCCAACATTAACATTGGGACTTCCGGTGCGGAGATAGGTGGCGCTTTTGGTGGTGAAAAAGAAACAGGTGGAGGACGTGAATCAGGCTCCGATAGTTGGAAACAATATATGCGGAGACAAACCAATACCATCAACTGGGGAACCGATTTACCATTGGCCCAGGGTATAAAATTTGATTTAAGTGAGTAAGGGTAAAAATGAGTAACATTAGTTTTAAGGATACAAGAAGCGCCATCGGCAAGTATATGCTGGCCGACGGCATGTCGCCGGTGATTGATTTGGATAAAAGCCACGGCTCCTGGCTGGTTGATGGCAATACTGGGAAAGAATATTTAGACCTTTTCTCCATGTTTGCATCCATGTCCATCGGATACAACCATCCTTATGTTTTAGCCAATAAAGATCGTTTGACTCGAGCAGCCATTAACAAACCAACTAATTCTGATATTTATTCACCACTTATGGCAGATTTCGTCGTAACCATGGGGCGCGTTGCCCAGCCTGATTATCTCCCCTATTCATTTTATGTTTCTGGTGGAACCTTGGCTGTGGAGAATGCGCTCAAAACAGCCTTCGATTGGAAAGTGCGTCACAATATTGCCCAAGGCAAAGGCGAAAAGGGAAGCCAGGTTCTTCACTTAAAACAATGTTTTCATGGACGGTCCGGTTATGCTATGTCGCTTACAGATTCACCGGATCCTAGAAAAGTGCAATATTACCCAAAATTCGATTGGCCCCGGGTGACAAATCCGTACATGGTCTTCCCAATGAATGAAGAAAACACAGCAGGCGTTGCTGCACAGGAAGAACAGTCTTTGAATGAGATCAAACAAGCGATTCAAAATAATCCTGATGATATTGCATGTCTCATTATGGAACCGATCCAAGGAGAAGGCGGCGATAACCATTTTCGTGATGAGTATCTCGTAAAATTAAAAAATATATCCCTGGAAAATAATATTCTCCTCATTTATGACGAGGTTCAAACCGGTGTGGGAATTACTGGGAAAATGTGGGCACATCAGCATTTTTCTGATGAAGCACGTCCTGATATAATTAGTTTTGGAAAGAAAACACAATGCTGTGGAATTTTCGCGGGCGGTCGTTTGGATGAGGTTGAAAACCATGTATTCAAAGAATCCAGCCGAATTAATTCCACTTGGGGCGGAAACCTGGTTGATATGGTTCGTTTTACACTTTACCTTGAAGTAATCGAGCAGGAAAACCTCATCCAGAAAGCAAGAGAAAATGGCGAATATTTATTATCTAAATTGAATACATTGGAAGCGGATCACCAAGGACTCGTATCCAACGCCCGTGGTCGTGGACTTTTCTGTGCATATGATCTTCCATCTCAAGAACAACGTGATAAAATGACGGGATTGCTTCAAGATGAAGGAGCACTCGTTTTAGGATGTGGGTATAACTCTATTCGTTTTCGTCCGCATTTGAATATTACACAGGATGAAATCGATTTGGGTATTACCATGATGCGGAGGGCTCTCGCCCAGATCTAAACGTGGTAAATTCTGCCGGTAAACTTTACATTGTATCCACGCCTATTGGAAACTTGGGTGATATGACCTATCGTGCTGTAGAAACATTAAAATCCGTCTCCATGATTGCAGCAGAAGATACGCGGCATTCACGCAAACTGTTGTCGCATTATGAAATATCCAAGCCGCTCATTAGTTATTTTGAGCATAATCGATTTACGCGAATTCCGAAGATTATTGACCATTTGAATAATGGAAAGGATCTAGCGGTCATCACCGACGCTGGAACGCCGACCATTTCCGATCCTGCATACAAACTCATTCGGGAAGCATTGCTGCATGATATCACGGTTGAATCCATTCCCGGAGCATCCGCATCTTTAGCAGCATTGGTTTCTTCAGGACTCCCCACAGATCGGTTTATTTTTGAAGGATTCCTGCCGCCCAGGAAAGGTCGAAAAGCTCGTATTAATCGCATAAAAGATGAACCGGCAACCATCATTTATTATGAATCTCCTAAACGAATTAAACGAACCTTGAAACATCTTTTGGAATATTTAGGGAATCGTCCCGCAGTTGTTGCACGTGAATTGACGAAATTACATGAAGAAATAAAACGGGGAACTCTTTCAGAATTATTAACGTATTTTACAGCCAAACCACCCAAGGGTGAATGTGTCATTCTCGTTGGGAAAGATGATCCAAATGTCTATTTCAAATAATTCATTATTTATAACATTCGAAGGCATCGACGGATGTGGAAAATCCACCCAGGTAAAAATGCTCATGGATCGGCTCGATGGCAAAAACATTGAATCATTATTGGTTCGGGAGCCGGGAGGGACAAAGATTTCCGAAGAGATCCGTGAAGTCCTTTTAAAGAATCGCAACGATACCATGGCAAAACGCACCGAAGCTCTGCTCATGACAGCGAGTAGAGCCCAACTCACTAAGGAGGTCATTATTCCTAAATTGGAAGCGGGAACGTGGGTCATTGCTGATCGTTTTAAGGATTCTACATTGGCATACCAGGGTGGTGGACGCGGACTGGATTTAAATTATTTGATTCAATTAAATGAATTCGCCACTTATGAATTAGATCCAGACATTACCTTTTTTATTGATGTGAATGCGGAAGAAGGAAACGAACGTCGAAATTCAAATCATCCTGATCGTATCGAAGGTGCCGGGATAAAATTTCAGGAAAAAGTCAGGGAACAATACCTTAAATTGGCACATATGTACTCTGACCGATTTGTTATTATAGACGGGGGGAAAACTCCGGAAGAAATCCATCAGACTATTTGGTCGGAAATTAAAAAACTACATGAATGATGATTAAAAGAAAAAAAATTATTACACTTACAGTCCTGATTGCCATTTCACTGGTTTTCATGGGCGCTGGCAAGAAGGACATTTATAAGCAAGTCCGGAAAAATCAATCTTTGATAAATGATGTGTATCGTCATTTGATCACGAATTACGTGGATGACATTGACTTGGACGCTTTCACAAAAATGAGCATCAATAATATGCTGCTTGATCTTGATCCTTACACGGTCTATTTAGAGAATGATGAACGAAGCGGGATTGAAATGCTCACCAAGGGGAAATATGGCGGTGTGGGAATTCAGATCGGGAGAAGAGAAAAGATGTTAACCGTCATCTCACCCATGGAAAATTCACCGGCAAAACGCGCAGGTATTAACAGCGGAGACAAGATCCTAAAGATTGATGGCCAGGAGACGGAAGGTCTTTCCATGGATGAAGCAGCAAAACTGATTCGTGGGAAAAAAGGAACTGATGTGGTTTTGAGCATTCAACGAAATGGTGAAGGAGACATCATCGAGTTTGTTTTAACCCGTGAAGATATTAAAGTGAAAGACATTTCCTATTACGGAATGTTGGATGAGCAAACCGGATACATCCGCTTAACGCGTTTTTCACGTAATTCAGATAAGGAAATGAAAAAAGCGCTCCTGGAATTGCTTGACCAAAATATGACCGGGTTGGTCCTGGACCTGCGGGATAATCCGGGCGGGTTGCTGAATGCAGCTGTGAATATTCTGGACTTATTCATAGACAAAGGCGAAATGCTTGTTTGGACTGAAGGGAAGACTCAAAAATCGAAACGGAAATATCAAAGTAAAACCGATCCGATTGTACCCAAAGATGTGAACATTACGGTCTTGGTAAACCAGGGAAGCGCATCTGCCAGCGAGATCGTTGCGGGAACACTTCAGGATCTTGATCGCGGTGTGGTCATCGGTCGCTCTACATTTGGGAAAGGATTGGTCCAAACCGTTTTTAATATTGATAAAGATCGTTCATTAAAAATCACCACCGCAAAATATTACATACCCAGTGGTCGACTCATTCAAAAACCTGGATATTTACCTGATGAGATTCTCGCAGATACAACTGAACAAGACAGCATCTTTTATACAAAAAGCGGACGTGAAGTTTCAGGTGCGGGCGGGATTACCCCCGATCATGAAGTAGAGCTAAAAAAAGGTTTTCCCATTTTATCCGCCAGTTGGCGCTATGGACTCTTTTTTAATTTTGTCCAGAAACATAAAACAGATTATGATACCTTTTTTGATGTTGAATCCGATACAACGATCATGGCTCAATTTGAAGAATACATTTATGCCAGTGACCTGGATATTTTCATGAAGGGTGAATCCAATTATCTTGATTTGAGAGACAGGCTGTGGGAACTGGATTCAACCAATATCCAAATTCAGGGTGCATTGGATATTCTGGATTCCTATTTTGAACAAAAAGCACTCACGCAATTTGAAACAGAATCTGATAAACTTTATCATTGGCTCCTGGTGGAATTTGCTGATTATTTTCATGGCGATGAAGGCCGGGTGAAACAATCAGCAACACAGGATAAAGATATCCAAAAAGCAATCATGCTTTTGCAAAACCCAGTTGTATTCGAAAATATTTTCATCCCGCAATTAGAAAATTCAAATACCATTAATGCGGACTAATTAGGGCAAGTAGTCATCCACTATATACATTTTTAAAATCCATCATTACCATTCGTAATTCTCGCGGCTTTTTTGCAGGGCGATTAGCTCAGATGGTTAGAGCGCTACGTTGACATCGTAGAGGTCGGCGGTTCGACTCCGTCATCGCCCACAATAGCAGATACCACCTATCTCTGACGAAAAGCCCCACATTCGTGGGGTTTTTCTTATGTGGTACTTAAGCAAGTTTTTTTCGGGTGATATTCCAAGGTATCCTTTTCTTATTCGCGCCATCAGTGATGCGCCAAGTACCAAATTCGGTACACTTGAAATAATCGCCATTTTGTTACCGCCGCCAATGCGGCCAAAACCCCCCCCGCGTCTTTTAAGGGTCTAAACTTTTACCTCTATCGGGTAATAGGTTCTTTGTTCAACGGCAATACGCCAGAGGATGATGGCCAGCCGTCTGGCCATGGCACAGATAGCCTTCTGGGGTATTCCCATTTTACTTAAGAAATTATTGTACATCGTTCTGGCGCCTTCATCCTTGGTTTTCCACATCCAGGCAGCTTCGATCAGCAGACTGCGTAAACAGGCTTGTCCTACGGGCTGTAGTTTTCCGGGAGGTGTTTGCTCACCACTATGGTGTACCATAGGCGCCAATCCAAGGTAACTGGCGATTTCTTCAGCTCGATTGAACCGTTGGGGGTTAAACACTTCCAGCAGGAAGGTTAATGCAGTGATCGACCCTACACCAGGAACGGAGCTCAAGCAACCCAGACGGTTTTGCTGATCTGTCTTGGAGATTAAGCTTTGAAGTTGGTTGAGGACAATCTGCCGTTCATCCTGAACAAATCGTAACTGGCGAATCAAACTTTTCAACAGGATTTGATAAGCATCATTCAAGCTCATGTTTTCAAGTTGACGAATGGATTTATCGGTCCAACTCCTTAGTCCGTGCGGTTCAGTTTGTCCAATGTACAACAAAAGGGATTTAATTCGCTGTTTGACCCGGACCAGACTTTCGGTCAACTGCTGACGACGCCTGAGAAGGGCTCTTAGAGCTTCCTCTTCTTCACGGGGGACAGCAATGCTTTTCACCATACCCTTAGAACCGTAAGCAGCTAATTTTAAACAGTCTAACCGATCCGATTTTGCCCCGGGTCGAACAGGTCTGGGGATCCGGCTTGGAGCGGCTATATCGACAGGGATATTGGCCTTTTTAAGGGTACGAGCCAACCCAAACCCGGTGGGACCGGACTCATAGACAATGCTGGATATTGTAATGGGTAATCCTTGGAGTTGTTCAACCAATCGTATTGGATCTGCTGTCGTAACCCAGGTGTAAGACATCCCATCTTCCCTGAGTAAAGCCAGAGAATAACTTCGTTTGTGAACGTCAATTCCTATCCAGAATTTCCCGGAAGAATATCCTTCTATAAACTGATGGATTTGTGATAAACTTGTTCGTGACATGCTGGTATTCTCCTATATTAAACTCCCAAAAATTCCATAAAAGAACTTTTGGGTACCAGCATGTTATTTTGTTTTTAGTCCTAAGGGAATTTGTAATTTTTACTGCTCATTTTTAGGAAAAAAATGAAAATAGATCCCCAGTTTCCTGCGCACTGGAAGCAATACCTGATCCAAAGCGGCTATGCTGCTCTGGCGGTATTTATAATTACCATAATCCTGTCCAGTAACCCAGTTGTTATTGCCAGTATTGGCGCTACGGCATTTATTGTTTTTGCAATGCCCGAAAATGTTGCTGCCCAGCCAAAGCGAATCATTGGCGGCCATTTGCTGGGCTTTTTCATTGGTTCTTGTTTTGCGGTATTTCCATTCATGGATATTTTATTTTTCAAGGCTGTGTGGTTTGCTGCTTCTGTTGGAGTAACCATTTTATTGATGGTTATACTGGATTTTGAACATCCTCCCGCTGCTGGAACCGCCTTGGGCATGACGCTGGTGGGTTATAGTAGTTCATCTGCTACAGCAATTATTGCGAGCGTTTTTATCCTGGCATTTATCGGATACATCGCAAAACCATTCTTACGAAATCTGGTTTGAACCGTAGGTTGGCTATTGAGCTCCTGGTGCTGACAGGCATCATCTGGAGCACCGGCGGCTTTATGATCAAAATGATTCCGTGGTCACCCCTGGCCATTGCCGGACTGCGGAGCGGTATTGCGGCTGTAGTGATTTATTTATACAACAGACCGCAACATTTTAGATTCGGAAAAAATACACTCGGAGGGGCTATATCGTATGCTGTGATGGTGACATGCTTTGTCCTCGCGAATAAAATGACCACTGCTGGGAATGTAATTTTGATCCAATATACTGCCCCGGTCTATGTGGCCATTTTTGGGTTTTCTTTTTTAGGAGAAAAATCCACAAAAATTGATTGGTTGGCCATTATTGTTATTCTATTTGGATTAGGATCATTCTTTTTTGAAAATCTTTCCTTTGATGGATTTTGGGGCAATATCATTGCATTTATTTCCGGATTTGGATTTGCAGGACTAACTCTGTTCATGCGAAAACAGAAAAATGGAAGGCCCATAGATTCTGTCTTGTTAGGCAATGTGATCACATTTCTCATTTGTGCTCCCTTTTACACCGATGGGGTAACCTTTGAAATTGAGCCCTGGACCTGGATGCTTTTTCTTGGTGTAATCCAGCTGGGCCTCGCTTATATATTGTACAGCACGGCAATTAAATACGTCTCAGCCCTGGATGCGATCATTTACCCGGTGGTTGAACCCATATTTAATCCCATCCTGGCTTTTTTGTTTTTGGGAGAGACTATGAGCGGAAATGCTCAATTCGGTGGCGCGTTAGTTTTATCAGGTGTTATTGGCCGTGGTATTCTCCAGGCAACCCAAACAAAGAAAGGAAGACCCCATGAATGACGAACGAAACAAGTTCGAAAGATGGTTAAATAAGCACAACCATTTGATGGAATTGATCAGGACGATGATCGGTGTTGCCGTATTAGTGCTGCAGATCTATATCCTGATAAAAATCACTGCCATATAAAAAGCCTCCTACCTGTCTATCGTAGTGAAAGTTAGATATATAAGAGGGCTTTTCCTTTTTGATGGTATTTACAAATAAAATTAATTGAGATCACAACTCATATCATGTCCGCAGCACATGGGTGATTTAATTTTGCCATGGCCATCAGGACATTTTGCCACGGCTACTTTGGCTCCATCATCAGTTGTGATATGATCATGGACAAGTGACTTTCCACATTTAGCACATTTCAAATCTTCGACACCCATACCGCAGTGTTCGCATTCATATTTTGCCATTGTTTATTCCTTTTGAAAATAGGTTAATAATCCCAGTGAAGTTAGCTATGAATAATTAAATAGTTAAAACTATATTAGTAATAATAGGAATTATTACTACTTATTTTTAATTTCACATATGAGATACAGTCATCAAAGAGAGTTGATCAAAGAAATCGTTTATTCCACAAACTCGCATCCTACGGCAAACTGGGTCTATGGTGAAGTTAAAAAATCAGTCCCCAATATCAGTCTGGGTACCGTGTACAGAAACTTGAAACAATTAAACGATAAAGGTATGATAAGAACCATCTATGATGGAGCAATTGCCCGGTATGATTGGAACAAGGATCCCCATGACCATCTGAAATGCAAAATTTGTGATGATCTGATTGATGTGCAATTATTTGATGATGAAATTCGTAAAACTGTAAAGAAACAGTATAAGTTTGAGGCCGATGATGTGGAAATGACCCTCATTGGCACTTGTCATAAACACGCTTAAAATAGGATTTATTATGGAAGAAAATGGAAAATGCCCTGTTTCTCACGGGTCTAATAGTCAACATACACTCGGGTCAACAT
>ENA-ORDI01001705-ORDI01001705.1-marine-metagenome-genome-assembly--contig:-NODE-1705-length-11751-cov-4.098852_pt1 | contig 11751 bp, 12 predicted proteins | sample MGYA00248628_ERZ508525 | MGnify/ENA primary metagenome ERZ508525 (study PRJEB26195, sample SAMN05422138) | marine metagenome | isolation source: East of Porto Seguro, South Atlantic Ocean | place...
CAGGGCGGATTCGAAGCGGATCACCATCTGTACAGTTGGGGAAGAATACATCGGAGAGATTGGTAACGCCGGCAGGTTGGGCGGAGAGATGGTTGATGACGGAGAGTCCGCCGACCCTGGCTCTCTAGTCTGGCCCGTATCCATATCATTGGACAGCCAAGGTAACCTGTATGTGTCTGACGAGTGGCTTAACCGAATTTCCATGTTTACTAGTGATGGGGATTGGTTAGGTTCTTGGGGTATCAAAGGTAAGGCAGACGGCGAATTCGATAAGCCGTCGGGAATCGCCTTCGATCATGAAGACAATCTATATATCGTAGATACAGGCAATAACCGGGTACAGAAATTCACTAAAGACGGACAGTTTCTGGGCAAATGGGGGCATGAGGGGACTGGCGATGGTGAATTCAATATGCCGTGGGGTATCGATATAGATAGTAATGGTGATGTTTTCATCGCTGACTGGCGTAACGATCGTATACAGAAGTTCACTTCTGATGGGCAATTTTTGATGAAGCTCGGAGTTCCTGGCTCGGGTGACGGTGAGCTCAATCGACCCACAGATATGGCTGTGGACGGACAGGGGCTCATCTACGTTGCGGACTGGCAGAATGACCGTGTACAGGTCTTTGATTCGGAAGGTAGATTTATTACCAAAATCATTGGTGATGCAACACTTTCCAAATGGGCCGAGCAGAAACTAGACGCCAATCCCGACATGCGTCTCCAGCGTGAAATAGCCCAAGGCTTGGAGCGGGAGAGGTTCTTATCGGGTCCGCTAGGAGTGGAGATCGACGATAATAACCTGCTATTTATTATCGACTCCGACCGTAACAGAATTCAGATATATCGTAAGATCGACCCGTTCTTCTTAGGCCGGTACGACGGTGGCCGCCTGTAAAGAACTGATTTACCTACCCCACAGTGGCCGACAAATATGGCATTTGCTCTAAGGTGATGAATCCAAGGTCGACGGAATACGCATAAGTCTGCGCAACAACATGTTGGTAAAAGACCGCAACCGACGCTTGGAAGTCATCGCCCTGCTCGTCGTCTAGTTATCGCTTAGTCATCCTGGGAAGGGCGCTTATCACTGATAATCCCGGATGACCTCCTTGATTCGAGTTCAAGTAAGCCGGGGAGATGTCCAATGGATTTTGATTGAAGCACTCGAATGAAATTTGTATGACATCCCTACTTGCTCCCGGTGGGGCGACTGCTACGAGTGATAGCTGTCACAGATCATGCATGCGCACCTCGTGGTCAGTACAAGAAGCAGGACACCCCGTGATCTGAATCCACTTGTTTATACTCGGGCACTTCAGTTGAGCATTTTTCCATCGCAAATGGGCACCGGGTATGGAAACGGCATCCAGAGGGAGGATTCAATGGGGAAGGCACTTCTCCGGCCAAAACGATGTCTTCCCTTATCAAGTCCGGATGGGATGGCAAAGCAGCTGAAAATAGTGCTTTGGTGTAAGGGTGCAGAGGATCTTTGAAAAGCCTCTCTGTTTCTCCTTGTTCAACTATTTCTCCGAGGTACATGACCGCAGTATGGTGGGCCATATACCTTACTGTTGCCAAGTTATGTGCGATCAACAGAAAGGCTACGTTGTATTGCTGTTGTAGCGACTTAAGCAAATTCATCACCTGTGCTCGGATTGATACGTCCAATGCGGACACAGGTTCATCCAAGATAATAAGCTTGGGTTGAGGCGCTAGAGCGCTGGCAACTGCTATGCGTTGCCGTTGCCCCCCACTAAACTCGTGCGGATAGTTGTCAGCCTGCTGACTGTGTAGCCCTACTTGCTCTAACACTTCAGCTACCCGGTTTTGCACGTCTGACCTTGACATATTCCGGTTTACTACCAAAGGTTCAGCAACGATATCCCTGACTCTCATCCTAGGGCTTAAAGAAGACCATGGATCCTGGAAAACTGCCCCTACTTTGGTCCTGTATTCCTTGAGATTTTCGCCTTTTAAAGTCTGTATGTCCTCTCCATCGACGCGAATCTGTCCATCTGTAGGGTCCTCGATCCTAAGCAGCAACTTGCTAGTAGTGGTCTTTCCACATCCGGACTCACCAACAAGCCCAAGAGTCTCTCCCTCTTCAATGGTGAAGCTGATATCATCAACCGCTTGGACGTAACCCACGGTTTTCATCAATACAAGGCCTTTAGTGACCTTAAAATATTTTTTTAAATTGTCGACTCGAACCAGTGGTTCAGATGCCTGTATTACCATGCTGGATCCATCCTCCAACAATCAGCGGTATGATTATCTCCGATGCTGTAAGTCAATGGGTACTCAGCCGTACATCGGTCTCGAGCTGCCGGGCAACGGGGGGCAAATCTACAACCTTCGGGTAAATTCATTAGTAGAGGTGGTTGCCCCTCGATGGAATAAAGCCAATCAACCTGCTCTTCCAACTTGGGCACAGATGCAATTAATGCTTCGGTGTAAGGGTGAGACGGGTGGTCGAATATATCTCTCACCAGTCCTTGTTCCACGATTCGGCCCGCATACATCACAGCAACCCGATCACACATTCTAGCCACCACGCCGAAGTCGTGGGTAATAAAAATTATTGCTAAGCCCGTATTGGCTTGGATTTCTTTCAACAACCTCAAATATTGCAATTGTATGGTGACGTCTAGCGCCGTGGTCGGTTCATCCGCGATAAGAAGGTCAGGCTCGCAGGACATAGCGATAGCACCGACCACGCGTTGTTTCATACCTCCACTCATTTGGAAAGGGTAATCGTGTATACGCCGCTCTGGGGCAGCTACATTTACGCGTTTCAGTGCATCAACGGACCTTTGAACCATATTTTTTGAGGTTTCCTTATATTCCTGACCTAGCGCCTCACGTAGTTGGTTTCCGATGGTAAACAAAGGGTTCAATGAAGTCTGGGGATCTTGCATGATCATCGATATTCGGCGACCCCGGATGGAACGCATCTCGTTTTCACTCTTCTGTAGCAGGTCTTCTCCTTTGAGTAGGATCTGACCATTAACTATTCGTCCCGCTGGTTTAGGAACCAACCTCAAGAGAGAGCGAGCTGTTATGGTCTTGCCACAGCCAGACTCGCCGACGATTCCCAACGTCTCACCTTCTCGGACTTTAAAGCTGACCCCATCGACCGCCTTGACTATGCCGAGTCGCGTATAAAAGTGAGTCTGTAGGTCGTTTACCTCAAGAACTACGTCGGTCTGCGCTTTCATACGTCACAAATTCCTTTGCTTTGGATCGAGTCGGTCTCGTAACCAGTCGCCGAGCAAGTTAAATGATAGGACTACTAGTACAATCGCGATGCCAGGGAACAATGACAATTGCCAGCCGCGGCCGGAGATTATCAAATCTCTTCCATCAGCCACCAACAAACCCCATGCTGGAGTTGGTCTTGGGATCCCAGCTCCCAAGAAACTGAGAATAGCCTCTAGCAGTATGACAAACCCAACCTGAAGTGTGGCCAAAACCACTATGGTGTTAGCCACATTAGGTAATACGTGGCGCACTATGATCCTAAAGTGAGAAGCACCAACCACTCGAGCCCGCACAACGTAGTCTTGGGTCTTTATCGCTAATACTTCACCGCGCACCTGCCTAGCATATCTTGACCATAAAATAAAACAGATAACAAATATCACAATGCCAAAGCTGGGCCCTCTCGCGGACACTAACGCGAGCGCCAATAGGATTGCAGGAATGGATAGGAAAACGTCCACAAGCCGCATGATCAGCATATCGGCCCATCCTCCGAAATAGCCCGCAATAAGCCCAAGGGAAACGCCGATTATTCCGCTAACGAAGATGACACTAAGTGATACCAGCAAGACGTATTTAGCGCCGTGGATGATACGGCTTAGTATGTCCCTTCCCATTTTATCAGTCCCTAGGACATGATCCCAAGAACCGTTTGAATCCCAAACTGGGGGTAGCAAGCGGTCGGGTAATCGCCCGTCTAGCGGGTCATGTGGGGCTATGAATGGCGCGAATATGGCCGGGATTACCAAAACGACAAGTAAGATGACAATTGGAATGACAGGATATCGCCGAACCTCACGAATAGCTGAAAGAATTCTTATTAGTGAGTTCCAAATTGTTTTACTTGGTGTGTTGGATTCCATTCTTCCTACTATGCATAGCCCATCGAGAGCATGCCAAAATTCGTCCTAAGCGTTGACGTTTTACAATGGAGATCAGTTATCTCCGTATCGTATACGGGGGTCTAAATATGCATATATGATATCGATCGCCAGATTCATCATGATGTATATGACCGAAAACAGCACAACCACAGCTTGAATCACTGGGTAGTCTCTGCCTCGAATCGCATCCACTGCTAGTAAACCTGTCCCTGGCCAACTGAATACACTCTCTGTGACAATCGCGCCTGTCATTATCTGGGCTGCCAGGATACCGAACAGGGTAAGTGGCGGGATGGCGGCGTTGCGCAGACAGTGTTTCCAGATAACCTTCCATTCAGGAATCCCTTTAACACGAGCCAACGTCACGTACTCTGTATCCTGCACCTCGAGCATCGCCGAACGTAAAATTCTCATTAACGCCGCTACCTGAAACCAGCCTAGCGTGATCGCTGGAAGAACCAGACTCCTGAACCCATGTTTGCCGCCTGTCGGGAACCAATCTAATTGAACTGCAAAAAGCCAAATTAGCATTATACCTAGCCAAAACGGTGGGGTGGCCTGGCCCAGTAGTGCGAAGACTTTCCCGATAGCGTCGAACGGAGTATCTTTTTTTACCGCCGATAGAACCCCCACCGGGACCGCGATGAGGACGCTAACAACAATAGCGAAACCGGCCAATAGGAGCGTGTTGGGGAAACGTTGCCATACCATCCCCATTGCGGTGGAGTCTGCCCATTTAATGGATTGCCCAAAATCGCCCTGGACAGCCTTAACGAGGAATATAAAGTACTGTTCGGGGTAGCTTTTATCTAACCCCCACAGTTTCTCGAAAGCCATTTGTTGAGACATGGTGGCATCGAAAGGCAGCATTGTATCGATTGGGTTTCCGGAAGCCCGGGCCAAAATAAATACGATGATGCTGACAGCAAATAATACAAGCAGTGCGTAGAACAACCGAATCATGATGAAACGCTGCATACCGTTCCCCTGGAGCCAGATTACACGAAGGGACCTTAGAGCCCTCTATGAAGACGGCGGGTGTGGGACTCACTATTCAGTCCAGAGCTACCTCGACCGGACTGAGGTCTAGTTGCTGTATTTATCGATCGTGCATTTCGATTGCATATCAAAACAGAATGATATGCGATTCGTTGCCTAAATATCAAATAAGTAACTGCTTGTATTTCCTGATACAATCCTCGCTGGGTCAAAGGGGAAGTACTACTAAGAGGCGATTATGGGATTGCAATTCGGCGTATTTGACCATATCGAACCGATTCCTGGTCAAGATTTAGGTCAGGTTTATAGTGACCGTCTCTCTCAAATAGAACGATTTGACTCGGATGGATTTTATGCCTATCACTTGGCAGAACATCATACGCCTGCTGTACATAGCCTAGCGCCATCGCAAAATGTTTTCCTAGCCGCAGCATCCCAAAGGACAGACCGCATTCGCCTAAATCCTTGCATCTACGTTTTGCCGCTTCATCATCCACTTCGCTTGATTGAAGAGATCTGTATGCTCGACCATTTAAGTAACGGGCGACTAGAGGTCGGAGTAGGTAGAGGAGGGGTCTTAGAGGCTTATTTTTGGGGTAGCGACTGGGACGTGGAACAAAACCTTGCTAAATATACCGAAACGCTAGAGGTGGTCAAGGCAGGCCTAAGTTCAGATTCATTAACCTACGCAGGAGATTTTTATCAGTTTGATGAATTGCCGATGCGGCTTAGACCCAAGCAAGTACCATATCCTCCTATGTGGTACATGCGTAACGTTGAGACGGCTGCGCAACATGGCATGAACAGTATTATTGTTGGGAATTTGAGCGGATTCGAAGCTAATGTAAGACGATACAAAGAATTGTGGGAGATTTACCAAGGTCCAGGAGCTAAAACTGCTCAGGGAGAAGACCCGAAGATAGGCTTAGTGAGCCACTTGGTATTGGCAGATACAGAAGAAGAGGCTGCTGCGGCTGCCGAGCCAGCATGGGAACAATATCTCTGGAATCTCTTTACTCCCCGCCGGTTAGAGGCAGAGCGTAGAGGATTGAGTGAAGTCTGGGGAGGCGGAGAGGTTCGCCCGTCGGGTCTGCCAGACCGAGACGCCAGCGAGAAGTACCTCACTAACAATTCGTCAGATTCTAGTAACGTTCAGCAGCGGCCTGAGCCGGGGCAAGTAGTTGAGCACGGTGGATCTGCTGCGTTTAGGGTGATAGCGGGAACCCCAAATACGGTGAGAAGCTATTTAGATGAGTACGTAGCTACTGGTGCGAACTATTTCGTGTGTGGTTTCCATTTTGGCAATATGGACAGTGCGGTCGCAGAGCGTTCCATTGACCTCTTTATCAAAGAGGTCATGCCTCATTATCTAGACTGAAGCTGATAGTCGGCTTCAATTTTTCCAAAATTTTCTGCGTTCCTGTGATTAAAGACTAATCCGCTTATTGAAAATTGCCGAGACTTGGGCCCGTATTTTATTGCACCCTATATGTTTAATAGGCGTGTCGCCTAATCTACGTCATTTCTTGAAAGACAATCGAGGTTGGAGGTATTCCATTGGTTTTGACCCTGAACCGTCGCCTTCGATATCTTCACCTTCATCCCAGTAAATGATGTTGCAGCGGATTTGCGTCATTTCCCGTAGTCTTTTCAATGTCTCGCCATCACATTTGATGGTTAACAAACGCTAATACGCCTACCGATGACTCAGTAGTTCGCAATCAAGAAAAGAAAGATCGTCGACATTTAGTCCAGAACAAACGCCTTGCCATTCAGAGTCAATGTTTCTTCAAATGGAGTTGGATTGGCAACTGCTGCTCTTACCCAGCAACCGTTTTTGGCGTTGCGAAGCATGGCCGCGACTTTGGCAGGGTCGTCTGGCGATTCAATCTCGTACCTTGTTTCCACCTTGGGCGCCCCGGCTTTAATGGTGCCGGCCAACACTGAGCCTGAGATATCGAAGTGGACGGTAGCCTCGGCTCTAACCTTTGTGACATTCACCTTCATCAATTGAGAGTACCTCTCAATCTGGGTCATTTCTCAAAACAAGATGGAGGCCGCGAAATAATGCAATGGAGCCGGAGCAGTGCCATTGCCTCCGATGGCTTCGGGCTCGTCGCACATGATTTCGAAGCCGCTGACTTTGGCCCGGCGGAGCATGTTGCCCAGGTCGTCTGCCTCGCATTCGATGACCATGGAACGATGACTGCCGCCCTCAGGGAAAGGATCGTAGTTGGGACCGGGATGGGAAGCCATGTTCCACCCCTTTTGAACTTGTTCGGTTGGTTCGCGCCGCGTGATTTTATAGGTAATCAACTGATATTGCTATGGCAGTACCGTTGGGAAATGGGGCTTGCCCGACGAGAACCGCTCAGAGCACGGCTTCTGCCACCCGCTCGAGGTCTTCTTGGGCCGACTTCTGGTCGGTGGTGTTAAGCATATGGACGACGCGGTCGGCGCCAGCATCGAAGAAGCGGTGGTTCATGTCCCGGTCGTGGGGCGCATCCCACATGGTGATGTTCAGCTTCGATGCGTCCCGCCCGCGTGCAGTCATCAGTTCCTCTATGTGCTTCCGCGCGGCGGACAGCTTATCCGGGTCCTCGAACTCGGAGGTATTACGGGCCCTGGGTAGCCAGCCGTCGCCGTAGTTGGCGATGCGGCGCGCGGCGGCTTCAAGCTCGCCACCCACGAAAATGGGCGGATGGGGCTTCTGCACCGGTTTGGGGGCGCAGACCAAGGGCGGAAAATCGACGTATTCACCGTGGTATTCGGTGGTTTCGGTAGTCCACAACTCCTTCATCACGTCTATATATTCCCGGGTCTGCTTCCACCGGTGAGGGAAGTCTACCCCCAGAATCTCGGACTCTCCTCTGAGCCAGCCCGCGCCCACGCCAAATAGGAACCGGCCGCCGGATATCTGGTCCAGGGTGGCCACTTCTTTTGCCAGGCGGATGGGGTTGCGTTCCGGCACCAGGCAGATACCCGTGCCAAGTTTAATCTTCTTGGTGACGGTGGCGGCCCCGGCCAGGAAAATCAGTGGGTCGATAATCTGATTGATGCCGCCCTCCGTATAGAATCTGGGCACCCCGCCCTGCTGGCCCAGGGGTGGGTCAACTTTAAAGTCAATGGGGATTATGCCGTGTTCCGGCGCCCAGAGAGATTCGAAGCCGAGTTCCTCAACTTTAACGGCCAGGTCGATGGTGTTGAAGTCGTGCTGGGTCATTAGCAGGGCTATGCCTATATCCATGACTCACCTCAGAGGGTGTCGGTTCGTTCAGGGCGCTTTTGCAGCCAAATCAAAAACCCTCCTCTACGCCGCCGAAAAGGAGGGCTTTTTGAACCTATTTTGTGCGTGGTCAGGTCGTGGTGACCACTATGGGAAAAGTTGTTCACCTGTGTCAGCGTCGGTAACGGTGATTGCCGCCACGGGGCAGTTCTCGGCGGCCTCCAAGATCAGTTCCTCAGTGTCGCCATCGGGGTTGGCGCCCACTGCCTGCCGTTCATCGTTCAGCTCAAATGCCTTGGTGGCGATGGTGATGCACATCGCATTGCCCACGCAGATATCGTGGTCAACGGACACCGCAATTTTTCTTGCCATGGTGTTTTTAACCCCGCAGATAGAGCGTTTTGGTCGGCAAGGTCAGGCTGGAATCCAGCCTGATTGCCAGGATGGGCGCATTCTATCAGCGGGGTAGTTGGCGGTCAACCGAGTGCGAGGGACTTTGGGTCAGCCCCACTTCGGCCTCCGGAAGGGTATCGGTGGCCCACCCGGCAGTCTCGGCAGCTTTCTCCTTGGGTGAAGGAGCGGCCGGCTTGCTTCTGTGTCCGGCGTATCCGGTGATGCAGGACTTATTATCCGCCATCCCTTCATGGATGGGATATTTGCCATGATGTGACTTCTCTCTTTACATAGTCTCTAGCCCACGGCATCGTAGGCTTTGGATAATGGGATTTTGTGTATCTGTTCCACGAACGCTTGGACCACTGCGATGCTTTGTTCCGAAGGCGACCCGCCAGAGATGCCGAATTTCGCGTACGTCGAAGCTGCGTGTCCCTCTATTTGGGTCTGGCCCAGGCGTAAGGTCTCGCAGATGAGGTCATCGTCGTAGCCATCAGCCACCAGCACCAATACGTCTTGCTCTGTCCCACTCAATTCTGTGCCTAGCGCCCCGGAATACTTGCAGAATAGCCGGGCCATCCTCTGAATGATTCCCGAGTCCAGCACCGTATGCCCTCCGTAAACGGCTTCCACTACCCGCACCAGCCCTGCGATATCGGAGATGGAGTGCTTGAGCAAGTAGGCCTTGCGGCCCACTCCGTTTCGCATCAGGTCAGCAACGAAAGATAGGTCCTCATAAGCCGAAATTACCACGATAGCCGTTTCGGGGTGCCGCTAACGTATCTGATGGGCCACCTGGATGCTGTCGACCTTGGGCATCATAACGTCGAGGATGGCCACATCCGGCTATGTTTCGGCCGCACTCCAGACCGCTTTCGCCCCATTTGACGCCATTGCCACGACCTGCATGCTGGACTGGTCTTCGATTATCCGCTTGTAGGCGACCCGCATGAATTCAGAGTCGTCGGCGATCAGGACCCGTAGTTCCCCATCTATGTCACTCCCGTCAATCGTCCGTCTACTCAGAGCGGCCGGGGATCGTGTTGCCAGGCACCGCCATTTACCCACGGCCTTGACGGGTCAGTCCCTACATCAGTTCTAGAGAGATTCCGTCTTGATAGCAACATGTGAAGCTAGATCGGGCCCGCACGACGAGCCCCAGGCTAGGGGAACAGAAAAATTAGCGGGGCCCGGCCATGGCCAGAGGGCTTCGTTCCATCAATGTATGCGCTTTGCCGTTGACCATCAGTTCCGATGTCATTTCGCCCAAGACCGCTGCCATGAGGAAGCCGTCGGTGCTGGGAACAGCCAGGTAGATGCCGTCGATTCCCGGCAACTGCCCGACAAGGGGGATCCGGGCTGGGGTAGAGGCTGCGAACGCGGCGATCGTCTCGACTCCGGAAGCGTGGAATCCGGGCAGTATCTCCGCCACTTGCGCCAACAACCATGCTCGCGCGTCGTCTGAGGGCTTGGCATCGAACCCAGCGGGATCGAAGCGGCTACCGGCGTGCACCTTTCCGTCCCTCCGGCAAACGATGTTCACCCCGTTCCAACGGACGGCGCAGTTCAGGGGTGTAGCCGATCCTAACTCGAGGTGCAGTTTCTGAAGTCCATAGGGCTCCACTGGCAGGTCGTAGCCCAGCCATTCGGACACAGCTTGACCCGTCCAAGCCCCCGTGGCCAGAACGACCGACGAACACTCCAGGGAGGTACCATCTCGGAAATTTACGCCTACGATGCGCCCGCCGGAAACTGTCAATCCCGACGCCTGTTTCTGGCGCAAAATAGTTACCCCTTCAGCTTCAGCGGCGGTTGCGAAGGCCGCCATGAATAGCTTGGGGTCCATCTGGATACAGTCTTGGTGGAGCGTCCCGCCGATGATCGAATCTGAGAGATTGGGCTCGATCTCTCTGGCGGATCGGCCGTCTACCCATTCGGCTTTTAGTCCGGCGGCGTGCAAGCCGCTCAGTACCTCCCGGACGGCGCTCTCCTCTTTCTCATTCACCGCCGCATAAAGGTAGCGGACGTCCTGGTCCCCAAACTCGGCGCCGCCGGTCTCTTTGATCCGGGGAAGATGCTGGCGCCATAGGGCGAGACTTTCCGCCCCCAGAGCTATCTTGTAGGCGTCATCATCGCCCGACGCAGGCTGGACGTTTCCCGCCGAGTTACCCGTTGCCCCCGATCCCGGCCCTTCCTGATCTATCAGCGTAACCGGCACGCCCATCCCAGCCAGACGGTACGCCACGAAACAACCAACCACCCCGCCGCCCACCACGGCCACGGTCCCGTCCAGGTTGTTCTGTGGGATGGTCATGGTCTACTCGGGGCTAACGTCGATGACGACCTTGCCGATGACTGCGTGCTCGACGGCCAGATGGGCGTCGTTCAGTTGCTCCAGAGAGAAGTGCGGGCCGGATAATGGGGCCAACTTGCCTTGTTCCAGCCATGACGTGATGTCTGATACTGCTGCGGCCTTGGCCGTATCGGGCATGTCATAAACCAAAACCATGCGTACGGTGACGTTGGTGGCGTTGAACTTTAGAGGGACGGATGGTGTCTGGGCGCTGCCTCCGGAGTAGACCGCCAACACCCCAGACCGCTTTAGGACTTGCTGACTCACCGCGAAATTAGCCGCCATATCGACCTCTACCACCACGTCGACCCCGGCGCCGCCGGTGACTTCCATGATCTTCTCGGACGTGTCCCCCTCACGGTAGTTGATGGTGTGGTCGGCTCCGGCATCCCGGGCGATCTGGGCCTTCTCGTCGGAACTTACGGTGCTGATGACCGCCGCTCCACCCAGCTTTGCCAGTTGGACCGCATAGTGGCCCACGGCGCCCGCTCCGCCCGTGACCAGGACCGTCTTGCCGATGACCGGGCCGTCGGAAAAGACACACCTATGGGCGGTCATGGCCGGCACGCCCAGGCCGGCGGCCACCGCGAAATCGGTGTTGTCCGGTAGGCAGACGGCGTGCCCGCTGG
>ENA-ORDI01001708-ORDI01001708.1-marine-metagenome-genome-assembly--contig:-NODE-1708-length-11730-cov-2.490861_pt1 | contig 11730 bp, 14 predicted proteins | sample MGYA00248628_ERZ508525 | MGnify/ENA primary metagenome ERZ508525 (study PRJEB26195, sample SAMN05422138) | marine metagenome | isolation source: East of Porto Seguro, South Atlantic Ocean | place...
TTAAACGGCCAGTCGGCGTGCCAGCTGCCCCGCGGATTGCCGGGATAATTGACCGTCGCGGTGGTGAACGAAACCCGCGCCTCCGGCCCCAACAGCCCTTCGATCAGCGCCATCAGCTCCGGCCTCGCCAGATAGGGCAGGAAGAACCCCCAAAAGCAAGGCCCCAAAAAATAAAACAAGTTTCATCATGCAACAGGGTGTTTTTGAAAAAAACATTGATGGGTCCAATCACAGGAAATGGGGCCAACAAGAAGATCCGCTTTGAATAGAAAAATATCGCTCTAAATTTTTATTCGCAACTTGCTTTTTCAGTGAGGTCATGAAAAAGTATCAAGCGAATTGATATATACTGAAGTATCCGCAATATATATATACTATCACTATCCCTGTCAAGTGGAAGCCCGTTATGACATTACAATCCATAGATTTCGAACCTAAATCTGCTGAAGAACTGTTACGCTGGAGCATGGACCAATATGGCCTTGAGGCTGGGCTGGCTTCCAGTTTCGGCATGGAGGACATGGTGCTCATCGATATGATCGCCAAGCTTGGCGGCCCTATCACTATTTTCACCCTCGATACCGGCAGGCTTCACGAGGAAACCTATGAAGTCATGCAACGAGTGCGCTCCCAATACGGGTTGGAGATCAAAACCTATTTTCCTGATAAAAATGAAGTGGAGCGCCTGGTTCGGCAAAAGGGGTTTTTCTCCTTCCGTGAAAGTGTGGAGAACCGAAAGGAATGTTGCCGTATCAGGAAGGTGGAACCGCTAAACCGGGCATTGGGCGAACTGAAAGCCTGGGTGACGGGATTAAGGCGGGAGCAAGGGGTCACACGGACAGATATTCCTAAAGTCATGGAAGATCCGGATCATCCTCCACTTATAAAAATCAATCCTCTCGCGGAATGGACCCAGGAACAGGTCGCAACCTATATTGAGAAGCACAACGTACCCGTCAACGCCCTGCATAAAAAGAATTATCCCAGCATTGGCTGTGCCCCCTGCACACGAGCTATAGAACCCGGAGAAGATATCCGCGCCGGGCGCTGGTGGTGGGAAAACCCGGAACATAAAGAATGTGGCCTGCACCAGCGTAACGCTGGACTCAGTGAGCAATAGCGTTTTTCTGCTGATAACAATTCTCTCGGCTTGACGAGAGCCCTTCCTATCTGCCTCCCTTGCGTGATATCTCTCTTCACTTGCCTTCATGCCCCGAAGGGGTACTAAGGGGCCAACGGCCGGTGGCAACTAGCAATATCTCTTTCAGCCGAGCTAAACAGTTGCTTGCTCATTCATTTTATTGCTAGTCGGCCCCACGCCTAGTGGACCGGTAACGATCTAGGTCGGTAAATATCGAAACAATAAATTGCAGAACGGAGTGAATGACTGAACGAATTTTTTGATATCCCCATTCACGATGCACCGTTTCTTTTTGGCGAAGGCCGGCAAAATGTTCTTCCGTCTCTGCAATGATCATAGGCAAAAACTTCACCGACAATACGCCCACCGCAAGTAAGTCCCGGATGCCCGGCAAACGGTGAGTCATGGGGCCGAGGAGCTTTTCCAGGCCTTCCATCCAATCGGCAGACGAAGTCGTGCGGACCAACAGCAGAGATACCATGAGAATATTCACCAGTCGCACAGAGGATTCCAGCCCCAGAATCAATCCTTCACGGGAAACACTGATGGGAAACCACGAAGGGAGCCCAACATAAAATCCTGGAGTAAACAGAACAGGAAAAATAGCAATGGCAAGAAAAAACCAGGCCATGCGCCGGATGATAAGGAGAAGTTCCCTAAAAGGCACCTTGGCTACGATGACTGCCAGTACTGATACCACACTAACCATGGCGAGAGACCAACCATTACCAATGCCGGACCCCAGTAGCAGGAATAAAGACGCAATGATTTTACCTTGCGGCCTTGACTTATGGAGGAACGTGTCTCCCTCCACATAACCTCCGGCAAAATTTTTATTGTTGTTAATTTTCATGAAACGAATTGCAAATGTTCATTGATCGTAAAATAGGGATATGAAATGATAAGCCCGAATCATAAATACCAAGGTAGTGAACCATGACGGTCCCTATTATAGATAAAACCTGCCGGTTTGTGGAAGAGAAGCTTGCTGGCGAGGGGTCTGGCCATGACTGGTGGCATATCTACCGGGTATGGAACCTGGCAAAGAATATTGCCGGAAAGGAAGGAGCTAATTTGATGGTCGTCGAATTATCAGCCCTGCTCCATGATATTGCTGACTGGAAATTTCATAACGGGGACGACTCCATAGGTCCTAAAGTGGCGGAACAGTTCCTCACGGCAAACCATGTGGAACGCAGGGTGATTGACCCGGTCATCGAAATCATTGCCAGCATCTCCTACAAGGGTGCAGGAGTGCCAACACCTATGAAAACGCTTGAAGGAAAAGTGGTGCAGGACGCAGATCGGTTGGATGCCATAGGAGCTTTGGGCATCGCCCGCACTTTCGCCTATGGAGGCTACAAAAATCGCTTGATTTATCATCCTGAAGAAAAGCCGGTCCTGCATCAGAGTTTCGATGATTACAAAAAAAACCAGGGACACACCATCAATCACTTTTATGAGAAACTACTTTTATTGAAAGACCGGATGAATACGGCCTCGGGTAAGCGGCTTGCAGAAGCAAGACACCAGTTCATGCAGGCGTATCTGGATCAGTTTTATAGGGAGTGGGATGGAACAGCTTGAAATTCTGCATAAGGCCTCGGACCTGATTAACAAAGCAACACGGGTGCTATTTTTAACCAGTGCCGGTATGAGTGCTGACTCCAATATTCCTACATTCAGGGACAAGAATGGCTATTGGAGAAATTTTCCTCCTTTCAAGAAAAAAAATCTGGAGGCGCAGGACTTGGCCAGTCCCTGGGCATTTCGCAATGAATTACCGCACGCCTGGGCTTTTTATGAATGGAGACGCCGCAACGCTCAGGAAAACCAGCCTCATGAAGGGTACCGGATCATCAACAAATGGCTGCAAGACCGGGATGGATTCATCCACACCACCAATACCGATGGTCTGCATTTAAGATCGGGTTGCCCTGAAGACCGGATCCTTGAAGTTCATGGCTCCATGTGGCGACTGCAATGTCTCGACACCTGTACCTATCAGTTCTGGGAAGACCTTTCTGTCCCACTTTGTGATCTGGACACTGCTTCCATGAAGGCATCCAATTATCCTGTATGCCGAAATTGCCGAGGAATCGCCCGCCCTCATATCCTTATGTTTGGAGATGGAGAATACAGCGGACACCCTGAACAGGAAGGAAGTTTTAAAAGGTTTTTGCAAGAACCCGTTGACCTTACTATTTTGGTCGGTAGTTCAGGAGCTGTTCCCACCAATGATTATATTGCTCTTCATTTCATGGAAAGAGGGGTACCTGTCATCAATATCAATCTGGACCCTTCCAGTAACCGCATTGTCAATACGGATTATTTTCTTGCCATGAAAGGCAAAGAAGCTTTCATGGAACTGGATCGAATCACCGGCGTTGATTAAAACCAACGGCTCCCCCGGCAAAAATCAAGGCACCAATTTTTATGTTTCCTTGAGTTTACAATTTATAGTATCCTCCCACTAGCTGTGGAGACTATCTAGAATCTTTGTGCGCAGTTAACGCCAGGCTAGTTGCCAGCGGAGGCTCTCCGCCGGTTTTGCCGTTTCTTTGTCCAGTAAAATTATTCCGAACCAGGAGTTTGATATGCGGATCGTGTTTTTGACGTTAATCGTTTTGTTAACCCAGGCGATTCCTTCCTTTGCCAAATGCAAGCCGGCCGATATTTGTGAAATGATGAAAAAGATGGACCACTTCTCCATCCTGAACCAATGCCCAGGCTCGGGGGCTCAACTAAAGGAATGCCGAAATGTCAATGAAGCCGTTCTTGAAGAACTTCCTGATGCCCACTTTGTTGACAACGGCGATGGAACGGTGACGGACACCGTGAATAAACTGCGTTGGATTAAAAAGGGCGTCATAAACAAATTAAAATTAGAAGATTCCAAGGCTTTTGCGGCAACAGAAACCTTTGCGGGAAGTTCCGATTGGCGCTTGCCTACCCTGCCGGAATTAAAAACTCTTATTTATTCCGAGCGCATCATTAACGCCAGCGGAAAAAAGGCATGGATCAACCCTATCTTTGATGATGGCCTCGGCCATTACTACTGGACCACCACTACCTGTGATCAGTTGTCAACCATAGAAGACCGATATCAGAAAAAAATCTGTCAGCAAGGGGAAGGCGCTGCCTGGCTGGTGCATTTTAATATCAATGCCGTTTTTTGGTTCCACACCACTCAGGAAAAACCGCATTCATGGCTGGTACAGGATGTGGAATAAAGTCCACTCGGCCCGCCCCTTAGTACCCCTTCGGGGCATGAAGACAAGTGAAGAGAGATATCACGCAAGGGAGACAGATGGCAATGGCTTGTTGAGCCCAAAAGAATGATTGCTCGCCAAAAAGCGATGGCACACTGGCCCCACGCCGAGTGAAAGAAAAAAAGAATCCCCATCCCATCTTTCCCCATCCACATAACTGAACCATTAATTTTTACAGAAACTTAAGCCAAAACTTCGCCCTGAAATTAATCCTTTGACTGACTCCAGAAACCTGAATTTTCGCAACCGGTTTATCGAACTGGGACCTGAGTTTTATCAGGCCAAGACTCCCGATCCGGTGACTGACCCCTATCTGGTTGATTTTTCCCCCTCAGCTGCACAACTGATAGACCTGGCCCCTGAGGATGGCGGGAACAAGGATTTTTTGGATCGTTTTAGCGGAAACTGCCCTTTGGAGGGTGCCCAGCCCCTGGCTATGGCTTATTCGGGCCACCAGTTCGGTTCTTACAATCCCAGACTGGGGGACGGACGGGGACTCTTACTGGGAGAGGTTCAGAACAAGAAACAGGAAATGTGGGATATTCACCTGAAGGGTGCCGGTCCCACCCGTTTTGCCCGAGGTTTTGACGGAAGGGCCACTCTCCAGTCTTCCATCCGCGAGCATCTAGCCAGCGAAGCTTTAAATGGACTGGGAATTTCCACCACCCGTTCGTTGGCAGTAATTGGAATCCGCGAACTGATATACCGGGAAAAACCGGCATTGGCGGCAATACTGGTGCGGATCGCCGACACACATATCCGGTTTGGCAGTTTCGAGTTTTTTCATTACACCGGGCAGGGCGAAAATGTGAAACGGCTGTTGGAGTTTTCCATTCAAAATTATTACCCAGACATTATTCAGGAAACCGACCGGTATCGAATATTTTTTCAACGCACCATCCAACGCACCGCAAAACTTATCGCTAAATGGCAATCGGTGGGATTCATCCATGGAGTGATGAACACCGACAACATGACCATCACCGGCACCACTTTTGACTACGGCCCCTATGGGTTTATGGACCGATTTATTCCCAATCACACGCCCAATCATTCCGACACGCACGGTCGATACGCATACAACCAGCAATCCGAAATAGGTTTCTGGAATCTCAATAAATTAGCCAAACCTCTCGTCCACTTGGTTGGCCCTGAAAAACTGGAGGAAGAAATTCAACAATACCAACCGCTTTTCAATCGGTTCTACCGTGAAGAAATGGGCAAAAAACTAGGACTCGCTATTCTGGACTCGGAGTTCACGCAACTGGTTCAAAGAATGTTCCAGCTATTACAGAACCACCAACTGGACTACACAAATTTCTTCAGGTCTCTTGCGGACTACCCCGGCATTCCACATTTGGAGAACAACAATGGCAGTGATGAATTGAAGCCCTGGCTGAACCATTACCTTGAACTGGCCCAGCGCGAAGGCATAAGCCATGAAGAAAGAAAAATACAAATGGATTCCAGCAATCCAAAATTTATTTTGAGAAATCATTTGATTCAAACGGCTCTAGACAAAGCGCTCAAGGAAGCGGATTTTTCTGAAATAACACGCCTCAGAATCCTTCTTGAGAACCCCTTTCAAGACCAACCGGAAGTTTTTGAGAAATATGGAATCGACTCTGAGTATTATGCACAGGATACTCCGGAAACATTTCTTGGCCAGCAAACCAGTTGTTCAGCATAATTGAAGCAATCCCACAGGTTGCAGAAAGGAAGCAATGATTCTGTTAGAAGGAGAAATCACGGAAGTTAATACTCCCCCCAATAAAGCCGACCAGTTTCGGGAACTCACTATCTGGATCGCGGAAACCGGAGAACATCTGGAATTGACCTGCAATATTCAGGACATCAAAAGTGCCGGTTTAGAGGAAGGAAACAAGGTTTCCATTAAAATTGAAAAAAAATTCGATATCGATTCCTTGACCCGGGATTTGCTAAAACCACAATAGGAGCAAAAATTGCCTACGTGGCTTTTAGTTTTCCTTTTGGTAATATAAGATTGCTATCCAGCTCCTAATAACTAAATCCAACGTTTATGAGCAAAATAAAAGAACTGGGTGAATTCGAGCTCATCCATCGTCTTTCTTCGCGCTTAAAGTTCCGCGCATCCAATACTGTTCTGGGTATCGGCGATGACTGTGCGGTCTACCCTGTTAAATCAGGGGCGAATGAAGTCATCTCCACAGACGCACTGGTCGAGGACATCCATTTTAAACTTTCCACAACAACTCCTGAAACACTTGGTCGAAAAGCCTTGTCTGTCAGCCTCAGTGACATCGCGGCCATGGGGGGGACGCCCAAAAGAGTGCTGGTGACACTTGGCATTCCGAAAAAGATTTCAGTATCTTTTCTGGACAGGCTTTATTCCGGGTTTAACTCCATATGTAATCAATTCAAGGTGGAACTTGCCGGTGGAGATACCGTCTCTTCCCCCAAATGTTTTTTCATAAATGTTTCAATTATAGGTGAAGTAAACCCTGGGCGTGTGTTCACCCGCCAGGGTGCCAGGCAGGGTGATCTCATTTTCGTGACAGGAACACTGGGCGATTCAAGTCTTGGTTTGGAACTGTTAAACAAAAAGCAACGAAGAGCTTCGTCCAAAGATCACAAATTCCTGATTGGGAGACACATGGACCCGACACCAAGAGTCCGGGAAGCCGGCATCCTGGCCCGTTCCAAGATAAATATTACCTCAATGATAGATATTAGCGATGGGCTGGTTCAGGACCTTTACCATATTTGCAAATCCTCCAAGGTAGGTGCCCGGATTCAGGAAGACCGGCTTCCCCGATCCGCGGAGTTTTCACGCACCTGCAACAGGAACCAGGTTGATCCTTTTCCATTCCTCTTAAATGGGGGAGAGGATTATGAATTACTATTTACTTTACCACCTGATGGTGTTAAAAATTTAAAGAGGCAGTTTTTAAAGGCCAAAGCGCTTGTTACGCAAATCGGGGAGATCGCTCTCAAACCAAAGAAAGTATTACTTGAAAAGAGTGATGGAAGAAATGAATTTCTTCCGGAGTCAGCAGGCTTCAATCATTTTTAAATTCAATAAATTGTTTTCCCCTTCCCAGACTTGCAAATTGCCAAATCGAGTTATACAGCTATTCGATTTATAAGCGCCAGCCAAGCTTGAGGTTTCTTAAAAATTTTGGACGATTCATTATTTACCCGTTCACTGTTACTAGTGTTTCTACTTCTGTGTTCGGCCTTTTTTTCTGCCTGTGAGGTCGCCTATTTCTCTCTAAACTCACTTCAACTCAACGAGATGTCAGAGAAAAAAGGACGCTTAGGGCGACTGGTAAATTCCCTCCTAGATAAACCGCGCGAACTACTCATCACTATTTATATCGGCAACGAGTTTGTCAACATTGCCATATCTGTCGTGGTCACCTCCGTTGCCATCAGCATGTTTGGAAGTATCGGTGTGGGCATAGCAATTGGGTTCAGCACTATGCTCCTACTGATTTTCGGAGATATCATCCCAAAGAGCATTTCAATTAAATTTGCCCAACCCTATGCCTTGTTTTCAGCATATCCTTTAAAAGGTTTTGCCAAACTTGTTCAACCCGCCCAGAAAATTTTCACTGTATGGACAGAAAAGATCATAGGAGCCATGGGAATATTACCTCAGAGCGTTAAAAAATCCACCATTACCGATGAGGAATTCCGGACCATGGTTCAGGTGGGCGAAGGGGAAGGCGTTATCGATTCCGATGAACGGGAGTTGATCCAGAATGTTATTGAGTTTGGTGATACGACTGTGGAGGAAATCATGACTCCGAAAATTGATATGTTCACCGTAAATATTGAGGACAGCTTGGATGACATACTGCCCCGGATTATAGAAAATTTTTACTCCCGAGTTCCGGTATACGGGGTCGGTGAAAAAGAGATTCTTGGAATTCTATTTACCAAGGACCTGACACGGCTTAAACATTTGCCGCGGGAAAAAGTTAACTTGAAAAGTATTCTGCATCCCACCATTTCGGTTCCGCAGTCAAAAAAGATCAAGGAAATGCTTGAAGAGTTCCGGAAACTGAAACGGCATATGGCCACTGTCCTGGATGAGTATGGAAGCGTTTGCGGGCTGGTCACGCTGGAAGATATAGTTGAGGAACTGGTCGGTGAAATAGACAGTGAAATGCGGCAGGAAGAACTCCCATTGAAAAAACTTAATGAAAACCAATTTCGCATTTTGGGCACATACAGCCTGGCAGAATACAATGAACATTTTCAGAGCGATTTGCCTCAAAATGATTACGACACGGTCGGCGGTTATGTTTTTGGACTATTTGGAAGAATCCCACGTTCGGGCGAATCGACCACCGTTGACAGGTTTAAATTTCGTGTCGAAAAAATGAAGGGATCAAGAATCTTGAGTCTCCACCTTACCCTTTTGAGCCCTCCTTCCCTTCCATTGTCTGAAAAGGAACACGATAAGGCTCAGAACGACTAATGGATTTCGCGACAACCCTCATACTGGTATTTCTGGGAATACTGATGGAAGCGTTTTTTTCCGGTTCTGAAATCGGCATGGTTTCTGTAAACCGGATAAAAATGAAACAACTGGCCGAAGATGGAAATTCAGCTGCCCGGTCTATCTTGAAATTGCTCGAGAATCCCGAGCGGCTCTTCACCACAACCTCACTGGGAACCAATCTGGCGATGGTGGCCAGCACGGCTATATTTACCGCTTTCATGGTCACCCATTTCGGAGATTCCGGAGAATGGATGGCCATGATAATTATTTCACCCCTGATATTTTTTGGGGGAGAAATCATTCCAAAAGTCATATTTCAGCACCGTGCAGATTCCATCATGTTACTCATGGTTTATCCGTTGATTTTTTTCTTCAAGATCCTGTCTCCGTTTATAACCTGGCTATCAAAAGCATCCGCAAAATTTACCAGTCAGGTGCAGTTGGCCTCCGCCGAAGAACGTAAGACTTTTAGCCGGGATCAACTTCGACAAGTTTTGAGTCTGGAATCGCAGACCGTGGATTTGGGAGTGACGGAAAAGAAAATTATTCATAACATATTCAATTTCGGAGAACTTCGGGCAGAACATTGCATGGTACCCCTCATTCAAATGACCGTCCTAAAAGATACCGCTACACTGACGGAGGCTCATGATGTCGCAAACGACTCCGGTTTTTCCAGAATGCCTATTTTTCATGAAAGAATCTATAACCTTATCGGAATTTTAAATACCTTCGACCTACTTGACCAGCCTGTTGACAACACCCCAATTACCAGTCTCATCCGGCCAGCCTACTATATTCCCCCTAATAAAAAAATTGATGACCTCCTCAAGGAACTCCAGCAAAGAGGCTTGCATATGGCCATCGTGGTGGACGAATATGGAGGATGTATCGGATTGATAACGATTGAAGATCTGCTTGAAAAAATTGTCGGAGAGATCGAAGATGAGTACGACAAACCCGAGAGAACCTACGAACATTACGCAGATGGTGGATACCTTGTGGATGGGAGTACTGAAATAAGCGTTCTCAATGACAGCCTAAACTGGGATATTCCAGGTGGAGACTTCGAGACACTGGCGGGTTTGACCATTGACAGGCTGGAAAGAATTCCAAACCCAGGTGACCAGGTTGTGGTCGGGCTCTATCGAATAACGGTTAAAGAAGCCAGTAAACGTAAAATACAGGCCCTTATCATCCGCAAGCTGGATCCCACACAGGAAACTAATACTAATAAAGAAGCTTCGGCCCCTTAAATTTTCCTGACCTTTCCCAGTTCCTGATAAGCAGACTGAATTTCAAGAAACCTCATGTGAGCCCTCTGAACCGTCTTTTCATCCTCTCTGGAAACCCGGTCAGGATGATATTTACTGGCCATTTTTCGGTAAGCTTTTTTGATTTCATCATTCGAGGCATTGGAAGAAAGCTCTAAAATATGGTAAGGGGTTTTAAAGGGATGGAGTGAGTACTTCTCCCTGACTTCGTTATGTTTGTCATAGGACACCCCTAATATCAATCCAATATTTTTTATCATGGATTGGGCCTCATCACTCAGAACATTCTCAATTAAGGAAATCTGATAGCACAGGGCGAGAAGCAAAAGATTATAATTATCTCGGCAAGATTTTTTATATTCCTCTACAAACCGGTCAATATCGGGTTTTTTGGATTGGACCTCCTCCATCAACCGATCAAGATGTTTTAAATCCGAGGAACTATAGCCCAGGTTCTTCATAAAGAATTTATGTATCACTCCAACTTTTTTTGGGCCCAGGGGCCCCGATTCCATACCCACACGAGTTAGAATGACAACCAGACATGAAATAAATTCGCCCTGATGGATAATGCCGGGCAAGCTTTCCTGCAATTTTTTCTGGAGTTTTTTACCAAGAAAATGTTCAATAGTACCTCCAACAACGGCACCTAAAGGACCGCCTCGTAAAAAACCCAAACCTGCACCCATCCACCATGACATATATAATTTCCCGTTTACATTATGCAGACTGGCACTATAGCACAAACATAGTTCCACAATTCCCTGAGCAACAGGTCCTAAAAATGAAAAGCTTTTAATACCTTTTTAAAAATCCACCAGATGGAGGAAGTAGTTCATGGTCAAACATATTGTTATGTTCAAACTTGCAGAAAAGAATTCGGAAAACCTGGACCAGGCCGTCGCCACTCTCAATAGCCTGCGGGGAAATATTGAAACCCTGAAGTTTATAGAAATAGGAGCCGATTTTTTAAGTTCGGAAAGAAGCTATGATATTTTCCTTACAGCTTTTTTTGACAACCACGAGGGATTAAAAGCCTATGCGGGCCATAAAAACCACCTACCCGTTGTAGAAAAAATGCGGTCCCTTTGCTCTTCATCCATTGTTGTGGACTATGAAATTGAATAAAGGACTTCCTGTTTTCGCCTTATTTTCCGCCAATGCTGAATGCAACCGAAACACTTAAAATGACGTTGCCTTGGACTTTTTAAAAAGTCTGCAGTTTTTAATGCCTTCTAGGCAATTAACTGTTGTACTTTATTTTTCCAAATGCTAAAGTTCTAACAATTTTTATCCAGACTTGGGTAAAATACCAAGCTTTTGAGTTACCTGCCCGAATGAATTCATTTTAGAGTTCCTCACATAGGAGATTCGGCAATGGCAACAAAACAAAAGGCCACAAAGAAAAAGATGGCGAAAAAGAAAGTAAAAGCTAAGAAAACCGTGAAATCTGCAAAAAAGTCCGCCAAGAAGGTGGCGAAAAAGAAAGTAAAAGCTAAGAAAACCGTGAAATCTGCAAAAAAGTCCGCCAAGAAGGTGGCGAAAAAGAAA
>ENA-ORDI01001709-ORDI01001709.1-marine-metagenome-genome-assembly--contig:-NODE-1709-length-11724-cov-4.264532_pt1 | contig 11724 bp, 10 predicted proteins | sample MGYA00248628_ERZ508525 | MGnify/ENA primary metagenome ERZ508525 (study PRJEB26195, sample SAMN05422138) | marine metagenome | isolation source: East of Porto Seguro, South Atlantic Ocean | place...
GGGAGGTCATCATGGAAACACGCGCCGCCGTCGCCTATGAGGCGGGCAAGCCACTTGCCATCGAAACCGTCACCTTGGAGGGCCCGAAGGAAGGCGAATGCCTGGTCGAGATCAAAGCGACCGGCATCTGCCACACCGACGAGTTCACCCGTTCCGGCGAGGACCCGGAAGGCCTGTTCCCGGCTATCCTCGGCCACGAGGGCGCAGGCGTTGTCGTCGAGGTGGGCAAGGGGGTCGAGACGTTGAAAAAGGGCGACCACGTCATCCCTCTCTACACGCCTGAATGCGGTAAGTGCGAATATTGCCTTTCGGGCAAGACCAACCTGTGCCAAGCGATCCGCGAAACCCAGGGCCAGGGCCTGATGCCCGACGGCACATCCCGGTTTTCCATCGGCAAGGATAAAATATTCCACTACATGGGCACGTCGACGTTCGCTAACTACACCGTGGTGCCGGAAATCGCGCTGGCCAAGATCAGGGAGGATGCGCCGTTCGACAAGGTCTGCTACATCGGCTGCGGCGTCACCACTGGGCTCGGCGCGGTGATGAACACGGCCAAGGTCCAGTCCGGCGACAACGTCATCGTCTTCGGTTTAGGCGGCATCGGCCTCAACGTCATCCAGGGCGCCAGGATGGTCGGCGCCGAGATGATCGTCGGTGTCGACATTAATCCCGCCCGCAAGGACATCGCCGAAAAATTCGGCATGACCCATTTCGTCAATCCGGACGAGGTCGAAGGCGACCTGGTGCCGTACCTGGTCGACCTGACCAAAGGCGGCGCCGATCATTCCTTCGAATGCATCGGCAACGTCGCCACCATGCGCCAAGCCTTGGAGTGCTGCCACAAGGGATGGGGCGAGAGCACCATCATCGGCGTCGCCGGCGCCGGCCAGGAAATCTCCACGCGGCCTTTCCAGCTGGTCACTGGCCGGGTATGGCGCGGCACCGCCTTCGGCGGCGCCCGGGGCCGTTCCGACGTGCCGGAGATCGTTGATTGGTACATGGAAGGCAAGATCAACATCGACGACCTGATCACCCACCAGATGCCCCTGGACGACATCAACAAGGCGTTCGAGCTGATGCATTCGGGCGAAAGCATCCGCAGCGTCGTCAATTTTTGAGAGACGGAGACGGATCGGCGGACCTGTTTGCAGTCGGGGGCGAGCGTGATCGAACACGTCACCTGCCGCTAAACACCCGCCGTATTTTTGGAAGCTCGTTTGAGCCGCCGTAATAGAACTACTTTTTAGGCTGACTCTGGCCAGACAAACTCAGGGCGAAGCCCTTCATAGACTGGACGGCCGTCACTAGGTTCTGGGGCGCCAGCGGCCGGGTCATAAAAGGCATGATAGGTTGCCGGCAGGCTATCTGAGTCGTAACCCATCAGGTTTGGCACAATCGCTCGAATGCGACTTTGTTTATCATCGAGCATGATTGGTGTGCCACAGGTTGCACAGGTGCACAGTTCCAGTGGCCCATCTGGGTTTTGATCATTGAATGGCTGACGTTTCAAGCCATCAAGGTTATCAACAGCCAGATCACCGTGATTAAAAAATACTACATGGGTTGTGTCTTGCCCGGTCACTTTCTTGCAGACAGAGCAATGGCAGGTGTGGATGTCGATCGCCTCGTTATCCGAGTGGGTGTGTATATGGTCACACCCTCCAGCATACTTATTAGACATGTCCCCCTCCTTGCTAACTCATTGGATCAAATCAACTGTAGCAGTATTTCCCAGTTTCCACTGGGTTCCGTAGTGATAATAGCAGAAATCGTCTTTCTATGCACATCGTTGTTTCCAGTTCTTAATGGAAGATTGTCCCGGTGATGACGGCCCCCTCCTTGCCCAGAATTGCCGTGGACCGGCAATTCATGATGGAGCATCCGGAGGCCGGTTGTGGGGTCAACGCTGACCCGCCCCAGGGACGGCTTCTCTTCAGGACAAGGGGGTGGCGTTCGCTACTTGCTCCTGGTTGTCCGTGCCGGCGCCCAGACGCCGGTAAATGAAGGGTGACGGGGTCTGGCCCGATTCCGCTTCAGCCAATTGCAGGAGCCGTTGGTGCTCGGGCGAGAGGTCGCAAGCCGGGTCTGTGTTGCCTGCATTCCCAGTGATCGCAAAGGCCTGGCACCGGCAGCCGCCCCAGTCAATCTCGCGCTGATCGCACGACCGGCAGGGTTCGTGCATCCACCCGGTGCCACGGAAAAATTGAAACGCTTCCGATTTCTCCCAGATATCCTGGAGCCCAAGATCGCTAACGGAATCGAACTTTAGCCCGGGGATGGTTTCGGCGGCGTGACATGGCAGTACCTTGCCTGACGGCGTGACATTGAGAAACTGCCGCCCCCAACCGCCCATGCAGGACTTGGGCCGCCGGGCGTAATAGTCGGGAACTACATAATCGAAGACAAGGACGCCCTTGAGCCGTTCACGCGCTGCTTCGACGACGGCGGTGGCCTCCTCGAGCTGCGCGCGGGTGGGGATCAACGCCGCCCGGTTCTTCAGCGCCCAGCCGTAGTACTGGACGTGGGCAATCTCCACCCGGTGGGCGTCGAGGTCGACCGCGAGGTCGATCATGTCTGGGAGATTGTGAAGGTTTTGGCGATGGACGACCATGTTGAGGGTCAAGAGCAGTCCAGCCTTTCGCACCAGCCGGGCGACTTCTATTTTCTTGATGTGGCCGCCCTTGTAGCCGCCGATATGGTCACCGCCCGCCTTTTCGCTATCCTGGAAGCTAAGCTGTAAGTGTTCGAGCCCGGCCTCGACCAAAGCCGCGATCCGCGTCTCGTCCAGCAGTACCCCGGACGTAATCAGATTGGTGTAAAGCCCCGCTTCGCTGCACCCGCGCACCAGCCGTTCCAGATCCTTTCTGACGGTGGGTTCGCCGCCCGAAAAATGCACTTGCAGCACCCCCAACTTGGCAGCTTCGTTCAAGACCCTAAGCCAGATTTCCGTGTCCAATTCGCCGCTCGCGCGTTCAAGTTCGAGGGGATTCGAACAGTACGGGCAGCCGAGCGGACAACGATGGGTGATCTCCGCCAAAAGGGCCAACGGTGGGCTGACGTCACTCATGTTTCAAGCACTCCCTCGTCCAGGAAATAATGCACCATTTACTTCACATCCTCCATAATAATCTCGTTGGGTGCATCGAATTTGCCGGCCAATTCGTCAACGATGACCTTGATCGTGGCGATGCCATCGCAGCGTTTCAGAATCTCGAGCACGATCTCATCGGGCAGGAACAGCCTCTCGGGTGGCAGAATCGTCCACCGCTTCATTTTTTATCGAACTTGAGCTTCATGTGCGGCCGAAACCGAGGTGCTGAGACCTCGTCAACGAGTATAACCTCGTTCATCCGTTTTCCTCCGGCACGAAGGCTCCTGGCGGGATGAGACCGGGCTCCACATAGGCGAAATGCAGCGCATCCAGCTGCGCCCACAACAGGTCGGTCTTGAACATCAGTGCCTCGATGACCCCCTGCTGCTGCTCGGGCGTCCGTGCCTAGCGCTTGATGTACTCGAGGCCAAAAATCACGTCCTTGGGCGCCTCTTCCAAGCGCTGCACCAGATTCGGGTTCAACACGTTGAACACGCTGTTCTCCCGCCGGACCGCGTGTACCCGGGTTGTGGCGGAGACAACCAGAGGGGAGCTTTCGCGCAGTGAAAGAAGACCGGCCACGTGGTCGTTGTCGCCATTGGTCAGCACGACCCCGAATATGGGGCTATGGCGAAGGCCGCCTTTCGGGTGAAGGGGGGGGATTGGAGTTGATCTGATGACGCAGGTCCGGCGAGGCGTTGCAATAACCAGCGACGGTCATCGGCGCTCACGGCCAGCGACGATTGCGTTCGCACCTGGGCGCCCGGCTCCTCCGTCCGCACCCGCCGGCAGACCTAGCAATTGCAATTCCTTTGATGTTATCCGCCGCCGGCGAATCCTAATACTGGGACGCGCAGCATTTCGCCATCAGTCCAGGAAAACTCCGCCCACTGGAACACCCTGAACACGTAATAAGGCGCCTGGAAAACCCAGCGCCCAGCACTGCCCTCGACGGCTAGAAAATTTCGTTACTGCTTACAACCCGGCACAAGCGTAACAATTGATCTCCATACCGACGGCAATTTCAATGACTTTCGGTGTCTTCCAAGCCATTACTTTCTCCTCCCAAGTCAACAACCAACTCAACAACCAACCAAAAATAATATCCTACCCATATTCAGGGGTTCTGTTTTGATAATCAAGACAAATTTTATAATCAAGACAAAACTTTACCGGCGGGATGCAACCGCAGGATCATTCCATGCCCGGGCGAGTTGCTCTTTTTTCTGTTAAGCAATTGAACAACATCATGACATGGGGTTATATGAGCTATAATTTTTGACCGCGACTTTGGTTGTGACAGTTGCATGGGTCTATGAAAAAAATCGTCCTCATTTTCTCCCTATCCCTCGCCGGCTTTACGGTGGCGGCTGACGTAACCAACGACTATCCAACGGAGGCCCGCGCTGAATTCGTCTTCGGCTGCATGGGTGCCAACGGCCAGACGCCTGAAATGCTTTATAAATGCTCCTGCAGCATCGATGTGATCGCTTCAATCATTCCCTACGATCGATACGTCCAGATCGAAACGGTCATGCGCATGCAGCAGGTTCCCGGCGAACGTACGGGGGCCTTTCGCACAACCAAGTGGGCGAACGCCATGGTCGACGAATTCAAGAGCGCGGAAGCGGAAGCGACCCTGAAGTGCTTTTGAAGGCCTAACTTTCGCGCGGGCCGGGGCGCAATCGCGCGTTTCTAAGTTTGGCTCCCATTCATTCAGGTGTCCTTGACGGCAACAGAAAATGGCCCAATTTCAAAAATTTGGCTTGCGCTTAAGCGTGTGGTGCGGTTACCATTTTCTCTCCTCATTAGCTTTGGAACAAAGTGCGTCCATAGGCGGTTTCTCTGGCTTTAGTCAAAGATGCCTCGTTTGAGAATAAGGCGCTTTCCAGAGGTTTGAGGGAGGGTTGCTATCCATCAACCGGTTTGGACGCTCGTGCTACCCGGGTGCTGTAAATAAAGAGAAAGAAAGATAGTAGCCAAAAACTTCAAATGTCCGACTCCCTATTCGAGAGGATGGGAGTTTTGGTTTCGTATGAAGCAGGGAGGCAATTACTTATGAGATATCTACACATGACTTCTTGGCTTATGGCCGCGGTGTTTCTGATCTTCCCCAGCGTGGTTCAGGCGAACGAAGAACTTTTGATTAGGCAGAATAATCCCGCTGAATGGGTGATGCAGAACGGCAACTTCTCTGCCACCCGCTATAGCGCCTTGGCCCAGATCAACACGGAAAACGTCAGCAAGCTGAAGGTGGCGTGGAGCTTCTCCACTGGCGTGCTGCGTGGACACGAAGGCGGTCCCATAGTGATCGGCGACACGCTTTACATCCATACCGCGTTTCCCAACAACGTCTTCGCCCTTGACCTAAATAACGAGGGCAGGATCCTTTGGGAATACAGGCCCAAGCAGGATCCGTCGGTTCCCGGCGTGATGTGCTGTGACACGGTCAACCGCGGCGTTGCCTACGCGGAAGGCAAGATTTTCCTTTACCAGGCCGACGCTACCCTTGTCGCGCTCAACGCGAAGACCGGTAAGAAAATTTGGTCGGTGTCCAACGGCGATCCCAAGGTGGCCGCGACCGGCACCAACGCCCCGCACGTAATCAAGGACAAGGTGTTCGTCGGCATCTCGGGCGGCGAGTTCGGCGTTCGCAGCTACATGACCGCCTTCGACATCAATACCGGCAAGCTGGTCTGGAAAGCCTATTCCATGGGCCCCGACAAGGACATCCTGGTGGATCCGAAAAAGACTACCCACCTGGGCAAGCCGGTGGGCAAGAATTCGGGCACCAATACATGGAAGGGTGACCAGTGGAAGATCGGCGGCGGCTCCACTTGGGGCTGGTACGCCTATGACCCGGATCTCAACTTGATGTACTACGGTACGGGCAACCCCAGCACCTGGAACCCGGTGCAGCGCCCGGGCGACAACCGGTGGTCTATGACTATCTTCGCCCGCGACGTGGATACCGGCATGGCCAAGTGGGTCTATCAGATGACCCCCCATGACGAATGGGACTATGACGGGATCAACGAGATGGTCCTCGTCGACATCAAGGTCAAGGGCAAGATGCGCAAAACCTTGCTCCACTTTGACCGCAATGGCTTCGGCTATACCCTTGACCGTGTGACCGGGGAGCTTTTGGTGGCGGAGAAATTCGACCCCGCCGTCAACTGGGCAACCCATGTGGACATGAAGACCGGCCGTCCTCAGGTGGTGCCGAAATACTCGACCCAACATAACGGCGAGGACGTCAACTCCAAGGGCATCTGCCCAGCGGCTCTCGGGTCCAAGGACCAGGCGCCAGTGGCCTACTCGCCGCGCACCGGCCTAGTCTATATCCCGGGCAACCACGTGTGCATGGATTATGAGCCGTTTAAGGTTGCCTACACGGCCGGGTCCGCCTACGTCGGCGCGACCTTGAACATGTATCCGGCTCCGGGCGGGACCCACACCGGCCTGATCACCGCGTGGGACCCGGGCAAGGGCAAGATCGTCTGGTCGAACCCCGAACCGTTCTCGGCGTGGGGCGGCGTCCTGGCAACGGCCGGAGACGTGGTCATGTACGGCACCCTTGAAGGCTATCTAAAGGCCATCGACGCTAACACGGGCCGCGAGCTCTTCCGCCACAAGACCCCGTCTGGCATCATCGGCAACGTCAATACCTGGCTGCACAAAGGTAAGCAATACGTTGGCATACTCTCCGGTGTCGGCGGCTGGGCCGGCGTCGGCGTGGGTGTCGGCATGCAGGACTCGGAAGAGATGGCTACCGGTTGGCACAAGGCCGTCCACCCCGACCGCCCCGCGCCAAAAGGACAGGCTGCGATCGATACCGCCGCCCTCGGCGCTGTCGGTGCTTACAAAGGGCTGACGCACTTCACGCGGGCAGGCGGTGTCCTGACCGTGTATACCCTGGGCGATTGATCATCGCCCGGCCATAATAAAAACCCCGGCATCGCCGGAAACGGAGGTGCCGGGGTTATTTTTTATCAGGGGTTACCCAGGAAGGTTGGGCGGCGTCGCCTATACATAAGTTAATGGGGTTCGAAGCGCTCCTTCCCGAGAAAGCAGGGCCTGCCGGCGCGAGTGCGGCCCTGATTTTTTATGGAGTACAATTCGAATGCACTTGAAATGGATCGGCCGCATGGCCATCATCCTCGGCCTGTTCCTGACGGTCGCCGTATCCGCCAAGGCCGCTGAAAAAGACGATACCCCCCCCTACACGATCATCAATGGAAAGGTCGATTTCGGTACCTATAACGGCTATCGTCGATACCATAATTCCTGTCACAGGTGCCATGGTCCCGACGCCATAGGCAGTTCCTTCGCCCCTTCGCTGATGGAATCCTTGCGAGACCTGGACGAAGACCAATTCAACAATATCGTAGTCAACGGCCGAATCGACGGCAAAATTGGCTTCAGCGATGATGACTCGAAACCAGCCGCGTCACAATCCGGCGCCGGAGAAAAAAATGTCATGCCGGCATTCGGCTTGGATCCCAACGTAATGGACTACCTCGACAACATCTATGCCTACGTAAAAGCCCGCTCCGACGGCGCCCTCGGCCCGGGACGGCCGGCCCGCCTTCCCAAGAAGAAATCTAACTGATCCCGGGAAAACCTGCTGCTACAGCCCTTTACGGGGCCGATCGGGCCCACCCCCTGGCACGTATGCCCAAACAATGCGTTGCTCTGTCGTCACAACGCCCCTTGCTGATGAATTGGTTTTGGAGCCAAGGGTCAACATGCCGGTAATGTTGCCGAGGATCTGAACACCAAGGTAAAACCGACCACCTGAAAAGCAATCGGAATTTGCACCCAACACGCTTTTGTAATCGCCTTCTATTTCAAGCTTTGCGTTCTACCCGAGCCGGTCGTCGCCCAGAGGTTCCGCTGAAGGAACGCCTTAATAGATCGTTGCGGATTTCTTGCCCTTCGGGATGGATTTGATAGTCCAATTCTGGGTGAACTTCATATTCTCGGTATCGACCACATGAACCTTCATCTCACCCTCCTTCTCAGGAACGAAGGTAAAGTGGATGCTGGGGTCTGAACTGAGGGAGATATCGGAAACCAAGTCGAACACCGTTGAGCCGTTGTAGGTCACCTTAATTTTCTGCACATAGTGGGCGGGGACGTGCAGGAGGGAGATATTGTCAATCTGTAGCCCTGAATTGTTAGGGTGCTTGATCAGAATCTGGGCAGTGTTGGACTGTCCCAGTACTACAGTGTCGGGCAACTTCAACTTCATTCGCCCAAGAGGCATGGCTAGGTCCGAAGCCTTAGGGGTCGGGGCCGAGCAGCCCCCCGAGGCCTTGACAAATCGCTTCGTCATGTAGATTTCCCCGTCGTTCATCTCGACGATGGCTCGGACGTAGGTGTATTCATCGATGCGGATCCGGGTAGAAAGGGTGGAAACATTCCTGTTGCCGTCGAAGCGGAACCATCCTCCCAGCGGCGAGGGATTGTTGTCGATGATGAGGAACAGGCTTTTGATGAAACGCTCGTCCGTCTGGGGAACCAGCACCTTCATGGATACGGGTACGATTGCCGCGTCAAACGCTCGCTTGGTAATATCCAACTCTATCACGCCGGCGCCATCGTGGATGGTCGGTTTGTGGTCCCAAATGAAGTCCCGTATGGACGGCCAGCGTTTCTCATTCTGGTTCACGGATTGCGCGTTGGCGCCAGCGGCAGTCAACAACGCGAGAACCGGTAGCAAGACCAGGATCTTCAATAAACTGCCTGTTCTGAAAGTTCTCGATATGGTCATGGAACCGTTCTCCTTAGCAACCTAAACCATCCTTGCGTAGCATATCCCGGCTGCGCGCCCTATCCAATACTAATGTATTATTGGGTTCTGACGCCGTTTATTCCCATTCCAGCTCGACAAAGCTGGCGGTGACGTTGCGCTTGTTGTACTCGTCAAACAGGTGCCAGTGGGGCCGTTCGACCTCCCCCACCGTGGCAACGGCCGATTCGATGGTACCGTTGGCATTGAGAACGATGCGAATTTCGCGCGCAATCACTTCCAGGTAACGGTGCTGGCCAGCCTGTGCCCCAGGCCAGTCGTCGCTCACCGAACCGTGGCCGGGCACCACACGCTCGGCCCCGATGGCCGCCACCTCCCCCATTACAGTGAGCCAGCCCTTGATGCTGCCGTCAACCACGGGAATACGTTCGCGAAACAGTAGGTCTGAAAGCCACAAGGTGCCAGTCCGGGAATCGTAGACCGAGAGATCACTGTCGGAGTGGGCGGTATTGTGGGCGCGTAGGACTAGGACACGCCCACCCAGGTCCAACTCCAGGCGGTCGGATACCGTCAAATTGATGGTGGGCAGTTTCAGGGCTCCAGCCCCGTCGCCCAAGATGCGAGAAAAATTTCGGACATAGTGTCCGCCGCGGAGAGCTAGGGCCCGAGGCAGCTTATTATGGCCAACGATCTCCGGGCCATCGGTTGCAAAGGCGGACCAGCCGAAGATGTGGTCGGGATGACCGTGGGTGAGGATCAGGTAGCGGATCGGCAGCCGGGTGACCCGGCGCACCGCTTCGCGCAGCGCTGCCCCAACCCGTGGACTGCCCCCGGCGTCGATGACCGCCACCGCCTGCTCGCCAACAATAAAGCCGATGTTGGCAATGTCGCCCGCGTTATCAGCTGAGGCGAGTTCGTGCACCCCCCGATGGACAAAAACTCCAGACGCCACTTCGTTAACCGCTAATCCTCCGGCTACAGACGGCGTCGCCCCAGCTAACCCTCCCACCAGGAAAGCCGCTATTAGTAGGGCGCCGCCATTCCGCCTTCTTCCAGCCATCCTTTCTACTCCTTCACCATTCCCCGGCGCTCTCGTTGATGGGAGAGACGCCGCCCAGCGCTAGCCTGCCCGTGATCCACAACTTAAACTGCAATATTATGGATCCGGCAACCCAAGCATCCAAAACCAATTCCGCCGCCGTGGCTGTCCTGGCAGTAACCTTATTTCTGCTTTCCGGAGCGCCCGTTATCGCCGGGGAAGGGGTCCCCGAACCACCAGGCTACCGCATGGACGACTACCGCGCCCCGGTACCGGAGACGGTCGCCGGGGCAACCACTGTGTCCACCCAGCAATTAAAGGCGATGATCGATGCCGGAGGCGTAGTCCTGGTCGATGTCCTGCCGGCACCGCGGAAGCCCCCCAACATGCTGCCGGGCGTCCCCTGGATGCCGGTTCCCCACCGCAACATCCCGGGCAGCATCTGGCTGCCCGAGGTGGGGCGCGGCAAAATCCCGGTGTCTGTGAACGCCTACTTCCGGGACAACCTAGCTAAGGCCGCCGGCGACGACAAGGCCCGGCCGATAGTCATCTATTGCCGGATCGACTGCTGGATGTCCTGGAATGCTGCAAAGCGCGCCGCCTCTTACGGCTACACCGCCATCCACTGGTATCCCATGGGCATTGAAGGATGGGAATTCGAGAACCTACCCTTGGAAGTCAACCGCCCGGTTCCGTAATTTTTTTTGAACAGGAACAAGGTATGATAACAGGTGCAGTTGAAGAAGCCGTTGTAGGCTATGCCTTTCTGGTCGCCATGGGTCGGGTTGACGGGACTATATTTTGAGGGTGATCATCTTCGTCGAACGACGGCCGTGCACCCTGTCGATCTACTTGCCTTATAAATAAGAGTGAACAATCAGAAAACCGTTCGCCGCCAAACACTCCGTCTCAAACCGACCATTCGGGGAAAGGCTCGACAATCGATCCATGACTGGGCAAGGTCCTAGAGATGTTGTGGGGCTTTTCATGTCTCAGTTTTTTCTTCGTCTGATTATCATCCTCGGCACGGGGGCAATCCTGGCCAGCGCCTCATTCCCCGCGTTCGACGGGGGCGCGGCCCGTGCCAAGCAGCCGAGCCGTGAAGCGCGTGTGACAAAGACCCTGCGGGTCTGCGCGGACGCCAACAGCCTTCCCTTCTCCAATAAAAAGGAGGAAGGCTTCGAGAACAAGATTGCGCGGCTGATCGCCGAAGAACTGAAGCAGCCCATCCGCTACAACTGGTGGCCACAAACGATCGGCTTCGTCCGCAACACCCTGCGGCTTCGGCGCTGCGACCTGATTGTCGGGATCGGCACCGGTAACGAGCTGGTGCAGAACACCAATCCCTATTACCGCTCCATATACACCATGGTATACCGGCAGGATTCCGGCCTGAAGGCGACGTCGCTGTCGGATCCGGCGCTGAAATCGTTGCGTTTCGGCGTCATCGCCGGGACGCCACCGGCGACCCTACTCGCCAAATACGGCTTGATTGGCCAGGCGCGGCCCTATCACCTGACCGTGGACACGCGGTTTTTCTCACCTACGCGCCAGGCCATCGAAGACGTGGCAGCGGGGAAGATCGACATTGCCCTCATCTGGGGACCCACGGCCGGATACTTCGCCAAGCGGCAGAGGGTCGCGTTGGTCGTAGTTCCCCTACTCAATGAACAGACGGACGTGAGGCTGGATTTCTGGGTCTCCATGGCCGTCCGGGCCAACGAGAACGATTGGAAACGGCAGCTCAATCGCATCCTCAAGCGCCTGAAGCCGAAGATCGATCGAATTCTCAAGGACTACGGAGTTCCCCTTCTCGACAGACAGCGGCGCCTGATT
>ENA-ORDI01001711-ORDI01001711.1-marine-metagenome-genome-assembly--contig:-NODE-1711-length-11713-cov-2.430990_pt1 | contig 11713 bp, 15 predicted proteins | sample MGYA00248628_ERZ508525 | MGnify/ENA primary metagenome ERZ508525 (study PRJEB26195, sample SAMN05422138) | marine metagenome | isolation source: East of Porto Seguro, South Atlantic Ocean | place...
AAGAGGATTAAAAGTTTTATTGAAATTAAACTGGAAAGCAAAAGCATTTTCCGCATTATCCTCATCGCGAAGACGCACCACAACATAGGTATAATCAGCAAAAGGATGGGTGTGATAAAAGTCCTCCAGAACATAAGTATTCCGGTAGTCCTCTTCCTCGAACCGATACGTCATTTTCGAGTTTTCACTCTCCTGTAGATTGATTACTATATATCCTTCGATGACAAACTCCTTTCAACTAGTTATTTCAGGTCATCCGGTTCTATTTGTTTAAATAAGGCAAAAGTTTAAAAACCCAATCCTGTTCAATTTTGTTACTTAGCGGGGAAGAGGAGAAATTGAAAAACCCGGATGTTTAAATAATATACCTTTTTCTTTTTCACGTTTTTCGACATCCCGGACCGCACGAACCGAATCTTTGGTAATATCTTCCTTATGATTTGAGTTCGCGTGCCCATAACGGTAATAAAAGATTGCGGCAGTCGCATGCGGCAACTCATTTGAGGTCCATGTAGTGAAACCTCCACCGGGCGAAAAAACCGAGCTTATAAAAATGTCCATGCGATCCATATCGTGATTGACATGGTTTTCATCATAAAGGCTTTCCGCCTCCTCCAAGTTCGGCATTCTCCAATCATCATAACTCGCAAACTTTTCGATTCCTAATTCCTGTAAATATTCCATTGCTCTATACCAATTGACCCACTTACTAGTATCCTGAAAGGAATCTGTTTGCTTCCACATCAGTTTGGTTTCAAGGTCGGTAATCGTTCCATCGCCATTATCAATAAATCGTTCTTGCAATTCCAAATTCAGTTCTCCCACTTCACCGCTGATGTTAATTTTCAATCGTCCTTTTCAATATCACGGACCAATCTGGAAGCCCCTCTCGACACGCGAAAAATATCGTCATAAATGGTAACTCCTTTGCGGAAATTCAGGCGCACACCTTGTATATTATGCCGCACATCGCTGGTCCAGCACAGAAACCCACATCCCGGCTCAAACAAATCGGACAAGTAAATCACCTGGCCCATATTATCAGAGTTTTTCTGTTTCTTATCGAAGAGGCTTTTAGCCTCGCTTGTTGTAGGAAGCCTCCAGTTAGAAAATCCGGCGAACCGCTTACGGTTAAGGCTTCCAGCGAACTCTATAACCTGGCGCTGGGCCATCCATTTTCCCGCCATTTGCCAGGTATCTTTTTTTAGCCAGACCAAGCGTTTTGCACCATCAATAATGGTTTCACTGTCCCCTTCTATAAATCGCCCACCCGCTTGCTCCGAATCCTGTTCACCCATAGTATGCTGTCTTTATGAATCACTCTCAGGGTTCCGGACCGCACGAACGCCATGACTGCGTAAACCCACTTGGTGCCATTTATAATCTCCATTATAAAAATGGAACCGAATAACCAGTGCTTTGTCAGACTTATTTAACGTTTTTGTCCAACAGGTCAAACCGCATCCAGGGGGGAAACCTTTAGCCAAAAATACCGTATCGCCATAATTGTCCGTAACAGGATTCGAAGCATCATAAATTGCCTGCGCTTCCTTCCGTGTGGGCATGCGCCAGTTTTGATAACCGGCAAACCGCGTCCGGTTTAATTGGTGCAGATAGTTTTTCGCCTCATCCCAACTCACCCACTTGTCCAGATCCACATAAGAGTCCACCGCTTTCCACATCAAGCCGGTCTTGTGATCAGTTATCGTGCCGTCTTTATGGAGGACCATGCGGACAAAATCCGGGTCCTCGTCTTCTTCGACATTGCCCCGAACCAGGCGCACCGCACTGGGGAAACCATCGTTTTCCTTGGCCAACCAGAATTCAAAATCGGACCGCAAGTCGTACGCCATAGCGGCCTTGGCACCACGGGTTTGGCTTGTCCAAGTGGTGAATCCGCAGCCAGAAGTAAAAACAGGGTCGACATGGATTTCACAACCTTCCACATCTGTATTGCTAGCGGATGGATGAAAAAGGTATTTGACTTCAGAAGCGGAAGGAATACGCCAATTGTTATATCCAGCGAATTTTTCCTCATTCATTTTACGCGCCAACTCCAGGCTTTCATGCCAGGTGATCAAACGCCCCAAGGTGACCCAGGTATCCTTCTTCATCCACATGAGGTTGTGCTTCAGATCGGTAACGGTATCATCTCCGTTATCCGCATAATGGGTTTCCAATTTGGTATCTGTCATAATCCTACTTTCGGGTATGGTCTCTTATAACCTGATCCTTTCTACAGATACGAACCGAGCCAAAGCTATATTCTTCAGCATTGACGATTTTGCCTTCGCTGTAGTCAAACCTTGGCCTGCGGGTAGAAGTATCCCCGGCAACCCATGCGGTTTTAAACGCACCCTCCGGAAATGCCGGGTCAAGATGAAGGATCACACCCCCTTTTCCCGGGTTTTCACATGATTCATCATAAAGCGATGAGATTTCATCTTCACTGGGCAACCGCCAGTCATTAAATCCGCCAATTTTTCTTAAATTCTTTCTATCAGAATATTCCACCGCTTCATGCCAGTTGAAAAACTTGCCCTTGTCCTGCCAGGAATCCTTTTTCATCCAGTAAACACGGGTTTTATTATCAAAAATAACATCACGGCCTTTCTCCACATACCGTTTAGGTTTCTCATCCTGTTTGACCGGTGCCCGTTCTACCTTTTGGGGAAGTTTTTCTGTCATTTTTTTCTATTTCTTAAATTGCCGACCAAATCGGCAGGTTGAAAATTCGGGATCGTTTTTCAGGAGATCTCTATTTATTCGATAGTTTTCTCTAAGGCAACTCGCACCCCTTATTTTATAAGGGCCGCTCATGGCCAAAAACAATTTTCAGAGATGCCCTTCTATAAAACCCTGTAATCTTTAGTCGCCGGTATATCCTATTTCCACACTGTCTTCATCGATATTGACAATGACCGGTACCACATACTGGTCATTGGAATATTCCAGTAATCTCTTTAATCCATCTGGGTCTTTATCAACATTAATGTAAACAAAAGACCTGTGCTGCTTTTTAAAACTGTTCAGGGCTTTCTGGGTATGAGGGCAATCATCCTTGCCAAAAATCATATAATGGTCCATAACACTCCAATCACATTGCCATCAAAACCAGGGCCAAAATTAACGTTCGAAAGTTTTGGTATCTTTGCGCCACTCCGGTTCCCATTCATCTTGAACCACATCACGGGTAACCCGACAATGAGAATATTCGTTGTCCTTATGCTCCCATATATCGTTACCCGTCACGAAACTGAATTTTTGCGCATATTGCTGGTAGTCCGGCTTTTCTTCATAGGTCCAGGTATTGTGACCGCCTCCCGTTTCAAACAAATCTGAAATATGGATCTCCGCACCGTCCTTATCACTATTTGACTGAACAAACGAAAAAAGACTTTTGGATTCTTCGATGCCGGGCAGCCTCCAATCATCATATCCGGCGAATTTTTTGTCATTCAGCATTTCGCAATAATCATGGGCCTCAAACCAGGTGATTCCATAACCGAACTCCTTGTAAGAATCATCTTTTTTCCACATCAGGTTAGAATGGGTATCGCTGGTAGTTCCATCGCCATTATCGACATAATTCGGAAGTTCTTCCTCAGCTAAAGCTGCATCTGCTTCTTCCTCTGCTTCTTCCTCTTCGCCCCATTCCTCCTCACCAATCCACTCTGTCTCCAGCTCATCCTCAATAATTTCAGGATCTACACCTTCATCAGATGTGCTTGGGTTTTCATCTTCAGCCATTTTAAACCTCAACTTTCCCGGGAAAAAATTATCAATCCAGATCCCTTACCATGCGCACCGAAGTACCGGTGGTGGACACCGTCTGGTCCACACAAACCTCTTTCATAATAGGGAAATAGCTTTTCCACGCATAAGAATCGTAGCGAGTTTCAGATGTCCACACACAGGTTTCTCCACCCGCCTGGTAATTGGAAACCCGACGTGCCGGTTTTTTGGGTAAGTTCAAGAACACTTCCCGGTATTCATTTTGGTGCCGGAATAAAGAACGCACTTCACTTTTGGTGGGAAGCCTCCAATCGTTAAAACCCAAATAATTTTGCTCATTGCAGGCCTTTACATATGCAGTGCTTTCCTCCCAGTTCAGCCATTTTCCCAATTCCTGCCGGGAATCCCTCAACACCCACATCACATCATTTTCCGGGTCCTCTACCGTACCATTATCTTTTTTGACCCAATTGGTTTTTGATTCCACCATAACCAAACCTCGAACTTATCAGCAAAATAAAAAACACTCTTATAATTCCCGCTCATTCATTCAGCCCCGGTTGAATATTTCCCTATCCCACCAGCGGAAACTGCAAGACAAATTTTGACCTAAAAAATGAGACCAGGAGAAGAGTGTTTCTCTCTTGCACCTAAATGAATAAACTCAATAAATGTTTAGTTTTTATTAAAATACCACCCGAACACCGGGTTTTCAAGCCAAATTCAAGAAACTCTTTGTTCGGAAACCGCTGAATTTCCAAAGGAAAATTCCAAGTCCCACGGATAAACAGACCACTGCCCGCATCCCTATAAAACCCTTTTGCAAACCCATTGAACCCAAAGATTTTCAGGGGATGTTATTTATGGTGATTTTCTCTAAGGCAAACACTAGGCGTGGGGCAGCAATGGCCCGTTAGGCCGAATAAACGTTTGCCGCATGTGATATTTACTTCATTTGCCTTTACCCGTTCCGGGGTTGAATACCACGCATGCCCGGAACGGGTAAAGACTAATGAAGAGGACATCACGTATGCCCTGCGAGGGCAAAACCAAGACATTGCAGTTTGCCCCCGGCGACTCGCTGGCCCTTTGGTTATCGCCAACCGCCCCCCTGGGTAATCATATCTCTGACTTGGGGCACAGCGCCAATCTTGGTTTTCGAATTATCAAATTCCCCGCGCACCAGACGAGCACTGGTATTGAGGATATCATCGACTTCCTTATGCCCACCTGTACCGCTGTTAAAAGAATAGCAATAAGCGGTGATCTTACCCCGTGTATTACTGGTCCAGGTATCGAACCCACAACCCTCGGTAAATACAGGATCAAGATGTATGACCATGCCGTACTTGTCAGTCAGGGATTTATCTCTATCAAAAAGGGAGTGCGCCTCCCTTTTATTGGGCAGCCGCCAGTCGTTGTAGCCTGCAAAAGACCCCTCATTTTTTTTATGCAAATATTTTAAAGCCGCTCTGTAACTGAGGAACTTCAACAGGTCCACATAGGAGTCGTTTTGCATCCACATCAATTGGGTCAGCGCATCGGAAACTGTGCCATCCCCATTATCTACTAACCTGTTTGCGCTCATAGTTTCTCTAATCTAAATCCGTTGATATCCGTATTTTATTCTTCCTATCAGACAAAAATCAAAAAAAATGCCGGAGGGCCTTAAGCCCCCCGGCATAATAATTAAAACTAAGCTTAACGTGAGGCTTCGTTCTGCGTACCACCACTACCAGAGGCATCCATACCACCCCTTACGCTGAAGAGACCGCGCTCGGTACCTTCCGGCTGGCCCATACCCGGCTCAATATAGGTGCTGGGTGTTACATGGTCCAGATGGTAATTGACCTGATAGGTAGTCTGAGCACCAGGATCTATTTTCCAGTCATGGAGCGCTTGGCTGTCTCGCTTCTGACAGTTCAACTGGATAGGTCCCGGACCTTTATTATCAAAGGTGGATTTCGGCTGCGAAGCATGACTTAAAAATCCTCCTGGAGCCAGTGTCCGGTCAAAATTCTTGTTCCATGAATACCCAATGGGGCCAACATTGATGTGTACCGTTGTTTCCTTGTCTTCGCTCAGGTTGACAATATTCCAACCGGCCCTTATACAAACGCTGGATTTCCCAGCGGCGATGGTGGAAACGCCTGCGCTGGCAATGGTAACGGAAAAAATGGAAAATACAAAAAATACTGCCATTAACGCTACTAAAGTCTTTCTCATGTGCTCCCCCTTTTTCGAAGCTTGATTAAAGGTAAAACCCGAAACAACTTATAAACTTTATAATTCATCAACCTCTTCGGCGATTTGTGCTCAATACCTTCAGTTCCGTAGTTCCACTGCAATTACTCCTATAGCAAAACGACGGACTTTCCCCTCAAAACCATCAGGGTCTGGCTAGGGTGGCCTGAAAATATCAAACCCCCCACAGGAAGTCAAGCCTTTAATATCCGCCACAAACCGGGGAGAAAAACTCCTTAAGTATCAATGCCTTGTGAAAGATAAAATCCCGGCCCCAGCCCTGTTGAGTTCTTAACTTTTGCATTGGATGTCGCTATTTTTTGTCTTTTGGCTACCGGCGAGCCGCCGGGGGGCAGATAGCAAAGGCTCATCAAGCCGGGATAACTCTTTGCCCACCAGAGAAAATGTTCGAATAAATTAGCAATCTCCTTTTAAACTCTGAACTTCAAGGATGTCAGACTTAACAAGTCCGTAGAATTTCTGAGCATTTTTTCACCTTGCTCAGAAATGTCATTGACCACCAACTGCAAACTGCGAAGTTTGGTCAAATGTTTCGATGTGGCAAGATATTTTGCACCGATATCAGTGATACTGTTTGAAGCTAAATTAAGATTTCTTAAATTGACCAGCACTGTTGATTGGGCAAGAGCCTTGACCCCTTCATCTCCAATGCCGTTCTGCGAAAGGTCCAGGGCCCGGAGTTCTTTCAAACTTTCTTTCTGGACTAGCTCTATCGCGCCCACCTCTCGCAAGAACTGGGCTTTCAAGTTCAGCACTTGTCCGTCCTTGCTCAATCGATCCCGGATCAATTCATCTATATTTGGCATATTACGCTCCCGACAGGAATCTCTTGGTCACCCGGTGCCCTGGATTTCCTTAGCTACAAACCCGTATTCATCATAGATGCTGAAACCCTCCTGCAGCATCTTTTTCCCATATTTGACCATCAGGTTGGCCTGTGAGTGATTAGGATCGATACCGATTGTTTTTTTCAAGTGCCTCAATCCCTGCTTGATGTCCTTGACTTCATCGCCATAGTTATCAATTTGCCGTGCCTTGTCAAACAAGTCCGAGGCCCACTTGTAATAAACCGTGGCTATTTGCTGAGGCACGTTCTGGCTGATGTATTCCATAATTTCTTCATCCGCCTGCAAACTTGGAATATCCTGCATAGCTGCCTCAAACTCGCGCAGAGGAATAGAATAATCGTCATCATTCACCGAGGAAATCGTATTCCCCGCCCTGTGTTGGGAATGCAGACCCACAGAACTTTTTACCACTGTGGATTGAATCCCCGACATTAACTGATGGTAATAAAGGTTGCCAATCCCAAAATGAATGATGGCGCTGAATGCCTGGTTTTCATCCAGTAACAATGCCTGTTCAAAAGCTTCCTGAGCTTCTTCCAACTGCCCCAATTCCGCCAGGGCTTCGCCCAGATTGTAATGATGAACGCAGTTGTCCGGGTCTTCCTCAATCTGGTGCCTGAACTCTTCTATCTGGGCTTCCAGATCAAACTCAACCTCTTCTTCCTCCTCGTCGAACTCCTCGACAGAATCTTCAGGCTCCCCAGCCTCAAGCTGGGAAGGGACATTTTCCACCGGTTCCACGTTGGCCACATCTTCGGAGTTTGATTCTTCTTTCAAGGAATCAGATTCCGGTTCTTTTTCGTCTTCACTCATAATCAAACACAGTAAGGGGGAATTCCTTCTTCCACCCATTCTCCTGCTTTACCATTGTTCATGTTTTGCTGATTTTTTAAAGTACCTGAAACCATCTTTTTCCGGGACACCTCTAACTGGCTCATAATTTCTGCTGGCGAATCCATCAAGAGATTGCCAAACTTGGGCTGACACTTCAGGTTGCCAACATCACAGCAAGGGGTTATTTCCCCAGTTTGCTGAACCGTAATAATTTCAATCGTACCACGGGGAATGGTACATTCCAGCAAGTTAATATCCTTGGGAAAAGGCTGAGCATTCATGGCTCGCTCCCCATTTTTATTCACATAAAATCCCGGGATCATATTCATCCCAAAAGTAAAATTTTCCGTACAAGTATAATTTTCAACACCTTCCATATGCTTTAAAAATGCCCTTTCATTACATTCAGGATTCTCTCCCAACAGACTTTCAAGCTTCGCTTGATATGTTCCAAGCAAGGACAAGACGGACTGAAATTTCTTTTCCTGTTCCCCAAAAAACGTGATCAAAGTTTTAAACTGATTCAACAAGTCCGACACTTTTTCAAAGATCATGTTGACGATCAATTCGTTTTGAAGTCCCAGAATTTTAATAAGAAGTGGTTTTTGTCGCGACTCCCAAACAGTTGGGTACAAAGTGAAGTCCACACGTCCGGAGAATTTCATAATTTCAACCAATCTTTGCCAACGCTGAGATTTTTCTGAATTTATGTCCAGGTTGGTATGAATCCGTACGTTTGGCGTCAGTTTCCTGAAGATTTTAAAAATTTCAACGATATGAGGGTTTTGTGAAGGCTCCCCGCCAGTCAGATTAATTTCTCTCTTGGCCAACTCATGGAATATCTCCATCTGGAGAATTTTATTCACCATGATTTGAGCCTGCTCCGGCATTAAATGCCAATCGCTCTTGGATATCTGGCTAAGCGGTTCGTAGACATGACAATACTGACATTCATCGCGCACATAACGATTGCAATTGGCTTCGGCGAAAATATTTATCATAGCCTTACCTCTTCAACCCAACCTATAGCCCTTTAGCGTGCAATTTTTTATTTCAATACCACTCGAACCGGCCTGACAGTGGACAAAGACAGGCTCGGCCCCCCTTTCATACTGGGGTAGCTTTTGCCACGGATATAGTTAAACCCCCAAGCATACTTGTCCTTATAAAGCTCGCTGGACCAGAAACAACAACTGGAATAACCGAAGATGGGATCAATATGAATCACATTTTCGGTCCAATAGTATTTCCAGGGAATGTCCTTATTCTCCTCATAGAGGGACTCCAATTCCTTGCGGGTCGGCAGGCGCCAGTCCGAAAAACTGGCAAAGGCATCCTTATTGAATTTTTCCAGGAAAGTTTGTGCGTCCTCCCAGTTGATCCAAATCTTTTTTTCCTGATAGATATCAATCTGCTTCCACATCAATCCCTCTTTCAAGTCCGTAACGGTCCCGTCTTTATTATCCTGGAATCTCGGATCATTAGAAGGCTTCAATGGCGGTTTTTTCGCGGTGAGCGAAAGAATCTGGCCACCAAAAATCTCATCGGTGCCACTGTTGTCAGGATCAGCCAGTGCCGAACCTGGCCCACACACTGCCAACAATAAAAAAGCAACCCAAAGGGATTGAATAACCGGGTGGAAAAGCCGAGTCATGTTTTTTACAATCATCATGGGTTTCCTAAAAGTCAGGTAATAAAAATGTCTACTCTTCCTGCGGTGCCCAGTCTGGCTCCCAAGACAGGCAAATGCCAGATGGATTATAAAACTGTCCCGGCTCTTTTCCTACTATGCCCCATTTGGAGATGAAGTTCAGGTCCGGGTCAAACTTCTGGATTCGCTGGTTCAAAGTATCGACCACAAACACATATCCATAAGGGTCTTCCACCACAGAGCACGGACAGTTGAACTGACCATCCCGCTTACCCGATTCACCAATAATGTCGACGGAATGCCCCTCTCGTTCAAAAAGCTGGAGCCGATTCTGGCTTTTTTCGGCCACAATGATGGTGCCATCCCGGCGCACGGCAATTCCGGTTGGAAAATTCAATCTGCCTGGCTCAAATCCATATTCCCCAAACTTGGACAGAAATTGTCCATCCTCATTGAAAATCTGAATACGCTGATTGTCCCGGTCGGCCACGTAAATATTTCCTTCCCGGTCCAACGCCAAACCAATGGGAAATTTCATGAAACCATCGAAATTCCCGGCAAACCCGAAACTGAGAATAAATTCGCCATCGTTATCATACCTTTTGACGCAATGGTTGGAAGTATCCGCAACGAGGATGGTTCCGGTAGATTCCGCGACAATCTCCTCAGGCATATAAAACTTGTCTTGTCCCCAACCCTCACCACCAAATTCAAGAAAGAAATCTCCATCCGGGTCAAACTTTTGAATCCGGTGAGAGCCGGTATCCACGACCCAAATATAACCCTCCGTATCGATGGCCACCCCGCTCGGAGTTTTAAATTCTCCCGGCAAATAAGGGGGACGGGTACTACCGGATGTTCCAAAACTCATCAACAATTTTCCATTACCGTCGAATTTCTGGATCCGGTCATTGCCAGAATCCGCCACCCAGACATAAAGCTGGCTATGATCGATCTGAGGCGCCTCTTCAGGAAGGGTCTCTTCGACAACAGCTACTTCCAGGGCTTGAGATGGAGCTTCTTCGTCCTCATTGTTTTCCGTATTATTTTCCACCAAGGCAAACCTCTCTCCCCAACCGGGAATAAATTAAACTCCAATAGGAAAAAGCCCCGAAAGGGGCTCTTCCGCACCGCACTGAATTTTTCGTTCCAAGCAACCCTAAGCTCACCTAAAAAAACTATATAATGTCTTCTTTCTGAACCACACCATCCAGGTTACTTATTTTACCAGGAACTGTTTCACATCCAGAATCTGATATTCAAAATCACAGGTTTTTTGCAACTCATCGAGCCTTTCATTCCAATTCTGCTTGAAATTATCAAGGCTTTCAGATTTGGGTTTCTTTTTCATCAGGCCAACTTCGCGATATAGCGGCTTCACCATATTCTTGGAAATCAACTGGATTATATTTCGAAGGTTAAGAATACATTGTTTGATCACCTCTTCCCGGGTCACTCCATCCACCTTTTCAAGCAGGCGCAGAAACGACTGGACCGTGGTGATCTGGACGGTGTAGGCATCGGCCAACCTGTGGTCGTATTTTAAGCCGCAGTCAATGTAGGCTGGCATGAGAAACATGCCAACATGATGATCGAATTTTACACAAAGGGTAATCAACTTTTGAAGATAATCGACCTCGCGTAAATCCTCTTCTTCCTCTTCACCTTCAGCCAGTTCCTTGGTGGCTTTTTCTTTTTCCTTTTGAAGCTCGAGTTTGATCTTTTCCAGCTCGCTCAAATCCGAAAGGTGGTCGACCTCCTTTTCTTCCTTGGCAGTTTCATCCGACGAACCTTCCGGCCCGGGGTTTTGCTTGGTTTCCGTATCCTGTTCGCTCAATACAAATCTCCTTCCTGCAAAGGTAAAACAATAAACCAATATTTTATTTCCCATCTTTATCTTCCCTAACAGTCTCCCTGCGTTTTGTCGGCAATGTTTGGTTTAGATACTTTTTCCAGTCAGCCCAGTATTTATATAAATCCTTAATATGAGGCGGATAGTCTTTCTCTTTTATTCTAAAGTCTTCATCACCCGGTGCTTTATCGTCTCCAATCAGCGATAGAGCTTGCTTCTCAATATTCTCAGACAGCTTTTTCCGAAATGGAACAAAATAATCCAGAAAACCCTTTCTATCCACAGGTGTATGCACATACTCCGGTCCTTTATCCATATATAAAATCAGCCAGCCGCGCATCCCTTCCCAACGTTTCATCCAAGCAAGTCCAGAATCCCATAAATAACCTATCCAGTACTCAAAGTGATAGTGATAACCCGCCAACGAAAACCACCTTGGCTGCCAATTACCTTTCTCATCTTTGGTATAAAGCTCCAATCCCAATCCATTAGATAAATGCCCTGAGGTTGGACTAATTGATAAAGTGT
>ENA-ORDI01001714-ORDI01001714.1-marine-metagenome-genome-assembly--contig:-NODE-1714-length-11694-cov-5.692520_pt1 | contig 11694 bp, 7 predicted proteins | sample MGYA00248628_ERZ508525 | MGnify/ENA primary metagenome ERZ508525 (study PRJEB26195, sample SAMN05422138) | marine metagenome | isolation source: East of Porto Seguro, South Atlantic Ocean | place...
ATATCAATTTCGACTATTAAGGGATATTGGCTGCCGAAACTTTGTAAGTGGGAGTGGCTCAAAAAAGAAAGTCATGGAAAGTACAGTGTCAACAGGGAAACCTTAAAATTCCTTATATCAGAGGATATGAACTATTGAACTATCACCGTCTCAAAGTTCAATAGTTCAATGTTTTAGAGATTAGTAGAGTTTTACATGAGAAAAGGCAAGGATTTGCATCAGTGTAAAGCAGTAAAAAGTAACAAACGGAGTAATACAATGGATAAAAACAAGGCAAATGAAGCAGATATTTCACTCAAAACAGAGAAACAGTACAAACGTGGTGAACATCCGAAATCACAGGCAAATCTTCAACCATTTGAAAAAGGAATTAGCGGTAATTCTGGAGGTAGGTCATTTAGATATGAGCAGCTCAAGAAAGCTCTTATTAAATATGGTGAAAAGCCTGTAGATGTATTGGGATCAGATCTAACCTATAAGGCAGCGGATGAAAATAAATGTATAACAAGTTATACAAAAACATATGGTCTACGAGGGATGATGGGGTATTTGTTAAGGCGGTATTATTATATGGGGGATGAAGGTTGATTATTTCTTTTTTGGTATGGGCAGTTGCAGGGGTGGATCGTTAATGAATGATTTCAGTAGCTGGTGAATTACATCAGATAATGGCCGGTCATGGGTTTCACTAAGTTTCTCGAGGAGATCTTTTACATCATCTGTTGTCCTAAAAGAAATGAATTCGGATTTTTTCTGTTTCATTAGTATTACAATGTTAGACAAATACAATTTGTGAGGCCATAAAATAAGTGTTAGATTATATAAGACAATATATGATTAAATATGACATATAGGGCAGGTATAAAAAGAATGCCCATTTATTTAGCTGGTGGAAAGTATTATACCAGGATAAGATGGGGTAATGACCGCACTGGGAGAGGTGCCGTGAAGTTCCCTCTTAATACAGATGAAAAGCTGGTAGCCGAACACAGGAGAGATACCATTCAAGATACATCATTGCGAGGTAAAATAATTCGAGCATATGAAGAACATGGGCCCGCTGGGGTGAAGAAAATAAAAAATGAAATTGATTGGCTTAGGCGAAGCGGTACTCTTGTTGATATCTCACTTACCTTAAGTCAGGCAATAAGTGAATATGAACAATATTGTATGGCGCAAAGGTTAAATGAAAATACCATTGTGATTTACTTGCATGCATTGAATGAGTTTGCCAAAACGATTAGAATAAAGCATGTAAGCAATATTAAACGAAGGCACTTTACTAACTTCAAAAACAGTATGGTTCATTCGAGTAAGCATACAGTAAACAGGAAGCTTCGAGCTTTACAGACTTTCTTTAATTGGATGTTTGATGAAGGCTTAATAGATAACCCCGTAAAAATAAAGAAACTATCTGTGATAAACAGGCCTGTTAACTATTTCAGCAATGCTGATTTTGAAATCATCCTGCAAAATGTCAAGAAAGGTTTTCCTTATTCCGAGGTAAAAATGAATGATGGGGATAGAGAGCTATTTATTGAGACATACCGTCTTTACAGAGATACAGGACTACGGTTATCTGAGCCGTTTAACAATCAGTTAAAGAGGGATGATGATGGTTTTAGGCTCAGGATTGTAGGCAGCACCACTAAAAATAGTTACGAGAGATACGTACATCTAACTGAACAACAGGCATTGATAATTATCCAAATGAATGAGTGGTTAAATAATCAGTTAAAAACTCGAAAGAATAGATACGCAACAATTAAGGTATTTAGTCGTGTTTTTTCAAGGGCGCTAAAAATATCTTACATTAGTGGAAAATTCCATGACCTGAGAAAAACATTTGCATCAAGGCTTTATTTTTTAACGGGGCAGGAGTTTACTTTATGCTATGCTTTGGGTCATACTGATACAAATATGACTAAACAATATACAAATTTAGATAAGGTTGAATTATCAAGAGCATTTCCAGATATTGTAGCTATGAAAAACAACGGTATTGACGGTAAAAACCCCTTAAGGGTACCTAATCAAGGGTACCTAGAGCTGTACTCAAACTTTGGATTTATGCATGTTACATGATAGATTACTGTCGACAAATGAACAAATTTGCGGGCGTCGTATAATGGCTATTACCCGAGCTTCCCAAGCTCGTGACGTGGGTTCGATTCCCATCGCCCGCTCGACTAATTCCTAACATTTGTCATGATTTACCGTATCATACCCCTGGTCATATCCTGGATCCTCATATCAGCTCAATTCCAAATGGCTGGGCATAAGTCGCTGATGGTCGCCAGTCTGGCTATCCCCATGTGCCTATTGATCTTTCGTCGCCAGGCGCTGTTGTTCGTACAGTGGTTGACCTACGCCGGCATTATTATCTGGATTAAGGCCGGCATTGATTATGTAAATATCCACATGGTTCCTGGAGGCAACTATTTTACTATAGTGATCTTTTTTTCCTTGGTGGCCTTGTGGACGGTGGCCAGTGGACTGCTGCTCTATACAGACGACTTTCGCCGCGTATATCGCTGAGTAGGAACCCTGGGGATTCAACAGGGGAAGTTTGAACCAACCAATGTAATTTCCACGCCATGAAAATCAACCATGTAGAAAAAGAGAGCATTGCCGCCTCTATCGGCCTGAAACCGGGCGATCGCTTGGAGTCCATCGATGGGTCCCGGGTAAAGGATATCATTGATTATCGCTTCAAGGTTACGGATGAAAATATACTGCTCAGGGTACGGCAGGGTGGGGAACTGAAGGAATATGATATTGAGAAGGATATGGATGATAACCTGGGCCTTGAATTTGATGATTTCAAGATTCGCGGCTGTGCCAATGACTGTGTATTCTGTTTCGTCGATCAGAACCCGGCTGGAATGCGCAAAGGTCTCTATTTTCGAGATGGTGATTTCCGTATGTCCTTTTTGCATGGACACTTCATCACTATGACCAATATGGGCTGGAAAGAATTAAAACGGGTTGTGGAACAGCGTCTTTCACCACTGTATGTTTCTGTCCATGTAACAGACCCCGATAAGCGGCTGGAGATGTTCTTGTATGGCAAGGATGATTTTCTGATGAAAAAATTTGAATACCTTACCGAGAATGGTATAGAACTACACGCCCAAGTCGTGCTCTGTCCGGGCTGGAACGATGGTGAATTTCTGGAAAAGACAGTGGCGGATATTCATTCTTTTCGCCCCAATGCCTTATCGATATCCATTGTGCCGGTAGGACTTACAAAACACCGGGAAGGACTACCAGATCTGCCGCCAGTAACTGCAGAATATGCCCAATCGCTCATACCAATTGGTAAGCAGCTCAGTGCAAAATACCGTCGGGAAAATGGAGAAAATTTTTTATTTCTGAGTGATGAGTGGTTTTTGAAGGTTGGCGCGGCCTTCCCTGCCGTAGGTTACTATGCCGGCCATGACCTGCGGGAGAATGGCGTGGGCCAGGTAGTCCATTTCATGGCCGATTGGCAGGATAATATTGCAGACTACAGTTCTGGTCTTAAAAAACCAGCAAGTATTACTATTGGCACGGGTACCCTCATCGCTAATTATTTCAAAACCAATTTCATACCCCTGCTGGAAACAGTTTCTAACCTGGATGTGCAGCTGAAGTCTATAAATAATACATTTTTTGGTGAAGATGATGTGACCGTGAGTGGTTTATTAACGGGTCAGGACATAATCGCCCAGCTGGCGGAGCAGGATCTGGGGGATATGGTGTTATTTTCCAATCGAATCCTGAATGATGATGATACGTTGACCCTGGATGACATGACCTTGGATCAGATCTCCCAAGCGATTGAAGTTCCCGTGCGGGTTGTGGGTGATTCTCCGGCCGAATTTTTTGCGGCTATCGATCATGGCTAGGCCAACCATTGCCATCATCGGTCGACCGAATGTAGGTAAATCAACGTTGTTCAACCGGCTGGTTGAAAAACGGAAGGCCATCGTAGATGCTAAAGAAGGTATCACGCGAGACAGGATAAGGGGTACGCTGGACTGGGAAAATCGCCTGTTCGACATTGTGGACACCGGTGGATATATCCCCGATGATGTGGATGTATTCAACGCTGCTGTACGTGAACAGGCAGAATTGGCTGTTACCGAAGCGGATTTTATCTTATTTCTAGTGGATGGGAAGAAAGACCCCACAGCCAGTGACAAGGACCTGGCGAAACTGGTGCGCAAGTCCGGAAAACCACATTTGCTGGTGGTCAATAAATGCGATACGCTGGAAACAGACGAGCAGCAGTTGCGGTTTTATGAATTAGCTATAGAACCAATGGTGACCGTTTCCGCACTCAATGGTCGCTTGACTGGGGACATGCTAGAGCAAATTACCGCTATGCTCGGTCCATCGTCAGCAAAACAGGATGAACAAAGTTATATGCGACTGGCCATTGTGGGCATGCCCAATGTAGGCAAATCATCCCTGACCAATGCATTATTGCAAAAGGATCAGACTATTGTAACCCCTATAGCAGGAACTACCCGGGATTCCATCGATACAGCCTTTACATGGTACGGAAAGACCATTATCTTGGTTGATACCGCCGGACTGCGAAAACGGGCCAAGGTGAGTGATAATATCGAGTTTTATAGCAATGTGAGAACCCACAGTGCTATTGAAAATGCTGATGTGTCTTTGGTAATGATCGATGCAGAGAAAGGATTTGGCAAGCAGGATAAAACGATCATTGACCTGGTGATCCGGAAGGGCAAGGGCCTGGTGCTATTGGTTAATAAGTGGGATCTGGTACAGGCAGAGACCAATACGATGGCGGAGATGAGAAAAGAAATTCAGCGGCAATTCAAGGCGCTGGATGACTACCCGATTCTGTTCATATCGGCCTTGACACGTCGAAGGGTTTCCAATATTATGAAAATAGCTGATCAGGTCCATCAGGCCCGGCAGCAGAAAATTAATACCAAATTATTGAATGAGTTTCTCGATGAGACCATTAAGAAAATGGCCATTCCGGCAGTAAAAGGACGTTTGATCCGGATCAAATTCATCAACCAGGTGCGGACAGCGCCACCGCTTATCGTTTGTCACTCCAATTATCCCAAATTGGTACCAGTAAATTATCGACGCTACCTGGAAAATCAGTTAAGAGAGGCTTTTGATTTCAGCGGTGTACCGATCAAATTATCATTCCGCGAATCATAATGAAATTGAACAGAAAAGGATGTTGATGGAAATTCGAAAAGGGTTTGGGAGCGGGGGTAGCCAAACCAAGGAGGTAAGTTGGAGGGTGAATATTGGGTTTTAATCCCGCTCCCTTTACTGCAGCATACGATATTAGTTTGAATAAGTTCCGTAAATACTACGCTATTGTTCCTATTGTGTTACGAATAGCTCTGGTATTTGTTTTCTACAATGCGCTGGCTTGGGGTCAGCCCGCAGCCGGTTTAAGGATATCCTTCTGGAATGTGGAAAATCTGTTTGATATGGAAAATGATCCGGAAAAAAATGACGATGAATTCGCCCGCGGCGGCAGAAAAAATGTGACCCAGGAAATCTATGATCTGAAACTGAAAAATTGTGCCACAGTACTCACCGATCTGAATGCGGATATAGTGGGTATCTGTGAGGTAGAAAATCATTTTATGATGACGGAATTAAACCGTGTCTATACGGACCGGGATTACGCCATTGTCCATTTTGATTCTCCCGATAGTCGCGGCATTGATTGTGCACTATTTTATGACCCGGCGGTATTCACGGTACTGGAATCGAGGGCGATCAAGAATATTTTGCCGGGGAATCTTTCCACAAGAGATATTGTTCATGTGCAAGGCACTTACCGGGACCAGGTATTGCATATTTTCGTCAATCACTGGCCTTCGAACTATGGAGGCAAGGAAAAAGCTATCCCCAAGCGGGCGGCAACGGCAGACCTGCTAGAAAATGTGATGCTGGACATCTTGGCAGATGATCCAGACGCGGACATATTGTTAATAGGTGACTTTAATGAAGAGCCTATAGATTCAAATATATTAGGATTTATTGATATGAATAATGGCCAAATATCGGCCGACCCCTTTATCAACCTGATGGATCCGTTGGTTGGGAAACCAGGTGTGGGTACTTACGTATATCGGGGACAGGATAATTTACTGGATCAGATCATCGCCAGTTCCGGTTTGATAAACTCAGGACCACTCAGAATATTACCTGGTTCTATGGAGATCCTGGATCAGCCAAAATATCGCCAGCAGGAAGGGAAATATGCCCATTATCCTTTCCGGTTTTGGGCTGGTAATCGTCTCTTAGGCGGCTATTCTGATCACCTGGCTGTAAGTTGTACGGTAATCATAGATAAATAACGTGATAAAATATTGGCAGTGCACCGCGGTAAGGTGGCGGCTCTGACGGAAGTAGGCATTGAGAATATCCCGATTGCCAACTGGTGGACTGATTATCTGCTAGCGTCCATAAACTATAACGAATATTCCCAGAAAACGGCTTGGGCACTGGTATGGCGGAACTCCACAACCGAACACCACTTCGCACCATACCCAGGGCATTCCAGCGCAACAAATTTCATCGATTTTTATGATGATCCATTAACCTATTTCATTGGTGAGTTGCAGCAGGTCCATCCGTAAATAATTTTTCTTTCGAAACATAATTCCCCTTAGTTTCAGGCTGCTATCCTGGTATGATTTTTAGCACTTTTGCCTGATATTATTTTATGAAACTTAGAACGAGTCTTTTTTTAGCGATCTTTTTTACCGGTTGTGCGCTGGATATACCCGATACGGATAAGTTGCCGGTGTGGTCCACCACATTGGAATTGCCCATTATACAGACCACTATCGACCTGAACGAATTCCTCGAGGATTCATTGATCAGTACCTACCCAATTGGCGAGGGAGGGGATTCAATCTTTGTTTTCAATAAAACAATCGAGCTGGACTCGGTGGAAGTGGGTGATAAACTGAAGATCGACCCCGTTGAAAAGAGTTTTGTCCAATTTGCCAGTGCAGTGACGGTCGATAGTTCAACCACTAGTTTCACTATTGGGTATGATTCTGTTGGCCTGGATGATATTACCGAACTAATTGATGCGGAGATAGGTTTGATCGAGCTGAACAATATAGGCGCCGAAGAAACAGATCCTATTTCATTTACAGATGTGATGCCCACTGCGCTGGTGACGGCAATTGAAACGGCCATTGCAGCCGCAGGAGGCACCGCCGAGGTGGTGGTGGATACAGTGGCTCTGGTTCCGCAGCAGAAATCGGTCAGTTTTGATTCCTTTACATCCGCCGTACTCAGTTCAGGTTATCTCGATGTAACAATCATCAATAATTTGTTCATTCCTTTGGGCGCGCCCATATACGTTGATATTAAGAATAGTATTGGTGAGCCGATCTTCCAACTGACATGGGATACGGAGATAGCAGCTGGTGATTCCGCCACGGCCACTCAGGATGTCAGCGGTATGACCCTGCCGGGTAGCATGCTGGTGGAAGTGTCTGGCACATCCAACGGATCGCAGGGGCAGCAGGTGGCGGTGACCACTGAGGACCTGAGTTCGACGTTTACTGTTGGTCTGGCGGCACGGGAGTTCCAGGTGACCCAGGCCAGTGCGGTGGTACCGGCCCAGTCCATTACTGACACCAGCAGTATTGTGCTGGATCCATCAGAAACGGTGGTGGAGGAAGCAGTTATGTCCAAGGGGAACTTGGAGATCACGGTTACCAATAATCTACCGCTGACTGGAGCGGTTCGCCTGACTATTCCCAGTCTGTATTTTGGATCGACGGATTCTACCTTTAAGCAGAATTTTGACTTGGAGACAAGTACGTTCACTGTGCCCACAGTGGATATGGCCGGCTGGACCATGGCCATGGATTTCGCTGATCAATACCTGAACTACAACTACCTGATCACTACCGCTGATACAGATCCCAATAGTGTAACCATATCCCAGACAGATAATGTGGAACTGAACCTGGGTATCACAGACATTTATTTCAGCGCAGTGACGGGTCAGATCGAATCCCAAACCATCACCGAAGAGGGGGATATCACCATCGAATCGGAATCACAGATCCAGAGCGCGACCATATCAGACGGTCAGATGGACCTGATAATAAGTAATAATATTGGTGGTGTTGCGGATGTGCAGTTGACTGTACCGGAACTGGTTCGCGATGGTACTGGTCTGGATACAGTTTTGACTATCAATCCTGGGGAGAATGGGCATACAATTGTACTGGCTGGTTATGACCTGCAGCCGGTAAGTCTTGAGGATCAGCGCCTGACCTATAGTACGACAACTACAACACAATCGGGGTCAAACACATACTACCTACAAGACTCTATCGCTGTGGAGATTATTCTTCCGGGGCTGACCTTTAATGAGGTAACAGGCTATATCAGCCAGGATGATAATGTGGAGACAGATGTGATCGAACTGGATAATGATACCAAGGTGGAAACAGCCTTGATTGATTCCGGTCAGATCCAGCTGACTGTCCGGAATTTTATTGGTCTGGAAGCGGAGGTATTGTTTTCCATTGATGAATTAACAGTGGGCGGTGCTCCCCTGGAAACTTCTTTACAAATTATCTCTTCCACCGAGCCGGTCCAACAGACCATTGATCTAGCTGGTTACAGCCTTACGCTGCCTGTGGATGACCAGCGGGTGAACTATACCTCGACCTTATCCATCCCCACTGACCAGTTGCTTTCCCTGACGCTGGATGACTCCATTGCTATTGATGTATTGATCGATACGCTGTGGTTTGGTTCGATCACGGGAATTATCGATACAGTGGACGTCACCATTGATACGGTGGAACAGGAAATATCGGCTTTGCCCGAGGACATGGATGGTTTTGAGTTTGCCAATGTGGAAATTGCTATTGATTTTGAATCGAGCATCACCATTCCCGTTTACCTGGATCTGACTATGGAGGCCAGTAATTCCGCTGGCGAAATGGAGACCTCATCTATTACCAACTGGAATATAACTGACAGTTCGCAAGTCATCATTCCCAATGCCAATACAATGATCAATATTCAGCCGGACAAGATCCTGGCCTATGGTTCAGCGCGGGTAGGTGGTGATGGCACTTCTGGAACCGTCACCTCCGCAGGGGTGATTGCCGGTCTGCTGTCAGTACGGGCACCGCTGGAACTGGAAATAGGTCCCGATGCAACGATTACTATAGATCCTGAGCTGGTTACCAAAGCAGATGCGGCGGAAACGGTGCCGGATGAGATCGAAGATGTAGTTGTTTTTATCAGCTACGATAATGCCTTTGAATTCGGCAGTAAGCTCACAGTGCTCATGAGCCAGGATACGCTGGATTTTGAATCCGGTGCCGCGGATATCCTGATCGATGCGCTGCTGATCACGGCTGGTGCGGCAGGCGTAGATTCGATCGAACTTAATGATAACCGACTGGGACTTTTCAACCAGGACAGTATGTACGTGCAGGTACAGGTCAACGTCCTGGGTCAGACAGACAGTAACGGCAATCCGATTCCTTCTCGTTTCCTGAGCACGGATGAAATGCAATTAAATATCTATGGCCGTATTCAATACTTTATTGATGGTCCTGAATTAGCCGGGGATGGCTAATGAGGTACATTTTTGTACCACTGGTTTTTGGCGCGCTGCTGCTGGCCAGTAATAATCCGCTGCAAACGGCCACCGCCGGCGCCTACCATGCCAGGGCTATTGGTAACCATGCCCTGGGGAGTAATCCGGCCAATCTGGGCCATTATGGTGAAATACTTATACTGGGCAGTCCCCAGCAAGATACACTGGCAATTGACATACCCGATTCGCTGACCTTGCTTGATAGTGATAGCAATGCAGTTGTCACCGATTCCGTAATATACTACTATTCTGTCCAGCTGATAGCTAATCCTGATCGCAAGCTGGTGAAAAAGGTGCAGAAAGATTACCTGTCCCAATTCGGCCGTGGTCTTACTACAGCGATCATTGCTGAAGAATCATTATACAAATTTCGCGTTGGTGATCTCACATCCAGGGATTCGGTGAATGCATTGCGCGATTCCATTATAGCCGCTGGCTACAGCGACGCCTGGGTCGTTACCTCTGTGGATCCACTACCGTTGAGCGAGGAAATGACACCTTATTTCACCATGACAATCGCCGGATTAAGAAGTGATATTGGTAACAATGCCCTATACCCGGATTGGATTAATAAACAATTGTTTGGCGGTATCGACCTGCGGGAACCGGGCGCAAAAGATAATTTTCTGTCTATATTTCCCACTGCAGGATTGGATATCAATTTCCAGGGCGGTGGCAGCTGGTTGGAGGTTGGCATGGGTAATTTTGCCATATCCTTTATCCAGCTTCAGGTAATCACCAGTGTTACAGTGCCCACTTCAATTATGAACGTGATCTTTGATGGCGTGCAGTTCGATCAGCCGCAGGACTTGTCTGATCTGACCTTGGATTTGCTGGCAGTTGCGCCACTATCGTTGACTTATGGGCGGCAATTGCAGATACCGGCATTGGCCGATAAGGTGGACCGGTTTTACGCCGGTGCAGGCCTGAATGTTTTATTGGGCCTTACCGATATCCACCTGGAATCGAACAAACTCATGCTCAGTACAACTTCGGATAGCATATTTATTGAGGGGGAACAGACCTTGGTGAGTAACATCGATAATAATAATTTTGTTCTTGGTACAGGTTTCAGCTTGGACCTGGGGATCGCGGCAGATATCAATTCGCAATTGAGTATAAGTCTGGCCTTGCAGGATTTACTTGGGTCTATAACCTGGCCGGAGACATTTAGAAAGACCCATGAGTTTTCGATCAATCTCTTATCTGCGGAAATGGAAGATATTGCCGATTACAGCAGCGCAGAAAAGGATTCCCTGCAGGAAAGCTTCACCATACTGGATACGACATACGCCAGTGGATCCAGAAATACTACTTATCCAGCGCAGGTTGTTTTAGGCGGTGCTTATCGTGTCTCACCGGCGCTTGCTGTGGACGTTGCCCTGCGGCAGTACCTGGATAATGATTATTTTACCGGCGTGGACCCACAAATTTCTGTTGGACTGGAAATTGCACCAACAACTGTTTTCCCTATCTATCTGGGTGTGAGTACCGGCGGTTTTCATGGGTTTAGCTGGGGCGGCGGTTTTTCCCTTAATCTTGGTGGCTTCCAATGGAATGTTGGCTTCGGTGAGAACGGTGGTTTTCTCGAAAATGCAAAGGGGTTCCGTCTGGCCACCGAATTACGGTTGGTATTCTAGCGTAAAACTACCCATTGACCGTGTTGAATTTGTGTTTAACTTTGCCGGCGCTTTTTATTATAAATTATTAACGATCGCGGGGTAGAGCAGTCTGGTAGCTCGTCGGGCTCATAACCCGGAGGTCGCTGGTTCAAATCCAGCCCCCGCTACAATGAAAACCCGTCTTATTGGCGGGTTTTTTTGTGGACTTAGGTCAGTCTCATAACCCGATAGGTGGATATTATCTATTAAAAGAAAGATTATTAATTAATTGAATAGTAATCTGAATAAACTACGGTATACTCCCCGCCCAATAATTTATAATTATTAATACTGATCTTTAATATGAATTATACAAAAACTGAAAACAGAGAATCTTTTTTAAATTTTTCTTTAAAAAGTGAACTAATAAAAGCTATCAAAGAGCTA
>ENA-ORDI01001718-ORDI01001718.1-marine-metagenome-genome-assembly--contig:-NODE-1718-length-11688-cov-7.146671_pt1 | contig 11688 bp, 10 predicted proteins | sample MGYA00248628_ERZ508525 | MGnify/ENA primary metagenome ERZ508525 (study PRJEB26195, sample SAMN05422138) | marine metagenome | isolation source: East of Porto Seguro, South Atlantic Ocean | place...
GTAGCAGCTTTCAGTTCGCTTGAAGAAAAAAGAAAAACACTTCAGTCCAGAACACAGGATCTGCAAAACGAGCGTAACGTACGAAGTAAATCCATTGGTAAAGCAAAAGCGCAGGGCGAAGATATTGCACCGCTATTGGCTGAAGTGGGTAAGCTTGGTGACGAGCTTGACGCCGCTAAAGCGGAACTTAGCGAACTGTTGGAAGAAATTAACACCCTTACGCAAGGCATTCCTAATTTGCCACACGAGTCTGTACCAGCGGGTAAAGACGAAGATGACAATGTTGAGATTTCTCGATGGGGCGAACCACGCACGTTTGATTTTGAAGTTAAAGATCATGTTGATGTGGCTGAAGGCTTAAACAACGGCTTAGATTTCGCTACCGCAAGTAAGCTTACGGGAAGCCGCTTTGTAGTGATGCGCGGCGATATTGCTCGCCTAAATCGTGCAATTGCTCAGTTCATGCTAGATACCCATACACAAGAACATGGCTACCAAGAGATGTATGTGCCTTACTTGGTTAACGCTGACAGCCTTTATGGCACAGGTCAGTTGCCTAAATTTGGTGAAGACCTATTTCACACCAAGCCAGCAACTGAAGAAGGACAGGGGCTTAGCCTAATTCCAACGGCGGAAGTTCCGCTAACTAATATTGCACGCGATGAAATATTAGATGCGAAAACGCTGCCTGTGAAAATGACTGCGCATACGCCTTGCTTCCGCTCAGAAGCTGGTTCGTACGGTCGTGATACCCGTGGCCTTATTCGTCAGCATCAGTTCGATAAGGTAGAACTTGTACAGTTAGTTAAGCCGGAAGAGAGCTTTGACGCGCTAGAAGCACTTACAGGACACGCAGAAGTTATTCTTCAAAAGCTAGAATTACCGTACCGCAAAGTGTTGCTTTGTACTGGTGATATGGGCTTTGGTGCATGTAAAACCTACGATCTTGAAGTATGGCTACCTGCGCAAAATACCTATCGTGAAATTTCTTCATGTTCAAACATGTTGGACTTCCAAGCACGACGCATGCAGGCTAGATTCCGTAACCCAGAAACGAATAAAACTGAACTTCTTCACACATTGAATGGTTCTGGTTTAGCGGTAGGGCGTACGCTTGTTGCTATTTTAGAGAACAATCAGCAGGCAGACGGAAGCGTTACGATTCCAAAGGCGCTTGTGCCTTACATGGCAGGCCAAGAGGTTATCAAAGCGACTAGCGTGTAGATTTATTTTTCAGTTTAAATCACAACGTTAATTTAAGTCTAATAGTTGCGACTTAATTAATAACAACCCGATATCTTGTGAAGAGGTATCGGGTTTTTTCTTTTAAATGGTTACTTCCATACCTATTAAAAAGTGACGCGTATAGCCTGTGCAAAATTATCTTTACATGTAATAATTTTGTTATATAAACAGCATCTTATAGTTCATTTATTAGTGCCATTAAAGTTGTTTCTAAATGTAAATAAAAAGCGTTTTTCCCCGTAAATTACTTATATTTCAGTCACTAATGTCACAATTGACACCTTTAGCTATATCTTATACTTTTGGCTAATGTTGCGCATTGCGTAACATTAATGAAATGTAAATCTCCCCAAGCTTCAGAAATGAAAATAGGTCGCATTTACATTTTGCCTACATAAGAAAGCTTCATGGATAAACGGACTTACCCATCGGGTGTTTCTGTTTGTCCGGAAAGCAAATTTCCAGGGAATAGATATGGAAAATCGAAACACACTTAATAGATTATCTCAGGGGATAATCGTCGCACTTGGAATAAGTGCTGCTCCTTTCGTTTCTGCTCAGGACACAGTAGAAAAAGACGCTGACACAGTAGAGCAGATCTCAGTGGTAGGCTCTCGTATCCGCACAGACTCTTTTGCTAATGATACGCCTATAGACATCATTTCAGTTGCGGACGCCGAAGGTGAAGGTTTAAAAACACTTGGCGAGCTACTTCGTACAAGCACCGCTGCTTCTGGTTCAAGTCAAATCACTGCGGCACTTACCGTAGGCTATGTTACTGATGGTGGTACAGGTGCAGAAACGGTAGGTCTTCGCGGCCTTGGTCCAAATCGAACACTTATATTGTTAAACGGCCGTCGTGCCGGGCCCGCCGGTACTCGTGGTGGTGTTTCTGCATTTGATTTGAATAGTATCCCACTTTCAGCTGTTGAGCGTGTAGAGATACTGAAAGATGGTGCATCGGCGCTATACGGATCTGATGCGGTAGCAGGCGTAATTAATATCATCACTAAAAAAGGTGATGAGAAGACCATCAACGTTGATATTAGTCAGCCGATGGAATCTGGTGGTGAAGACCGTCGTGTTAACATTTCATTCGGTGAAGAATACTCTGAAGGCTCGTTTCGTGTAACCGCTGACTATCGTAAAGTGTCTATGCTTCGCCGTGGAGACCGTGACTACTTTAACTGTACTGAACGTCTTCAATTTAACCAAGATGGAACTCGTGCCGACCCAATTGACCCGCGCACTGGCGACTATCATTGTAGTGAAGCCGGTTATGGCCTGTGGCTTTCGGGTGGTGTTAATGATGCATATGGCCGTGGTTTGAACGCTGCTTATGACTACGACAACTTTTTTGCAAACAATGGTTTTGAGAGTTTTAATGATGCAAATGTAGGGTTCACTACACCGGAAGGTTGGTATCCGGTTTCTTTCAATGATAATTATGAAAGTGAAGGGTGGTGGGACTTAAATCATCCATTCCTGGGGCAACAAACGGTAGTACCAGAAACACAGAATGCATCTATTTATGCAACCGGAGATTATAACTTATCAGATGGCGTAACTCTTTACGGTGAGTTTATTTATAGTAAACGTAAAACAAAAACTGATGATTACCGCCAATTTTGGACGGCCGATATTCCGCGACTTCCAACTGATGTTTTAGATGGTTTTGACGGTGATGGGAGTGTAATGGCAGTAGCACTAACCGATCATTTCAGTTCTGAAATTGAAGTCGATTACACTAGAGGCGTAATCGGCGCTACCGGCGACATCGGTTTTTGGACCTGGGATCTTTCTTATCAATATAGCCACAATGACGGTAAATACGGTCAGGATATCATCTACGATGATGCAATGTGGATGGCTCAGAGCAATGCCTTTAATGGCGTAGGTTGTTCTGGAGAGGTAACAGAATTTAGCGGTAATACATGTGTTGATATTCCGTGGACAGATCCTAATTTTCTCTATGGTGATCGAACGCCTGCACAAGAAGCTTTTTTGTTCGGACGAGATAATGGCAAAACCACTTACGACCAACAAACGCTTGAAGGTTACGTGACGGGTGATCTTTTTTCTCTTCCTGCTGGTGAGGTTGGCGCTGCGTTTGGTTTCCAAATCCAGAAAGATGAAATTGAAGATACGCCTGGAGAGCACACGTTAAATGGCAACTCGTGGGGGCTATCTGGTGGTGGCATCACCGCTGGCGATCAGTTAACCAAAGCTATTTATGCAGAAGTAAAAATTCCACTTCTTGAAGGTATAACCGGCATAGAAAGACTAGATCTGACAGCCTCTGGTCGTTGGAATGATGTCGACACTTACGGCAACGACACCACGTTTAAGTTAGGTATGAACTGGTCTATTGTTGATGGTGTTAGTGTCCGTGCTAGCCGTGGTACTTCATTTAGAGCGCCGGCCCTCTATGAGCTTTATCTTGCTGAGCAGACGGGTTTTAGCGGTCAGCTATCTGTTGACCCATGTCTTGATTATGTAAGTGAATTTGAAGCGGGTAATATTACCGATACTGTTTTCGCGAATTGTCAGGCTGATGGCATTCCTGCTGATTATGATCAGGGCGGCAGTTCAGCTTTACTTATTACGAGCGGCGGTGAAGGGCGTCTTTCAGCGGAAACTTCTGTTGCAGAAGGCATCGGTCTTGTTTTGACCAGCCCCGAAGATACTTATGCTTTCTCTATCGATTATTTCAATATCGAGATCTCAAATGAGATAGACAACCTTGGTGGTGCTGATATTGTCGATCGCTGTTACGACTCTATCGATTTTGAAAATGAACCATTGTGTAATTTATTTACGCGTCGTAACGATAGTGAAACTAACGATTATGGTATAGATGTGGTTAACGGTGGATACGTAAACATCTCATATCAGCGTGTTCGTGGTGTAGATTATAATTTTACTTACGACGAAGAGTTCGATTGGGGTAATGTTCGATTCCGAGTAGAACATACAATGCAAATTGAAAAGTACGGCCTACTATTTGAAGATTCACCGTACAACAACGAAGTAGGCGAAAATGGTCTTCCTAAGCATACAGGTGTAGCTCGTCTTACCTATGGTAAAGATGACTGGAGTATAACGTGGACGGCCAGTTACTTTGACTCTACTAATGATTACGAGTACTACGGTAGTGAAACAAACACGACCACGCTGAATGATGAGACAGTAACATTTATTGACGAAACGAGGTGGACAACTTACCACGCGGTGTCTGGCTCATTTGCTTACGAAGATTTTGACGTCATCGTAGGTGTAGCTAATTTATTTGATGAAGAGCCTCCTCGTATTTCTGCGAGCGGATTTGAGTTGGGTAATGCTGCGTTATTTTCTCAATATGATTTTATTGGTCGTCGCGTATTTGCTAATGTTCGCTACAGCTTTTAATCTAGTGATTTGATTGTTTAAGCCCCCCGAATATAGGGGGCTTTTTTACATGGAGATAATTATAAATGAAAGCTCGTTTATCGCTTGTGAAAACGATTATGCTGGGAAGCCTAGCTTTCTCTTTTTCTACAAATGCTGAAGTGAAAACGCCTGTTTTAGAGGCTTTCGCAAAACACTCTCAGTATTTACAAATTAAAATATCCCCAGATGGTAAATATCTGGCATCTACTTCCAGAGATGATGAGGGCGTTGTTTTCCTTACGATACTTGATATTGAAAAGCAAAAAGTACAATCGATCACTCGAGGAAGGGGAAAAGAGTCAGTCGGCAGTTTTAACTGGTTAAATGATGAACGTCTCTTACTGAGCATGGTGCGTGAAGTCGGCGCCCTAGAGCAACCAGTCCCGACTGGAGAGTTGTTAGCGATGGATGCAGATGGCAGTGATAACGTGGTCCTCACTGGCTACCGCTCTAAAAGTGGTGATACCCGATACTCTCAGGTCGTAGATTTTTTACCAGACGATCCAGATGCCATCGTCGTTTTTAGCGTTCAAGGGTCAACAAAAGAGCCTTTTTTGGATCTCTATAAAATGAAGGTGAGCAATGGGCGAAAAGCATCGTTGGGTAGAATGCCGTTACGTATGTATAAATCTACAGGAGATAGCTTACGAATCATAACCAACAGCAAAGGTGAAGCTTTGGCAATGACGAGCTCAGATCCTAATGAAAATAATCAAGTAACGCTAATGGTACGAAGTTCAGTAGACGACGACTGGCAAGTGGCATTTCAGGCGGAATCATTTGATTCATTTTTCAATCCATTAGTATTTTTAGCCGATGATAAAACGCTAGTTGGACTTAGTACTATTGAAACTGATACAGATGCTGTCGCAACTTATAACATTGATACTAAAAAGCACACTGTTTTAGCTGCCCATGAAATGGTTGATGTGGAGCCTATATTGCACGAAGTTAGAGGGCAAGTGCAAGAAGTCATAGGCGCGGAATATGAATATAAAGACCTCAGTGCTACTTACTTTAGTGAAGTTAAAAATACTGATGAACAACGAATTTTAGCTAGTTTACGTCAAGCGTTTAAGGGCAGTGTAGTGTCTATCACATCTTCGACGTATGACGGCTCAAAGATGATTGTAGCAGTTGGCGGGATTAATCAACCCACGGCGTATTATCTGTTTAATAAAAATAAAAAACAGTTAGCAAAACTGACTGATACGCGACCATGGTTAAACGATTTTGATATGCCCCAATCTAAAATTGTTACCTATAAGGCAAGAGATGGTCAGGAGATTTCGGGCATTCTTACTTTACCAGTAGGTGTATCAAAAAACCTTCCTTTAATAATGCATCCACACGGTGGTCCTCACGGTTTAAAAGATACACTTACTGAAATGAGAAGCGATGCTAAAGTGTTGGCGGCTCACGGTTATGCTGTATTCCAACCTAATTTCAGAGGTTCAGGAGGCTATGGCTTAGAATTTCTGAAAGCAGGTTTCAAATCTTGGGGAACACTAATGATTGACGATATGACCGACGGCGTCAATTATCTAATTGAGCAAGGCATTGTTGATCAAAATAGAATGTGTGTTTATGGTGCTTCTTATGGTGGTTATGCCGCCCTCCAAAGTGTCATTAGAGAACCTGACTTATATAAGTGTACAGTAGGTTTTGTAGGAGTGTATGACCTAGCACTGATGAAATCTGCAGGCGACATTCCAGAGTCTCAATCTGGTATAAACTACTTGAATCGTGTATTGCCTGATGGTGATAGCCAATCTCCGGTAAAAAACGTCGATAAAATAAAGGTACCTGTATTCATCATCCAAGGTGAGGAAGATGTCCGCGTACCCAAAGAGCATGCTTTTGCGTTACGAGAAGAGTTAGAAAAGCGCAATAAACCGTACGAATGGATGATGAAGTCTGGCGAGGCACACGGTTTCTATAAAGAAGAAAACAACGTCGAGCGTTGGACTGCAATGATTGAGTTTTTTGATAAACACACCGCTAAATAGTTAGTCTGAACAAACTGAAGTTTATCTTTAAAAAAAGGAAATGGGTGAATCCCTTTTCCTTTTTTTCATTTACCATGCAATATTTTGAGATATGGAACCTATAGAATTTTAAAATGGCGGAAGCATTTTTCAATACGAGGACTTATGTGCGGATTTATACAGCGTATTACTGACTCACCTGACGTTATTGCGCTACTTGAAGAAGTCGGGCTTACACAAACCATTCCGCTTTTTGTCAATGAATCTTCCACAAGCAATGTTATTAACTTTTATCCTGCATTTGGAAAAGTGCCAGAACGACAAATTACCAATTTAATTGTATCTGGTGATAGCACCATCGATGCAACGTGGTGGTTTGACGCAAAACCTAATGGAAACGCGCTTACCGTAGGTGATAGAACAACATTTAACGCTCGAAATCTCGATAGCCCTTATTGGAGCAAGTTCATTCGTGAACGACGCGCTGTGGTTGTCGCAACTGCAGTAGGGGAGTCAAACCCACTTGGTAAAGGAAAAGCGCACTTTTTAATGAAACCGGCTACTGGTGCATTGTTAATTGGCGCGGTATACCGGCGGTTTAGTAATGGCCTATTTTCCTGTGCAGTAGTGACGCGCCCACCCGTAGAGGGATTTAGCCAGTATCATGAAAAATCCATTCCTTGCTTTCTTCCACATAATGCACATGCGATAAATGCGTGGTTAGCGGCTGACACACAAGGCTCATTGAACAATGAGGTAGAATATATTTTGAATAATCCTCGTGTTTATACCGATCTTGAAGTCACGCGAGTAAAGACGTTTAAAAGCGCCGAGGCAATCGGTGAGGTTAATGTGTTAAAAGCTGACGAAAACCGCTAACTTTTACTTATAAGCGAGTAAGAGAAGGCGGCAATGACAACAGCCGCCTGTGACAATCTAACTACTAAATAACGTTTTATTTAAGGTAGGAAAGCAAGGTTTCTTCGTCCGCGCCTAAAACATTCTTTTTCACTTCTTTGTCGACGACGTCTGAACATTGAGATGACATTCCGCTTCTCAATTTACCAAGAAATCCAGGCCCACTAATAATATCTATCGAGCCCAACGCACCTCGTTTACGCTCACCATCTAGCCAGTCAGCAATGTCACTGGCAAATCTTTCATCTTCGAGTTCGGCGGCATCTTTTCGATTCATGCTATCAACGCCTGGTACTTGCGAAGCGGGAGCCGATTGTCTGCCGGGTTTATCTGTATAAATGTCTTGGTCACTCGCGCCACTAAACTCGTTATGCCACTTTTTTACTTCAACAAGTGCACTTCCGTGGTTGGTATAGGTGTAAGCTGTGGCGTCGTCGTGGTTGGCCACAATTACGTAGTGTTTTTGAACTGTCATACAGCCTCCTATGTCCATTTATGTAAAACATTCACGTTTATGGTGTTCGGTAAAAGGCAAGTATGAAAAATATGCCTGAAACCCGAGATAAAACGCTAATGTAAGAGGGGAGTTGCAATATCAACACCAAAACTAAAACAAATAACTGTAGGGCGGCTACTCTGCTCGCTACCTCGAATCGGGGTACAACCCGTGCAAAGCGCTTGGTTGGAATAATAACTAGGAAGAAGCGAGTTATGCTTAATTCATAAGGATAATGTAATTTATCTAATCATAATATATGTTTTTGTACAATAATATTGATTGTAAAGGGGTTGCAGTCTACATTAACCATTATAAGAAATAGGACATAAGAAATAAGAGATAAGGACTTTTCAATGAATAAAATAGGAATATTAGCGACGTTTCTATTCTTACCCGCAATAGTGAATGCTTCGACCATGAATGAATCTGAGCAGCCAAACTCCCTTAATAGTCCGAAAAAGGCCTCTTTTACATCAACTACAAAGGCATTATCTGAAACATCAGACACATGCTATGTTGTTTCTGAATACTACAAAGGAGCAAGGAGGCAAAAAGTGGTCAGCAACCAAATTGAAAGTCGCATTATAGACCACGTGAACGCTAAAGATTTAAATCTCAATGATTTAGGTAAAGGTGAGGAATTGACTGGTCTAGAAATTGAAATTGATGGCCATTCAGTAGACCTTAATGTTTATCGTGACTTAAGTGGAGAGACTAGCATTGCTATTGTTGGTGATACCGAGAATCGCTTAGTTTTTCGACTTGGCTTTTTGTCGGAACTCTCTACAAATCAGCAATATAAATTAAATTCGGTAGCACTAAGCCTAGAGAGGGGCATGTCTAAAATTGATGGGATGACCCATGCGCTAGCGTTTATGGATGGCGAAATAGATGAAACAACTAATACCATTGCTGACGACGAGCAGTGCCGAAGAGAACTTGCTAAAAAACAGGCAAAAAACCAATATTGGGGGGCTTATATTGGCCCAGGTCTAGATTCTTCAAATATTTTAGATACCATTTCTCCAGGAATATGCAAAAGAACAGTGAGTATGCGTACTTGCTATGAGAGTAATGGCCAGACTCCTTGTACAGAGACAGTGTACGCTTTTCCGGAGCGGTGCGATTGACGGAAAACAGAACTAAATTATGCCTGGCCTTTTCAATATCGCCTTTACAAGCATTTCGCAGGTTTAGGTAATCCTGCCAGTTTGGTGGCTTGCTTAGCCGGGCCTTTTTTAAAGAGTCGCTGCAGGTAGCGGCTATTACCTTTTTCTGGCCCAAACTTATTGGCCATAGCTTTCACCAAAGCACGAATCGCTGGGCTGGTTTCGTACTCTTCATAGAATGCGCGTACGAAGCGCACCACTTCCCAGTGGGCTTCGGTTAATTCAATGTTCTCTTCTTGCGCCAGCAACTCAACCATACCTTCTTCCCAAAGGGTATAGTCGAGTAAATACCCGGCTTTGTCTGTAGGGATCGCTTGCCCTTTATAATTGAAGCTATAGGTTTCTTGTGTCATGAAAGGGGTATCCAGTGCTGATTTTTTGCTGATATTGCAGCAAGTTCTTTGTGGGAAATTGGATTAAAATGTTCGGGAAGATTTGCGCCCCTGGTATCCGCATCTGTACTCAAGAACGACAGGTTAAGCGTTGGTTTGTCTTTTGCCGTGCTTTTTACCGTATTGGCCAGCCGCTCAAAAAACGCGGTGTTTAATGCAGGGGCATAAACGCCATCACCAACAAATACAACATAAGTAGAAGTCGATTGCTCATAAGTGGCTTCAATAAGCTGTTTGTATTCAGTGCTCAAAATTGGCGTTGAAATAGTAATAAGCATTAGAATGTCACCACATGATCTACGCTTTGGATAAGCGTGACCTTTTCTTCTGGGGTTATCCACTCACAGTCTAACTCATCAACTAAACTGTTATTTGAAAGAACCTGCTCAATGTCGTAGGTATCTGCACTTGCTTTACACACAAAGCATTCTTCGATATCGAAAAACGGCATGCTAGCTAAACGTTTGGTGTGATTTTTTAGTCCTTTGGTAGACGCTGCCTTAACAAGCTGCAGTACACCTTGGCTTTCAAAAAGCACTTTAACATCGTGCCCATAGTTTGTTGCAGCAAGCGCAAAATCTAAACCGTCTTGGCTTTTAGCATTGGAAAAAGGGCTTTGCGTAAACCTAATAAGTAGTTGCGCCATTAGAATTGTACCAACCTGTTGCAATCATGGAGCGCAGTGAAGAATTCGCCCAAGCCAGCTTGCTCGAAAGGCGCGGTTAAGTTGGCCTGAGACAACCCATTCTCTTTCGCCTCTAACTCACTAACAATACCTCGCTTAACGGCGGCGGTAATGCATACGAGTAATTTCACGTTGTGTTCAGTCGCTAGAGTCTTCCAGCTATCAAGTACGAACAGCTCGTCACCCGTCTTTAGCATTAAGTTATTAGTGTGGTGTACACCTTCGCTATAAAAGAAAACGTTGTTTATTACATCACCATTATCGATTACACCTTGTGCAAAGGAGAGGGCGCGTAACGCTGTATCGCCTTGAAACGGTGATGATGTGATAAGTACTGAATATTCTGCCATACAAATAAAAACACCCCGGTTAAGGGGTGTTTCTCTTTAAACCTTTAACGCTGTTTTAATCGTCGCCACCAAACGCACCTAGAAGGTGAAGGATAGACGTGAACAAGTTGTATATGTTCAAGTATAGCGAAACTGTTGCACGAATGTAGTTTGTTTCACCACCGTGGATGATACGACTTGTATCAAACAAGATGAAACCTGACATAATAAACACAATCGCTGCACTGATTGCTAAGCTTACCGCTGGAACTGCGAAAAAGATGTTCGCAATAGCAGCTACAAGCACTACAACTAGGCCTACTACCAAGAATCCGCCCATAAACGAGAAGTCTTTCTTAGTGGTAAGTGCGTAGCCAGAAAGCGCGAAGAACACAAGGGCTGTTGCACCTAGCGCTTCCATGATTAAGCCTGGACCCGCAACGCCTAGATAGAAATTAAGCGTGTAACCTAGTGATGCACCCATTAAACCTGTGAATGCAAACACCCAGTAGATACCAGATGCTGAATCAGCTTTTTTCTGAACTACAAATAACGTAATAAAAGCGCCGATAGTCATAACAAGAGACATCATAGGAGAAATGCCTACTGCCATTGCTATACCAGCACAAACCGCACTAAACGCCAGTGTCATCGCAAGCAGCATATAGGTGTTGCGTAGAACCTTGTTCGTCTGCAATACCGATGGTTGAGATGCACTTGAATACATCGAACGTTGATCCATTGTTTCCTCCAACAGGACTTATGATATGACCAAAATGGTACACAATTATTTAGTGTATGTTGTATGGGTTTTAGTTCCCATTTTCAAGTAGTTTCAGATGAAAATGGTGTCAGGTGAATATAAAAACATCTCTTATACGTGCTAAACAGTCTATTTGATTGAAATCTCGGCACTTAGACAACTTTTTTAATTTTTCGCTTTACAGTCATAAAAATATCATTAAGATACGCAGCACTTCAGGAGAGTTGGCAGAGCCCGGTTTAATGCACCTGACTTGAAATCAGACGTGGGG
>ENA-ORDI01001719-ORDI01001719.1-marine-metagenome-genome-assembly--contig:-NODE-1719-length-11686-cov-2.848566_pt1 | contig 11686 bp, 10 predicted proteins | sample MGYA00248628_ERZ508525 | MGnify/ENA primary metagenome ERZ508525 (study PRJEB26195, sample SAMN05422138) | marine metagenome | isolation source: East of Porto Seguro, South Atlantic Ocean | place...
TGGGTAAGAACACCAGCTCAACGATTATTTCAAAAGGTATTTCTGCCGGTCGTTCGCAGAACGCCTATCGTGGATTGGTAAGAGTCGGGCCTAATGCGGAAAATGCGCGTAATTACACCGAGTGTGACTCTTTATTGATGAGTGACACCTGTGGTGCCCACACTTTTCCTTACATCGAAGTGAAAAATCCGACAGCAAAAGTAGAGCATGAAGCGTCTACCTCAAAAATCAGTGAAGACCAGTTGTTTTATTGTAAACAGCGTGGTCTGGACGCTGAGGACGCGGTGTCAATGATTGTGAATGGCTTTTGCAAACAAGTGATTCGTGAATTACCGATGGAATTCGCTGTAGAAGCACAAAACTTACTTGGTTTGTCATTAGAAGGTTCCGTGGGCTAAGACCCATAAGAGAACTGCGAAACAATATTCAGAAATTTTAGAGAGTGAAGATGTTAACAATTAAAAATTTACACGCCAGCGTTGATGGCAAAGAAATTCTTCGCGGTATAGACATGACAGTGAACCCAGGTGAGGTCCATGCCATCATGGGGCCTAATGGTGCTGGTAAAAGTACGCTGTCCAATGTTTTGGCCGGACGTGATGGCTATGAAATTACTCAAGGTGAAGTCATTTACAAAGGTGAAAACCTATTAGAACTTGAACCTGAAGAGCGTGCTCAACGAGGCGTATTTTTGGCGTTCCAATATCCGGTTGAAATTCCTGGCGTCAGCAATGTGTATTTACTTAAATCTGCATTGAACGCAGTACGTAAGTATCAAGGTCTGGAAGAAGTCGATGCGATGGATTTTCTGACACTGGTGCGCGAGAAAATGAAACTGGTCAAAATGAATGAAGAATTTCTTCATCGTAATGTCAACGAAGGTTTTTCTGGCGGTGAGAAAAAGCGTAATGAAATTCTCCAGATGGCCATACTTGAACCTGCTTTAGCGATTCTTGATGAAACGGACTCAGGACTGGATATCGATGCCTTACGCATTGTGTCAGAAGGCGTGAATGCACTCCGTGCTGAAGATCGTTCTATCGTGATGATTACTCACTATCAGCGTTTATTGGATCATATCGTTCCAGATTTTGTACATGTCTTATCTGAAGGCCGTATCGTCAAATCAGGTGATAAAGAATTGGCAAAAGAACTGGAGAAATCAGGTTATAGCTGGATTCACGACGCACCGGAAGGTGAGACTGCATGAAACAGTTAACTGATATCACCACGCCATTTAGCGATATCGCAGTCGATAACACAATACCGGGTCAAGAACTCGATTGGTTAAAGACGTTGCGTGAACAGGCGCGTGCTCAGTTTCAACGCCATGGTTTACCTTCTAAAAAGGTTGAAGACTGGAAGTACACTTCTTTATGGGCGCTGTCACAAGAGACGTTTACTCACGAAGCTCAAGCCTCTCAGTTAAACGAAACGCGATGCTCAGAAGTTGCCTTGCTGGAATCAGCATATAGATTGGTCATTGTTGATGGTCAATTCAATGCCGAGTTATCTCGTATTGATGACCTTGAGGCAGGCTTAACGCTACTTCCTCTGTCACAAGCCCTATCAATGTCAGAAGCCGTACTGAACCAGCAGATTGATATTGAAAAGCCAGGTTTGAATGCACTGAATACGATGCTGATGAATGAAGGCGCTTATATTCAAGTTAAAGCTGGCAGTAACATCACTAAACCCATTGAACTGTTAGTGATTAACACAGGTGAAACTGAAAAGTTGGCCACACACCTTCGTCATGTTATTGATTTGGCTAAAGATGCAGACTTAACGATCGTTGAGCATTATGCCAGTCTGAATGATGAGTCTGTCGGACTGACAGATGTCATCTCAGAAGTGAATCTGGCAGACAATGCGCGTTTGAATCATTTCAAATTGCAGCATGAATCTTTATCTCATTATCACATTGCCACCTTGGCGGGTAAGCAAGCGAGCACGAGTACCTGGCATACCAACAACATTTCACTCGGTGCCAAACTGGCCAGAAATGACATTCATAGTCAGCTCTTAGGAGAACAGGCACATGTGACTATGGATGGCATGTATCTGGTCACCGGTAAACAACATGTCGATAACCACACGCGTATCGACCACGCGGTACCGAACACGACCAGTGAAGAAATTTATAAAGGTGTGCTGGATGGCGACAGCCATGCGGTATTTAACGGTAAGGTTATCGTGCATAAAGATGCACAAAAAACGGATGCCAATCAAAGCAACCGTAATTTATTACTGTCACGTACCTGTGAAATCGATACCAAGCCAGAAATGGAAATCTACGCTGATGATGTGAAGTGTGGCCATGGAAGTACGGTGGGGCAGTTAGATGAACAGCAAATCTTTTTCCTACGTTCACGTGGGCTTGATGAAACGAGTGCGAGAAGTCTACTCACTTATGCGTTTGCCGTAGAAGTGCTTCAGCGAATTGCTGATTTGCCCATTCGCCAAGCTTTATCCAATGTCATTGAAACCCGATTACCGCGAGGTGTGTAGTTCATGACACAATCAACATACAATCTGGCTGAGTCGATGCTGACTGATTTCGATATTGCCGCTATTCGCCGTGATTTTCCTATTCTAAATCAACAGGTCAATGGTCATTCTCTTGTTTATTTAGATAATGCGGCCAGTAGTCAAAAACCCGTACAGGTTATTGAAGCCGTTGATCAGTATTACCGTCTTGATAATGCGAATGTCCATCGTGGTGTTCATCGATTGAGCCAACGTGCGACAGATGCCTATGAAGGCGCTAGAAGTAAAGTTAGGGGCTTTTTGAACGCGTCATCAGATAAAGAAATTATCTTTGTCAGAGGTGCTACCGAAGCGATCAATTTAGTGGCTCAAAGTTTTGTCAGACCACAACTGCAAGCAGGTGATGAAATTCTCATCAGCTATTTGGAGCATCACGCTAATATCGTGCCCTGGCAAATGGTGTGTGAACAAACCGGTGCTAAGCTAAAAGTCATCCCCATGACAGAGTCTGGTGAGTTGGATTTATCAGAGTTTGATGCTTTGTTGACGAATAAAACAAAAATCATGGCGGTAGGTCAGGTGTCTAATGCTCTGGGTACGGTGAATCCCGTTAAGCAAATGACACAAAAAGCGAAAGCCAAAGGTATTCCTGTATTAATTGACGGCGCCCAAGCCGTGCCACATATGCAGGTGGACGTGCAGGAACTGGATTGTGATTTTTATGTGTTCTCAGGCCATAAAATGTATGCACCGACAGGTATTGGTGCACTCTATGGAAAACAGGCTCTATTAGAAGCTATGCCACCATGGCAGGGTGGTGGCGATATGATTCTGTCGGTCAGTTTTGAGCATACAGAATATAATTCATTGCCTTATAAATTCGAAGCGGGTACACCTCACATTGCTGGTGCTGTGGGGTTAGGTGCAGCAATTGATTATATGCAGTCAATCGGTGTGGATAAACTCGCCGCTTATGAGCATGCTCTGCTTGAATTAGCGACCGATAAATTATCTGCCATCGAAGGTATCCGCATAATCGGTACCGCAGAACACAAAGCCAGTGTTTTGTCCTTTATGATTGAAGGTGTTCATCCTCATGATGTCGGTACTATCTTTGATCAGGAAGGGGTGGCGATTCGTGCAGGTCATCACTGTGCTCAGCCTGTTATGCAGTATTACGGTATTGCAGCAACTGCTCGTGCTTCATTTGCTTTTTACAATACAGAGCAAGAAGTTGATGCACTGGTTAAAGCTATCCATACCACACAGGAGTTATTTGCCTGATGAGTGATTTACGCGATCTTTATCAACAAGTGATCATGGATCACAAAAAAAAGCCTCGTAATTTCAGAGAAATTGCAGACGCGAATCACATGGCACATGGTAATAACCCATTATGTGGTGATGCCTTGGTTGTTTACGTGAAAATGAATGGCGACGTGATTGAAGATGTCAGCTTTCAGGGCAGTGGTTGTGCTATCTCTGTTGCCTCTGCTTCACTGATGACGGAGAGCCTGAAAGGTAAAACGTTAGCTGAAGCAGAAGTATTGTATGACAACGTGCACAAAGCATTAACAGGAGAAGATGATGCGGCTGAACTCAGCGGCAAACTCCAAGTACTGGCTGGCGTTAAAGAGTTTCCTGCACGCGTTAAATGTGCAACATTGTCATGGCATACCGTTCACGCTGCCGTAGACAATGATCATGATATTTCAGTTTCAACAGAATAAAAGGGCAGGTTTATGAACGATCAATATCAAATCAGCCCGGAACAGTTAAAAGAAGACGTCATAGAGGTATTAAAAACTATCTATGATCCGGAAATCCCCATCAATATTTACGAACTGGGCCTAATTTACGATATTCAGATCAGTACCTCAGGTAATGTGAGTATCGATATGACGCTAACAGCACCAGGTTGTCCAGTTGCTCAAACATTTCCAGGGGATGTTGAATCTCGCGTCATGTCTGTTCCGGGTGTCAAAAAAGCGCATGTCGAGCTAGTCTGGGAACCACAATGGACTAAAGATATGATGACCGAGGCGGCACAGTTACAGTTAGGTATGTTCTAAACAAAAATAGCTTGTTTATCCTAACACAAAGGCCTGTGATGATAGCTCTACCATCACAGGCCTTTTTTTGTTACCTACCTATTTTTTGCAAGTAAATGTTAAATCTAGTCGTTTAATGGTTTTTGTGGGGTATCAATAACAAATCGATATTGTTTTCCACAATGAAGAATCACTTCTTTTTGCTGACGTTTTAAAATTTTCATTTCTATTTTAATTTCACCAAAACCATCATGGCTCAATACATCATCAAATAAGGTAAGTAATTTCTTTTTAACGATGTCAGTATTACAGTCTTTTATTTCACTCATTGCAGGCTATTCAAATTATTTTTGGCCGTCAATAATAGGTGGTAGCCTGTAAAACTTGTTATAGGAAGAATTCCTTTTTTGACTCGTGCCATTAAAGATATGTAAGCACCATGTGCTTGGTTCTATCTTCGACTATTAAATATTTAAGGCTAAATCGAGCACGGTATTTTACCAACGGAGCTATGGGAAATGAGTTTAAGAGGATTAATTAATTTACGGATTGTGATTTCCGTATTGATTATCATCGTATTAGGGGCAACTCTGGCTATTTGGCAAGCCCGTGAATCAGTCAGAGAAGAAATAACATCATCTTATAACTTGGCTTTGCAGATGATTGAGTTCGGTCTAAGCCAATTCACTCGGGATGAACATACAGAAAATGAATGGCTCGAACAAATTGGTCAGTTGCGTGAAACTCGTCATTTACAGATTGTTCTTTTTGATCAAGCTGGTCATGAAATCACCTTGTCACCCGAGAAAAATGTACTTATAGATGAGGCGCCACCCCAATGGTTTATCAATGCGGTGATGATGGATGACATCAGCTCAGCCTATGAGATAAAACTTCCGAATGATGCCATTCAACGTATTGTTATTAATGCTGACCCGATGGATGAAATCTATGAAGCCTGGAGAGAGTCACTAGTCTACTTTTGGTCCATCGTATTGATGTTAGGAATTATTTTTCTAGCTATTAATGTTGTATTTCATTCGATGCTAAGAGCTGTTAAGACCATTCTCTCTGGTTTGAAAAGTGTGGAGAGTGGTAATTATGAAAAACGCTTACCGCGTTTTCGTATCAGTGAATTTGACGCCATTGCGGCTGAAATAAATAATCTGACCAGCGCGTTAAACACCGCCCGACAAAATAATCAGGCATTGGCAAGGCATACCATGCATATTCAGGAAAATGAACGTCGACATATGTCACGTGAGTTACATGATGAAATGGGCCAATCTCTGACAGCCGTGAAAGCGATGGCTGTAGTGGCGAAGCAATCCGATAGTAAAGTTCAGAACATTGCTGATTCAATTATTGATATCTGTAATCATTTATCTGGTGTTGTCAGATCAATGATGAAAACATTACATCCGCTCAGCCTGAGTGATTTGGGACTTGTGGCAACACTCACTGACCTTGTCGATGAATGGAAGCGCAGGCAACCATCATTGGATATTTACCTGAATTGCGATAAGCGTATTGATGACCTGGACGATGAGGTCGCTATTCATGTGTACCGCATTGTGCAGGAATGTTTAACGAATATTGTCCGGCATGCTGACGCTAATCTCGCTAATATCAGTGTCAGAGAGAGTCTGATTGCAGAAAAAAAATGGATCATTATTAAAGTATCAGATGATGGCGTTGGTGGAAGCACCTCAGGAGAGGGATTTGGTATTCTGGCTATGCGCGAGCGAGTCGAGAGTATGGGGGGACTTTTTATATTTGAGTCTTCAAAAAATGATGGGGTTACTGTCACAGCTCGAATGCCATTTTTAGAGAAGTCCTATGATAGATAATAAAAAAATTAGTGTCCTGCTCGTTGATGATCATGAAGTCGTAAGAGCCGGATTTAAAATTTTACTCTCTTCACAAGCATTCATTGGACGCATCGCGGATATAGACCGTGGAGAATTAGTTGCTCAAGAGTATGAGCGACTGAAGCCCGACGTTGTTGTAATGGATTTATCTATGCCCGGTATTGGTGGTCTGGAAACGATTCGCCGGCTTCAGAAATTGGATCCATCTGCTGTTGTTCTCGTTTATAGCATTCATGATGAAGCGATATATGTTGAGCGTGCGCTTGAAGCTGGTGCTATAGGCTATGTCAGCAAAAATAGTGCAGCAGAAGTATTGGCTGAAGCGGTGAAAAGTGTGGCTAATGGAAAACGTTATATTGAACAGAGTTTGTTGCCCAAGCCAGATGATGTTAGGCAGGTAAATATAGACCATTCCCGACAAGTACTGGACTTACTTTCACCGCGTGAGTTTGATGTGTTTTGTCGCTTAGCTAAAGGCATGACAGCCCATGAAGTCGCCGCTGATATGCATCTGGGTTATAAAACCATAGCGAACTACAACACGCAGATTAAAAGTAAGTTACGGGTAAACACGGCAGCCGACCTGGCTAATATTGCGGTTGTATTAGGCATTATCAAACCCTGATGCCTGCACACTTGATACATACATATCTATAGTGAAATCAGTTGAGATAAAGCAATAACTTGAACCGTTTGTTGCTTTGCTGTTTAACTGGCTTTAGAAAAACATAAATGAGGTATGTTGATGAGTGCTAGCGAGCCGAAGGATCCGATCTATATCCCCCATGCAGGACCAGCTTTACTTGCCACCCCATTGTTGAATAAAGGCACGGCATTTAGTGAGCAGGAGCGTCATGACTTTAACCTGACTGGACTTATTCCAAATCGGTTTGAAACGATCGAAGAGCAGGCAGAGAGAGCTTATCTTCAATACAAAACATTCAAGACGCCTATCAACCAACATATCTACTTGCGTTATCTTCAAGATAACAATGAAACCTTGTTTTACTATTTATTAAAGGCGCATCTGGTAGAGATGATGCCGATTATTTATACCCCAACAGTCGGTGAAGCATGTGAACGCTTTTCTGAGATATATCGACGAGCACGTGGTGTGTTTATTTCTTATCCAGATAAAGATCGTATTGATGAAATTTTGCATAACGTGACCAAGGATAAAATTAAGGTCATTGTGGTCACGGATGGCAGTCGAATTCTGGGGTTAGGCGATCAGGGCGTAGGGGGAATGGGTATTCCCATAGGTAAGTTATCGCTCTATACGGCCTGCGCTGGCATTAGTCCGGCATATACGCTACCCATCATGTTGGATATCGGCACAAATAATCAGACCTTGCTGAATAATCCGCTTTATATCGGTTGGAAACACAAGCGTATTAATGACACAGAGTATGATGAGTTCATTGAATTATTTATCAAAGCTATGAAGAAACGCTGGCCTGATGTGTTGCTGCAATTTGAAGATTTTGAACAAAGTAAAGCCTTACCTATTCTTGAGCGTTACCAGAATGAACTATGTTGTTTTAATGATGATATTCAGGGTACGGCTGCTGTCACGGTTGGCACATTATTAGCGGCGTGTCAGGTAAAAAATCAAACATTGTCACAACAAAAAATCGTATTTGCTGGCGCTGGATCTGCCGGTTGCGGCATTGCTGAACAAATCATTCGCCAAATGATGGCAGAAGGATTGGATGAAACACAGGCACGTGAGCGCGTGTTTATGATTGATAAAGCTGGTTTGCTTGTTGACGATATGGCTGGGCTATTTGATTTTCAACGCAAGCTAAGCCAGAAATCTCGTATTCGAGAGCAGTGGGGTGTTGATAACAGCATATTAGCATTGGAGGATGTCATTCAATTTGCGCAGCCCACTGTGCTGATTGGTGTTTCTGGACAGGCTGGATTGTTTAATGAGCGTTTGATAAAAAATCTGTTATCACACTGTGAAAGGCCGATTATCTTTCCTTTGAGCAATCCCTCTAAACAAATTGAAGCCATACCTGAATCGTTGATTCGCTGGACCGATGGTTCAGCGATTATAGCGACAGGCAGTCCATTTGAGCCGGTTCACTACCAGGATAAAACTTACCCTGTAGCACAATGTAATAACAGTTATATTTTCCCAGGCATTGGTTTAGCTGTTATTGCTGGGCAGATAAAACACATTACGCCCGAAATGATGATGGTGGCCAGTGAGGTGCTTGCTTCAGCGTCACCGTTTGTGAATGGCAAAGGCAGTGATTTATTGCCAGCATTAGACAATATTGCTGAGTTGAGTAAGAAAATGGCATCACAAATTGTGAAACTCGCTCAACAACAAGAATTAGCTCCCTTTATTTCTGATCAAGAACTAGAGCAAAAAATTGAGAAAATCTTTTGGTCGCCCGATTACCGCGAATATAAGCGAGTGAGTATTTAGGAAAAACTTCCTGCATACCATTTGGTAAAATTTTACGAAATAGGAATTTTTCCTGTTCTGTTTAATGGATGTTATAATTTACCCACAAGTTTGATCATTGCTCTTGTGGGTAGAGACTGATCTTTTTGATCTAATCTAATAAGGAGCTCAACACTATGACTTCAATGTTCTTGAAGACCATTCCCGCTGCCATCGCTTTAACTCTCAGTTCAACCGCTTTCGCTGATACGGATAACTATGATTTAGATGATATTCGCAGTTGGGATATCGTGAAAATTGAAACATGTTTAGATGCGGCATTAGACACTATTCCTGGTCATGCTCGTAAAGTCGAAATGAAAATGGAAGGTGATGATCCTATCTACGAATTCGATATTGAAGCGAAAGCCGATGGCAACACTTACAATGTAGAATGTAACGCTGAAGAAGGTTTCATTGCAGAGATTGAGCGTGAAGTGGATGCCAACGATCCTGTTTTCAAAAAATTAGCTAAAATCTCACAAGCGGAAGCCAGAGAGTTCGCTTTATCTATTCACCCAGGTGAAGTCGTTGCTTCTGAATACGAAGTGGGTTTTGATGGTGATGCGACATATGAATTTGATATTCAAAGCATTCATGGCTATGAAGTCAAAGTCGATGTGGATGCAACCACTGGTGAAATTGAAGAAGCCAATATCGAACTGTATGAAATTGGTATGGAAAAAGAATAAGTTAGTTTATTCTGAAATAAAAAAGCCGCTGTTCATCAGCGGCTTTTTTTTGCTTACAATTCAGAGAGTGGGTTAGCTCAGAGCCTTAAGTTGTTGTTCAAGTAAGGCATAGGATTGTTTGAGCTCTGCTAATTTCTCTTTTTCTTTTGCCACGACCTCAGCAGGTGCTTTGGCGACGTAATTTTCATTCGACAGCTTGCCTGAAGATTGTTTGATGACTTTATCCAGCTTCGCCATTTCTTTATTCAGGCGATTGATTTCAGCCTCTTTATCAATCAAACCTTCCAGCGGAATCAGAATTTCCATTTTACCCACTAATGCTGTTGCAGCTGCGGGTGCAGCACCTTCCAGAATTTCAATTGATTCAAGGTTAGCCAGGCGGCTCAGGAACTGCTGATTACTGCTCAGAATGGCTCTATCTGATTCAGAAGCATCTTTGAGTAAGACCGGCAATGTTTTCTTTGGTGCGATATTCATTTGCGAGCGAATAGAACGTATGCCCGTAATGAACTGCATGACCCATTCCATCTCGGTGACCGCCGCATGATCAACCTTATTCTCATCGGCTATAGGATAAGGCTGACGCATAATCGTCTCACCGTTTACTCCAGCGAGCGGGGCAATGGTCTGCCAGATTTCTTCTGTAATAAACGGCATGAAAGGATGTGCCATTCTTAATGTGGCTTCCAACACGCGTACCAGTGTACGGCGTGTACCACGTTTGGCTGCATCAGAAGCGGATTCGCTATTTAATACCGGCTTAGATAGTTCTAAGTACCAGTCACAGTAGTTATTCCAGATATATTCATAAATACCTTGAGCAGCGTGATCAAATCGATAAGCTTCAATCGCTGCACCGACTTCTTTTTCAGCGATTTGCAATTGCGAAATAATCCAGCGATCCGCCAGACTGAGTTCCACTTCATCATTGTCAACACCGGTGTCTTGTCCTTCGGTGTTCATCAAAACATAACGCGCTGCATTCCATAATTTATTACAGAAATTACGGTAGCCAGCGATACGATTCATATCAAAGTTGATATCACGGCCGGTAGAAGCGAGCGAAGCAAAGGTAAAGCGCAGTGCGTCTGTACCATGGGGCTCGATGCCCTCCGGGAATTCTTTGCGTGTCGCTTTTTCAATTTTTTCAGCCAGTTGTGGCTGCATCATGCCTGAAGTACGTTTTTGTACCAGTGTTTCTAAATCAATACCGTCGATGATATCGATAGGATCAAGCACATTACCTTTGGATTTTGACATTTTATGGCCATGTGAGTCGCGTACTAAGCCATGGATATATACTTCTTTAAACGGCACATCATCCATGAAATGAATGCCCATCATCATCATTCTGGCTACCCAGAAGAAAATAATGTCAAAACCGGTAACCAAAACATTACCCGGATACCAGGTTTTTACTGCGTCATCCTCTTCAGGCCAACCCAGAGTTGAGAAGGGCCAAAGTGCTGAGGAGAACCAGGTATCAAGTACGTCTTCATCCTGAGTTAATTGAATGTCTGCAGCGAGGTTATTCTCAGCTCGGACTGCCTTTTCATCATGACCTACATAAACATTGCCTTGCTGATCGTACCAGGCAGGAATGCGGTGACCCCACCAGAGTTGGCGCGAGATGCACCAGTCCTGGATATCACGCATCCAGCTGAAATACATGTTTTCATAAGACTTAGGTACAAACTTCACTTTGCCTGTTTCGACTGCTTCAATAGCTGGTTTGGCCAGTGTTTTTGCATCGACATACCATTGATCTGTCAGCATCGGTTCAATGACGACGCCACCACGATCTCCATAAGGTACCGTCAGATCATGATCTTTGATTTCTTCAAGCAGACCTGCTGCATCGAAGTCGGCGACAATCGCTTTACGTGCGGCAAAGCGCTCTAATCCACGATAGGCTTCCGGAATACTGGCTTCAATGTCAGTATTGGCACTGCCATCTGTATGGAATATCTGTGGAACATCACGTACATCAGCGTTGAGTGTGAAGATATTGATCATGGGCAGACCACAACGCTTGCCAACTTCATAGTCATTGAAGTCATGGGCTGGTGTTACTTTTACCGCGCCCGTGCCTTTTTCCATATCGGCATGTTCATCACCCACAAT
>ENA-ORDI01001720-ORDI01001720.1-marine-metagenome-genome-assembly--contig:-NODE-1720-length-11668-cov-3.780606_pt1 | contig 11668 bp, 10 predicted proteins | sample MGYA00248628_ERZ508525 | MGnify/ENA primary metagenome ERZ508525 (study PRJEB26195, sample SAMN05422138) | marine metagenome | isolation source: East of Porto Seguro, South Atlantic Ocean | place...
TTGGTTCAAAAATAGTGTTTGCAAATCTCAAAACAAGAATATATTGAACTGTCTCTTTACCTAAATAATGATCAATCCTATAAATCTGACTTTCTTCAGCACAACTTTGAACGATCTTATTCAATTTTTTTGCACTTGAATAATCTCTTCCAAAAGGTTTTTCAATCACTAAACGACTTTTCTTAGGGTCATCTAAAAGGCCAGCTGCTTTAAGAGCTTTACATCCACTTGCATAGAAATTCGGAGATACTGATAAATAAAATGTTCTATTACCGTGAGTAGCTTGTGTTTTATCAATTTCATTTAATCTTTTTTCATGTTCAGCGGATAATTTTCCATTAATTTTATTTTTTCTTTGAGTTTTATACCATTTACCCACAGGATATCCGTTAGCACTTTTCCATCTCTCTGCCATAAATTAATCTGAAATTATTGTTCAAGTGAAGCAAATTTATTTTTGATTTTAAGTTTTTTGGTTTTGAATGTAATTTCAGAATCTCCCATTCTTTTGAGGTGATCCACAAATTCAAGTAACCTTGTTTCTGTGGATTCAGGATTTAATGATGATTTACTGGACTTAGTTTTTTTTCTTGTAACATCTCTTCCCCAAAGACTTTGTTGGGCACTGTCCTCGCATAATTCAAATGTTTTGGATAAAAAATGCGAAAAGATTACGTCTGATTTGTTACTGTTATAATCGTTATCTTCATATGTAAATTTAATAGCAATATTAAATGAATCAGATGAAGACATATCACATATGAACAGTGAAGGGGTATTACTTCCTGAGAAATCGTAATTTGTTTCAGGATTTTCTTTGCCGATCGCCCTTAAAGCAACCTGTAGATTCCTTAGAAAAGCAGAGAGACCTGATACAGAAATATATCCTGAGAAAAAAGAAAATTCTATTTTATCTGTATCTGTTTTATTCATATTTATTTTATTAATATTCTGTTGTTTTCAATTCTTTTTGTTGTATTATCTGAATCTAATTTTTCCAGAAATGCAACTGTTATTTTTCTTGATGTATTTAAAATAGATTTAGCAGTTTGTATTTCAAGTTTGTCATTAAGTTCAAAATGTTTCAATATTTTTTCTTTTGATAAATCGAACCATTCCTGCTTTACATATATTCCATTTGATAATCTGATTATTATTGATTTATTAATCAGATAAGATATTATTTCTTTATCTATTTCAGATATCTGAATTATCGGATTGGTATTATTGTTAATGGATTTTATAATTTTTGATATTTCTTCATTATGCTCAGAATTGGAATTATTTTTTTCATAGAGTGCAATTAAGTCAGATTTTTGATGAAATTTTGGGTTTTGTCCAAGGACGTTAAAAAGACTGCTCGCAGTTCTTGTTTCATATTTCGGGAACAATTTTTGTATAAGTTCTTTTTTATTTATTCCATCTCTCAAAGGGAAATTGTTATGGAAATTTTGTAGAATTTTTATCATTTCATTTGATTTTTTTAGCCACCATTTTACATCTATTAGCTGAATGTCTTTATTGGCATTATTTTTGATTATGATGATAGTTTTGTTTTTTTGTAAATCTAATAGATTATTTTTTATCTCATCAATATCTTGATTTAGCTGTGTTTTTAATTCACCTAAGGTGATCATTTTATTAATATTTATTAATTTTTCAGCAGCATTCTGTATATCATTTTTTGATAATGCATCCAGATATTCTCTATAGATGGGTGTTTTAAATAATTTTAAAGATGACCCTGTATTTAATATTTCTCCTCCCGCTATAGTTTCACCAGATGATCTTAAAATAATTGGGTCATTAACTTTGCATGATATTTTTTTATCTGATTTAAGATGGACATAATGATTATTCTGGTCATTTATTTCTTTCAGATTTCTTAATATTAATCTGCAATTTATTTGCCTTGATCCTATAAATGCCTGAATTGTTGAATTGTGTTTTATAGATTTTTTAGATGATTTTGATACTCTTATTACTGCATCAAATGAATTATTTAATTCAGGTATCAATTCAGAAGTTATATGATCTCCTTTTGAGATGGAATTTTTTTCAATATTTGTAAGGTTTATCGCAAGCCTTGTTTTTGCATTAGCTGTATTTACATTTTGATCATATGTCTGTAATCCCCTGATTCTTGATTTTGTTATTCCATTTAAATATACGTCCTGCCCTGTTTTCAGCTTCCCTTCAAGCAGTGTCCCTGTAACAATTGTTCCGTATCCTTTTTTATGGAAAACTCTGTCTGTATACATTCTTGCATTGGCTGAAATTTTGGCAGTAGTTAATTCATTTAATTCAGAAAAAATAAGATTTTTTAGTTTATTTATATCTTCTTTGCTGGCAGAATCTACTACTATATTTTTACTTTCGTAATATTCATAATCTTTAAGCAAGTTTTTGGCATCGGACAATGTGCTGGCTATCATTTCATCAGAGGCCAGATCTTTCTTGGTTACAATTAATATAATCCGGGGGATATTTAAAAGTTTTAGAATTTCAAGATGTTCTATAGTTTGTTGTTTAATTGATTCCGTGGCTGCTACCACAAGTAATGCAAGGTCTATTGCAAAAACGCCTTTTAACATATTATCAACAAGATCTTCATGCCCGGGAACATCAATAATTCCCACAGGTTCATTTGTATTTGTGTTATTCAGCCATGCAAAACCAAGATCGATGGTCATTTCTCTTTCTTTTTCTTCCTTGAGTTTGTCGGGATCAATAGAAGTAAGGTTTTTAATTAATGTAGATTTACCATGATCCACATGCCCGGCTGTTCCTATTACATGCATTATTTACCTGATGGATATAGAATTTCTCTGAATAATTCGTTACTCAACAATTTACCTTTGTCTGTAAGCTTAATAATATTATCATCTGTTTTAATTAAATTATAATCTATAAAATTATTCAGATTTTCAGGTAGAAACTTTTCAATATTTTCATTAAATTCATTATTGAATTTTGATTTACTAAGCCCTGTGTTTTTTCGTAGTGCAAATATTATATATTCTTTTTGTTTTATATCTTTTGTGATTATTTCATGATCATAGACAAAATTAATTGTTTTAATAAATTCATTAAAATTATTTATTTGTGAATTATTATTGTTTTGAATTTTACTTATATGCTGAATATACTTTTTTGGAGATTTGATGTTGCTAAATCTTATTTCATTAAGGTATGAATGAGCTCCCGGACCTACTCCTAAAAAATTCTTATTATCCCAGTAGTTTGAGTTATGTATACTTTCATAACCTTCAAGAGACCAGTTTGAAATTTCGTAATTAGTGTAGTTATTATTTTTTAATGTTGAATAAATAGTATTAAAGATCTCAATATAAGTATCTTCATCGAGCTCTTTGATTTTCTTTTCTTTTACAAATTTGTGAAAAGGAGTATTAGGTTCTATGGTAAAAGAATATGAAGAGAAGTGAGTAGGGTTGAATTTAATTAATGTTTCAACTGTTTCTTTAATTTCTGCTACAGTCTGGTATGGAATTCCAAACATAATATCTACACTGAAATTCTTTGCTTTTTTATCATTAAGATTTTTAAGAGCATTTAGTGCTCCTTTTCTGTTGTGATTTCTGCCGATAAATTTAAGCGTTTTATCATTTAAACTCTGTATACCTACACTGAACCGGTTTATTCCTGAATGTTGATAATCATCAATTTTTGTTTCAGTTAAATCCATAGGATTGGACTCAAGTGTGATTTCTATATCTTTTTTCAGATTGAAATTTTCTTTTATTATTTTAATGATGTTTTGAATGTATTTTGATTCTATCCATGAAGGGGTACCTCCGCCAAAGAATATTGATTTTATTTTTTGGTTTTCAAATAATGTGCCCCAGTAAACAATTTCTTTTTCTATTGAATTAATAAGATTTTCAGTTAAATAATCTACATCAGAATAGGCATTGAAATCACAGTAAGGACATTTTATTTCGCAGAATGGGATGTGTACATAAATACTTTCGAAAATTTTTTCAGGTTTATTCTGATTTTCCATTTTTATTCTGATTTTCCTGATCTTCTTCACGGTATTCACCGTCTATGATAGTTTTATTGTCTTTTTTGTACTGGTTTACTACTTTTTTCGGGGCTAATTTTAATAAAATCATAATACCTACAACAATAGCAATTATGTCATCCACTCTACCCATAACAGGTATAAAATCCGGGAGAATATCAATTGGAGAAATTACATAAATCAATGCCAAAGGCAGAGCAATTCTGATCCAGAACGGAACACGTGGGTCAGTCATTAATTTCCATATAAGCCTTATTGAGCTAATTAATCTAAATAGAAACATATAGATTTCTCCTTATATTTAGTATACATTAAATTGACCTGGGGAGCTTATATTGAATTTGTTAATTTATGGTGAAAATTTATATGATAAAAGTCATTTTAAACATGATTTTATAAATAAGTATGGAAACTCTTCTGATTATCGGTTTTTTTATCTTGATAATATAGATTTAAATCAATTGTCTACTGAAGTTGTTTCATATGATATGTTCCGGCAGAATAAGTGCATAGTATTAAAGAAAATAGAATCTGATGAAAAAAATATTAATATTGGTAAGATAGATTCAATAATCGCTGATTCGATAAATCCTAATAACAGTATATTAATAGACTGGGATGGAAAACTTAATAAAGATATTCAAAAAACATTTATATTTAAGAATTTTGAAAAGAAAATTTTTAATAATCCGGCTAATAAAAATGAAGAGATTAAATGGATACAGAAGCTTGCAATTTCCTATGACTTTGATTTAGATTACAATGCTGCGAAATATCTTTCAGATATAAATGACTGGGATAGTTTGAGTATATTTAATGAAATTAAAAAATTATCAGTTATATTTAATTCAGATCAGAAAAGTAATAATTTAGGTGTTAATGATATTAAACATCACATTTCGAGCCCAAGACACAGATATAAAATATTTTCTCTGGTTGATGATTTGATTATGCTTAGGGAACAAAAAGCGTTCTTTCAGTTAAATGAATTTGTTGCTTCAGGAGCAGGATTTTCATATCTTATATCTATGATTGCACGGCAGATAAGAATCATTGCTTCAGCTAAAAGTAGAATTGAAGAGGGGCAGAATATGACTGAAATTAATAAAAGTCTGGGGTTGCCTTCTTATGTATTTAATTTGACAATACAATTAGCAAAACAAATGAGTTTTGATAGAATAAAAAATTTAAGCGATATATTACTTGAACATGATTTGAAATTTAAGACTTCTACTATTCCAGAAGAAGATTTAATTTATGCCATGGCTTCAAAAATATTAAATAATTAATTAAGGAGATTAATATGCAGTTATCTAAATATCCAAGAGTTAAATTAATACATTCCCCAACTCCGTTGGAGCATCTGGAAAATCTTACAAAGAAACTGGGTGGTCCTGAGATATATATAAAAAGAGATGATTGTACCGGGCTGGCATTCGGAGGTAATAAATCCAGGAAACTGGAGTTTCTGATTGGTGATGCCTTGGATAAAAATGCTGATGTTGTTATAACAGCAGGAGCTGTTCAGTCGAATCATTGCAGGCAGACTGCAGCAGCAGCCACAAAATTTGGCCTTGAATGTATTATTGTTGCAAGGCCTTCATGGTCAAAAGATTACAATGGAAATATTTTTCTTGATGAATTATTGGGAGCTAAATTAGTTTTATTAGATGAAGATGGTGAGGCTTTAGATAAGGGAGGAAGGTTATCAATGGATGATACCATTGAAAATATTATTCAGGATTTAAAAGATAAGGGTAAAAATCCATATTTTATTCCTGTAGGCGGTAGCAATCATATTGGTAGCCTGGGTTATATTTCCATGACGATGGAAATGGTATCGCAGGCCAATGACATGGGAATCGAAATTGGGAGTATGGTAGCAGCTTCAGGAAGTGGAGGAACACAGACTGGAATGATTTTAGGTGCTGATGTTGAAAAGTCAGGTATTAATGCTGTTGGTATGGGAATAAGTTCTGATGCTTCGGTTGTGATACCAAAATTAAAAGATTTATGTAATGAAACATCTAAATATTATGATCTTGGTTTATCTTATGAAGAAGAAGATATTATTTTCAATGATAATTATATTGGGGAAGGATACGGAATTCCATCTGAAGAAATGATAGAAGCAGTAAAATTATTGGCTAGGTCAGAAGGAATAATTCTTGATCCTGTATATTCAGGGAAGGCATTTGCAGGAATGATCGACCTTGTTAAAAAAGGATATTTTGATAAATCAAAAGCTTTAGTATTTATTCATACTGGTGGAACTCCAGCATTGTTTGTTTATGCAAATAGTTTCAGAGAATATTTATAGAACTGTATTAAGAGGTATTCATATGAGTGAAACTATAAAAGATCAAATTCACTATTTTTCAATTGATCAGATAAAACAATTATATGAGACTAATGAAGTCACTCCTTTGGAAGTTACTGAGCATATGTTTGAAAGAATTGATTTGCTTGATTCAAAATTCCAGTCATTTGCTACTTTGATGAAAGAAAGTGCTTTGAAAACAGCAGAAGATATTTCCAAAACTTCTGCTGAAAACTTTGGTCCGTTACATGGGATACCCATAGCAGTAAAAGATTTATGCTATACAGAAGGAGTAAGGACGATGGGAGGTACAGCAGTTTTAGAAAATTTTATTCCAAAATATGATGCTACAGTAATTACCAAGTTAAAAAATGCTGGGGCAATACTTCTTGGAAAGCTTAATTTAACTGAAGGTGCAATGGGTGGATATAATCCTCGCAGGCAGGTTCCAAGAAATCCATGGAATACTGAAAGATGGGCAGGCTCATCTTCTAGTGGGTCAGGGGTTGCTACTGCAGCAGGTCTTTGTACTGGGTCTTTAGGAAGTGATACAGGAGGATCTATACGATTTCCATCAGCTGCCTGTGGAGTAGTGGGACTAAAACCTACTTATGGTAGAGTGAGTAGATATGGGGTTTTAGATTTGGCAGAATCGTTGGATCATGTGGGGCCTATGACTCGTTCAGTTAAAGATGCGTGGGATATATTTTCAGTAATAAAAGGATTTGATAAAAATGATTTCACTTCAGTTACAGATTTATATGATGAGGATCCGGTTGGCATAAATATTAACAATATAAAAATTGGATATGACGATAACTATGCAAGCAAAGGCGTTAATAAAGAAATATCAGATGCTGTGAGGCAGGCTCTTAAGGATATTCAGGGTTTGAATTTGAAGATTCAGGATGTAAAAATGCCTGATGTGGAAGAATTTTTACCATACTGGAGAACATTGTGTACATCTGAAGCAGCATATGCGCATTCTGAAAATTTTCCATCCCGTAAAAATGAGTACGGTAAATGGTTTCGGGGATGGCTTGAAACAGGCAATTCTGTGACGAAAGAAGAATATATAGAAGCCTGTAACAAAAGAGATCAAAGTAATACATTAATTGCAAATTCATTAAAGAATGTTGATGTTTTAATTGCGCCCTGCGTTATAGATTTTCCACATTATGTAGATGATTCTATTCATTACGGACCAATGGACAATCTTAGAGGGACAGCATTTCAGAAATTTACAGTACCTTTTGATTATAATCGATATCCTACTCTAACCCTGCCGTGTGGATTAAGTTCTTCTGGTATGCCTATCGGACTACAAATAATAGGACATCCAATGACTGAACCACTTATCTGTGCCCTTGGAGCAGCATATGAAACTTCAACACAGTGGAATAGTATTCATCCGAATATATAAAATTTAAGGGTTATTTATTATTACCGGAGAATAATTACCATTAATTATTTGGTGAATTAACTCTTTATTTGTTTTTATTTTTTCTGATTCAAATTTTGTTGCCCATGTTGCTATATCTTTTCCAAGATGACAATCACTTGATCCAATCATTTTAAGTGAGCATTTTTCTGCAAGCTTTTTTGAGAAATGATTTTGAAAATCTGTACCCCTGCCATTATTTGTTTCAAGTGCATTTATCAGATTTATTATTTCTGATTTAGATGTATTGTTAATTCTGTTATTAAATTCAGTAGTATTCATTTTTTCATTTTCATTAACAACTCTTCTATAGGGATGAGCCCATATCATGGCACCATTTACATTGCTTACTTCTCTGTGAAGGAATTCTATTCTGTGCATTCCAAATTTATATTCTTTAAGTCCATATACTAAAATATGTCCGATATCAGTATTAATTTCACTTCCGGAGAAAATTTTAATGGCATATTTTTTTGAAATATTATTTAATTCTTCTTCATTGTTAAAATATTCATGGTCGGTGATACATATTCCATCTAAACCTTTTTCTTTGGAATTAATTGCTATTTGATCTATGCTAAGCAGTGAATCATCAGAATTATTAGAATGGCAGTGAAGGTCTATTATCATTTCTTTATTCTATATAAATAATTGCCTTCGTGTAAACTTGAGTCATATTGTATCAAGAAACATATTGACATAAGAATCAAAATTGCATATGCTATTAATAATAAGTTTTATATATTGTATTTGGAGATAATCAATGACTTTTAGAGAATCTGACTTTACAAAAGAAGCTCAGGCTGTACTGCATTTGTCACAGGAATTAATGTGGAAATACAAACATACCCAATGGGATCCTGAACATATATTATTGGCTTTGCTTGAACATGAAAAAGGTGTTCCAATGCTTATATTTGAAGAATTGAAGACAGCAGTTAAATCTTTAAGAAACAGATTAGTTTCTGCTATGGAAGCTACTATAGGAATGAGATATCCATCATCACAGGTATATGCATCTCCAAGACTTGAAGCTTTACTTGAAAGATCTAAATCTGAAAGTAAAAGATTACAGGATGATTTTATCAGTACTGAACATTTACTGATTGGCTTATGTCTTGAACAACAAAGTTTGGTTGTAAGATTATTTAGTGAATTTAATATTGAAATAGAAAAAGTTTACAGAGCTTTACAAAAAATCAGAGGTAGTCATAGAGTATCAGATGAAAATGCTGAAAAAAAATATCAATCTCTTAACAGATATACAACTGATTTAACTAATTTAGCTTCAAGGGGTAAATTAGATCCGGTTGCAGGCCGTGAAGAAGAAATATCGCGAGTGATACAGACATTAATAAGAAGAACTAAAAATAATCCTGTATTAATTGGTGGCCCTGGTGTAGGGAAAACAGCTATTGCAGAAGCTTTGGCGCAAAAGATAGTTAAAAATGATATTCCGCGTATTTTAAGAGATAAAAAAATATTATCTTTAGATATGGGAGCTTTAATTGCGGGAAGTAAATTTAGAGGCGAATTTGAAGAAAGATTAAAAGCTGTAATGGATGAAATTAAAAGTTCTGATGGAAGCATAATATTATTTATTGATGAATTACATACTGTTGTAGGAGCTGGTTCTGCGGAAGGTGCTATAGATGCAAGTAATTTAATGAAGCCGGCTTTAGCAAGAGGTGAATTACAGTGTATGGGAGCAACTACAGAAGAAGAATATAAAAAATATATAGAAAAAGATGGAGCCCTTGAAAGAAGATTTCAGCCTGTTTTAATTAATGAGCCTAGTACAGAACTTGCGGTTGAAATGCTAAAATCATTAAAAACCAGACTTGAAGATCATCATAAAATTAAAATTAATAATGAAGCTTTAGATTCTGCAGTTAAACTGGGACAAAGATATATTAGCGGCCGATTGTTACCGGATAAAGCTGTTGATCTTATAGATGAAACAGCAGCCAGGTTAAGGATTGAAAATAAAGATACTGATATTAATGATGAACTTTCTGTAAAAAAGGATGAATTAGCAGATCTTAAATTCAAGGAATATGATGCATCTAAATCAGAAGATTATAATCTAGCCGCAGAAATAAAAGAAAAAAGAATAATCCTTGAACAAGAAATAAAAAATCAGACAGAAAAACCTGTAGATAATAATATTATTCTTCAATCCGAAGATATTGCTAAAACTGTTTCTACGTGGACAGGAATTCCTGTTACAAATCTCTTGAATGATGAATCAAAAAAATTAATGAAGATTGAAAAATATCTTCATAAAAGAGTTATAGGACAGAATAATGCTGTCAAATCAATTTCTGATGCATTAAGAAGATCAAGAGCCGGACTTAAAGATCCCACAAAGCCTATTGGAAGTTTTTTATTTATGGGACCCACAGGAGTTGGAAAAACTGAACTGGCAAAAGCGTTGTCGGAATTTATGTTTGATGATGAATTAAATATGATCAGAGTAGATATGTCAGAATATGTGGAAAAGCACAGTGTATCAAGACTTATTGGATCCCCTCCTGGATATGTCGGATTTGATGAAGGTGGACAATTAACTGAAAGTGTAAGAAGAAGACCTTATAGAGTTATACTTTTTGATGAAATCGAAAAAGCACATTCAGATGTATTTAACATACTTTTGCAGATCTTAGATGACGGAAGATTAACTGATGGTCATGGTAGAACTGTGGATTTTACTAACACAATAATCATTATGACAAGTAATTTAATTACTGCTGATAATATGAATAATAATTTTGGATTTTTACAGGATTTATCAGATCAGGAAGCTGTCAAGCAAAGATCTTCAATAGATAAAGTATTAAAAAAATCTTTCAGACCTGAATTTATTAACAGAATTGATGAAATTATAGTTTTTGAAAAATTATCAAAAGATGAATTAAAACAAATTTGTGATCTGATAATTAAGGATATTCAAAAAAGACTTGATGAGAAAGGAATTGAAATTCATTTAAGTGGCTCTGCAAAAGAATTACTTATATCTGAAGGTTATGATGAAGAATTTGGTGCAAGGCCATTGAAACGTTTAATTCAAAGAAAAATTGAAAATGAAATATCAACTATGATTATTTCAGGCAAAGTTTCAGATGGTATTAAAATTAATATTACCTCCTCAAATGGGAATCTTACATTTAAGAAAACAAATTCAAAAAGTAAATCTAAAACACTATCTGCATAAATTTCTTTTCTTTTTTTTAAGTGGTATAATTTTTTTTACTTTCTTTTTTCCGCAGTAGCTCAGTGGTAGAGCGGTCGGCTGTTAACCGATTGGCCGTAGGTTCGAATCCTACCTGCGGAGCCAAAATATTATATTAAATATATTTTGTTTCTTTTTAACTTCTGGCTTTACCAAGATTACTGAAGAAGTTTTCCTGTGAAGAATCATTTTTTCTTCTAGGGATTAAATGGAAATGTAGATGAAATACTGTTTGTCCTGCTATAGCACCATTATTAATTAATATATTAAATCCTTCAACGCTATTATCCTGATTTAAAATTTCATTTTTCCTTTGGTTAATCAGATCTTTTACTGCTTTTAATTCACCATTATTAATTTCAAAAAATGTTTTTATTTCTCTTTTAGGTATAAAAAGAGTATGGCCTTCAGAAGCAGGATATATATCTAATATTGCAAAAACTAATTCATTATCCATAATCCATTTTTTGGATGGAATGTCATTAAATATACTTCTCATGTCTTTGTATCCTTTGATGTGATAATATAATCCAAATTAATTATATTCTTCATTGTGATATAAGTGAATAAGTATTTTACCAGGGAAAATTATGGATTTTTACTCGGTTTTATTGGGGTTCTTATTTTTTC
>ENA-ORDI01001721-ORDI01001721.1-marine-metagenome-genome-assembly--contig:-NODE-1721-length-11666-cov-8.702045_pt1 | contig 11666 bp, 10 predicted proteins | sample MGYA00248628_ERZ508525 | MGnify/ENA primary metagenome ERZ508525 (study PRJEB26195, sample SAMN05422138) | marine metagenome | isolation source: East of Porto Seguro, South Atlantic Ocean | place...
GTTAATAAATTAAATTCTGGAGATTCAATTGCAATTATTTCAGATGCAGGAACACCCTGCATTAGTGACCCGGGATATAGGGTAGTGAATCTGGCAAAAAAAGAGGGGATTAAAGTAATAACTATCCCTGGTCCCTCAGCAGTTACTGCGGCACTTTCTGTTTCTGGAATTCCCACAGATCATTTTTATTTTGAAGGATTTTTACCGCCCAAAAAGGGCAGAAAGACCCACTTTGAATTATTAGAATCTTTGCCTGCAACTGTCGTAATTTTCGAATCTCCTCATAAAATACTTAAAACACTAAGAGATATACATAGTTATTGGGGAAATCGTATTATTTCTGTTTGTCGTGAATTAACCAAAATTTATGAAGAATCATTTTTAGGTACTGTGGAAGAAGCTGAAAAATATTTTGGAAACTCAAAACCAAAGGGAGAATTTGTAGTTTTGGTTGCTAAAAAAGGATACGCTCTGGATTAATGTTAGTTGGAAAACTGATTACATTTGAGGGGATCGATGGCTCGGGAAAATCCACCCAGATTCAATTACTGGAAGCAGAATTTGAAAAAATGGGGATTACTTATCAAACTTTTAGAGAACCTGGTGGAACTGGCCTTTCGGAAAAAATACGGGAAATCCTTTTAGATAAAGATAATATAGAATTATACTCCAATGCTGAAAGCCTATTATTTGCAGCAGCACGGGCACAATTGACCGTTGAACAAATAAAGCCAGCCATTGCAAAAGGTGAATGTGTGATTTGCGATAGATTTACAGATAGCACTATTGCCTATCAAGGCTATGGCAGGGGATTGAATATTAAAAATTTAGAGATGATAAACAATATTGCCACTGAAGGGCTGACTCCCGATATAACCTTTATATTGGATATTGACCCTGAGAAAGCTTCTGAAAGAATGAAGGCTGAAGCACCCGATCGAATGGAATCTGCAGGCATTGATTTTTTCCAAAAAATTCGCCAGGGGTATCATCAAATTATGGAACAAAATCAAAGCCGATGTATCCTAATAAACGGGGAGCAATCACAAGAAAATGTATTTAAAGAAATTAACCAATTAATAATGAAAAGATTTAAAGGGGAATTGGTATGCAGCAACTGATAAAATGGTTCATATTTACACTTATTTTTATAATTCCTGTTATTGGACAGAACAAAAAGAAAGAGTCGAAACCATTAACATCCAAAAAGACTAATAAATTAGAATTTAGTAATGACCAAAATACCCAGGATTATCTGGATATGCTGGAAACAGCCTTTTATAGGGTTCGGGCAAGTTATGTAGATTCCATAAATGAATCTGAAATCATCAAAGCTGGTATTAAGGGGATGATGAAGCCTTTGGACCCCTATACCCGATTCCTCAGTGGAAGCAGTAAAGATAGGCTGGATATGCTGAGAACAGGAAAATATGGTGGAGTTGGAATTCAGATTGGTCTCAGAAGAGATACTCTGACGGTGTTGACTCCATTTGAAGATAGCCCTGCTTATACAGAAGGGATTCATTCCGGGGATCAGATTTTAATGATAGATTCTGTGAAGACAAAAGGGATGTCCTTAAAGGATGCATCAAAATTAATAAAGGGTGAATTAGGTTCTGTGGTTGAATTAACTATCTATAGACCTTCTGCTCGGACTAAAATTTCTTTTAAGCTAACTCGTGCTAATATTGTGATTAAACATGTGCCTTATTGGGGGGTGGATGAAAATGGGATTGGATATATTCGTATTACCAAATTTTCAAAAAATACAGCAAAAGATTTTGGCACAGGGCTGCAGGAATTGATTGATGAAAATTTGAAGGGATTGGTAATTGACCTTAGAGGAAATTCAGGAGGATTACTGAATAATAGTATTAACATATTGGACAAACTTACCGATAGGGGTATTAATTTGTTAAATACCAGAGGCCGTATTCCAAAATCGAATCGGGAGATGAATTCTCGCCGAGCCCCAAAATTATCACCAGATATTCCTATAGCAGTTTTAATTAATCGCAGTTCTGCATCAGCAAGTGAAATTGTTTCAGGTGTTATTCAAGATTTAGATCGCGGGGTAATAGTAGGTGAGAAATCATTTGGTAAAGGATTGGTGCAAAGCATGTATAATCTGAATGATACAACTACCCTAAAAGTTACCACTGCCAAATATTACACGCCATCTGGTAGACTCATTCAAAAAGAGGATTATCTCAATAATGGTTTCCTAACCGATGGACTAGATAAAAAGGATTCCTTATTTACTACGAGAGGAGGGAGAACCGTAAAGGGCGGTGGTGGTATTACCCCAGATGTTGAAATTAAACGAACCAGCCTTCCCCCTTATGTACAAGGGTTGTGGAGGGAAGGTGTTTTTCTCACTTTTGCAGCAGAATATGTACCCATGAATGAAATTGAATCTCCCATTATTATTACAGATAAAATTTACCGAGATTTTGAAGTTTTTCTTAAGGAGTATGAAATAAATTATAAACTTCCTGGAGAAAAGGACTTAAATAAATTAAAAATAGCTCTCCGTTCTCAGGATGATTTAAAGAAAATCACCAATACATCTATTTTGTCTAAACTCATGTTTTGGAAAAAATCAAAATCTGCAATCGTGCAGTTAACAGGAAAAGTAGATAAATATTATCAAAATAAAAGAAATGGACAATACTGGGATCCCAATAACATTAAATGGGTGAAAAATGGGTTGCTTCGAGAAATGTCCCTCGTCGCATCAGGAAATCGGGAAAAAATTAGGGTGAGTTTAATTGAAGATAATGTGTACCAAGAAGCAGCAGAAATTTTACTTGATATGAACAGGTATTACGATATTTTTGAACCTGAGCCTGAAACCGTTGAAATAGAACCTGTTACAGAATAAAAAATATCCTCAGATAATTCTATGGTCATTATCCTTTCATCATTGTAAATTTCTCGGCTGTATTTCAATAGATATATTAAGAAAAGGGCGGCTAGCTCAGTTGGTTAGAGCGCCACGTTGACATCGTGGAGGTCACAAGTTCAAATCTTGTGTCGCCCACTTTGATTATGAGTGAAATTCAAATAACATTACCAGACAATACTGTTAAGCAGGTGGAACAGGGTTCTACCAGTGGCGATGTGGCACGCTCAATTGGAGAGGGTTTATATCGGGCATCCATTGCAGCCAAGGTAAATGGAGATATCGTTGATTTAGAAGCTCCCATTGAGGAAAATACCAATGTGGAAATTTTGACCAATAAGAATCCTGAAGCTCATGAAATATTATTACACAGTTCAGCTCACCTTTTAGCTCAGGCAATTAAAGAATTATATCCACAGGCAAAAATTGCAATTGGCCCGGCACTTTCTGACCGTTATTACTATGATATTGATGTAGATGTTTCCATCAATGAAGAAGAGCTTGATAAAATTGAGAAAAAGATGAAGGAATTTTCTAAGCAGAATATGAAAGTTGAACGAGTGGAATTATCTCGAAATGATGCCTTAGAGAAATTTAAAGAGAGGAATGAAGACTATAAAGTCGAAATCATTTCAGAAATACCTGAAGAGGACACAATTTCAGCTTATCAGCAAGGTGATTTTATTGATCTCTGCAGGGGACCTCATGTACCGTCCACTGGAAAAATAAAGCATTTTAAGCTGCTGTCATGTGCCGGTGCATATTGGCGTGGAGATGAAAAAAATAAAATGCTCCAGCGGATTTATGGTACAGCATGGTTTACAAAAGAGGATTTAAATACATTTCTCTTTAATCTCGAAGAAGCCAAAAAACGAGACCATAGGAAACTTGGCCGGGAACTGGAAATCTACACTTTTGATGATGAAGTAGGTCCCGGGTTGCCTCTGTGGCTTCCCAATGGGACTGTAATAATTGAGGAGCTAGAAAATTTAGCAAAAGAAACGGAACGAAAAGCAGGATATTCCCGTGTTCGGACACCTCATTTAACCAAAGGAGATCTGTACGAAAAATCAGGGCATTTGGACCATTACCGCGATAGCATGTATCCCGCAATGGATGTGGATGGTATTTCGTATTTCGTGAAGCCAATGAATTGCCCTCATCATCATAAAATTTTCTCGGCGGTACCCAAAAGTTATCGAGATATGCCTGTTCGTTTAGCTGAATATGGTACCTGTTACCGCTATGAAAAATCGGGTCAGTTATTTGGATTGATGCGGGTACGGTCCATGCAGATGAATGATGCTCATATTTATTGTACAGAAGATCAGTTTAAAGAAGAATTCCTTAAAGTCTGCAATATGTATTTATATTATTTTGATGTTTTTGGAATTGAAAAATATAAAATGAGATTAAGTTTACATGACCCTGAAAATTTGGGTGAAAAATATGTTGATGAACCTGAATTATGGATTAAAACAGAAAAATTAGTCCGGGAAGCATTAATTGAGGGGAATATCCCTTTTGAAGAAATTTCTGGTGAGGCAGCTTTTTATGGACCCAAAATTGATGTACAGGTGTGGAGTGCTATTGGTAGAGAATTTACCCTGGCTACGAACCAGGTTGACTTTGCAATTCCCAAGCGATTTGGTTTGGTTTATGTAGATGAAAATAATAAGGAGCAGACTCCGCTTTGTATTCATCGTGCTCCCCTGGGTACACATGAACGATTTGTGGGATTCCTATTAGAACATTTTGGGGGAGATTTCCCTCTTTGGCTGGCTCCAAAACAGGTGATAATTTTACCTATTTCAGATAAGTATTTATCCTATGCGAATGAATTAGATAATAAACTTTTCGAGAATGATATTAGGGTGTCTGTTGATGGCAGGAGCGAAAAAATGGGTGCTAAAATACGGGATGCTGAGATTAATAAAATACCCATTATGCTGATTGTGGGTGAAAAAGAAGAAAATGATGGCAGCGCTTCAGTAAGAAGACGCCATACTGGAGATTTAGGTTCTACATCTGTAGATAAATTGATTCCGGAAATTGTAGAAGAAATAATAAATAGAAGGAGGGCTTAGTATAGCGAAAGATAAGAACGAACCCCGCATAAATGAAGATATTAGGGTACCACGGGTAAGGCTAATTGACGAAGGGGGAAATCAGGCTGGAGTTGTTACAATTAAGGACGCTCTGTATAAAGCCGAACAAGCAGGACTAGATTTAGTTGAAATTGCTCAGAAAGTAGATCCGCCAGTATGTAAAATACTGGATTTCGGGAAATATCGGTATGAGATTCAAAAGCAGAAAAAAATTAATAAAAAGAAGCAGCATGTGGTTCAGGTTAAAGAAATCAGAATCAGACCAAATACCGGCGATCATGATTTGCTTACAAAGCTAAATAAAGCACAGAAATTTATAGCATCCGGTGCAAAATTAAAAGTTACAGTTATGTTTAGAGGCCGGGAAATGTCACGGAAGGAAGCCGGAATTGCTCTGTTGAAGCGCGTGACAGATATATTAGAAGATGTTGCAAAAATTGATAAAGCTGCCAGTATGGAAGGTAGGCGAATGTCAATCATACTAAGCCCAAGATAAAAGGAGTAAAAAGATGCCAAAAATGAAAACAAAAAGAAGCGCTGCAAAGCGATTCAGAAAAACAGGCACGGGCAAAATAACCTACAATAAGTCAGGGAATAGACACCTGTCTACAAAAAAAAGTTCGAAGCGGAAGAGGCGTCTCCGTAAGGACACTTGTCTTAGCAAGGCTATGACGAGTAGAACCAGAAAAATGATTCAATAAATTAGGAGAGAATCATGCCTAGAGCAAACAGTACAGTACCAAGACACCGGCGACACCGTAAAATTGTCAAATTGGCAAAAGGGTATTATGGTGCTAGAAAATCAAACTTCAGATCGGCGAAAGATGCGGTTCAAAAAGCGTGGCAATACGCCTATAGAGATCGTAGAGTAAATAAGCGAAATTTTCGCAGACTTTGGATTGTCAGAATTAATGCAGCTGTGCGACAGCATGGATTATCCTATTCACAATTTATCTCAGCCTTGAAAGCGAAGGATATCGAACTGAATCGGAAAACCCTTGCCCACATGGCTGTACATGATCCAGAGGGATTTGCAGCAGTAGTAGACTCTGTAAAATAGCTTCTGTGTCCATTACTGATCAGATACAGAAAGTCAGGGCTGAATTCAGTTCTGACTTGGAAAGCCTGTCCTCTGAAAATGGCGCTTTAGATCAAATCCGTATAAAATACCTGGGGCGGAAAGGACTGGTTGCCAGCCTTTTCGTCCAAATGGGTACGGTGGCTGCTGATGAACGCCCAAAAATGGGTCAGGTTCTTAATGAACTCAAATCTGATATTACTGCTGAGATTGATGGTATAAGCTCCACTGTTTCGGACAGTAGTAAATCTGCAACTCCCCATATTGATTATACCCTTCCAGGAGACCCAATTCCGGTAGGCAGTATTCATCCTCTAACGCAGGTGATGGAAGAGATAAAGTCCATTTTCCTGCGCCTGGGTTTTTCCATTGCCTACGGACCAGAAATTGATACGGATTTCTACAATTTTGAAGCATTAAATATTCCCAAGCATCATCCCGCCCGGGATATGCAGGATACCTTCTACATCACAGATAATGTGCTTCTGAGAACCCACACCTCTGACACCCAAATTCATTTTATGGAAAACCATGAGCCTCCGGTGCGAATTATTGCCCCAGGGAGAGTGTACCGTAATGAAGATGTGAGTGTTCGGAGCTATTGTTTATTTCACCAAATAGAAGGATTGTATGTGGATTCAAAAGTAACCTTTGCAGAATTAAAGGGTACCTTGGATTATTTTGCCAGAGAGTTATTTGGCCAGAATGTTAAGACGCGTTTTCGCCCCAGTTATTTTCCATTTACTGAGCCCAGCGCTGAGATGGACGTCTCTTGTATTTTCTGTAAAGGAAAAGGATGTGGCATCTGTAAAAAAACAGGATGGTTAGAAATTCTAGGCTGTGGAATGGTAGATCCCGAAGTATATAAATCGGTGAATTATGGCCCTGAAAAGTGGACAGGTTTTGCCTTTGGAATGGGAATAGAACGCATGGCAATGCTGAAATATGGCGTACAGGATATTCGTCTTTTCTATAGTGGTGATGTTAGGTTTTTGAGGCAATTCTGATGAAAGTTTCCCTAAATTGGCTCAAAGATTACTTGGATGTATCCGGGACTGCTGAAGAAATTTCTGATACGCTTACTGCATTAGGTCTTGAAGCCTCTTATGAAATTACGGGAAAAAGTTTTACTGGAATTGTATTGGGAAAAGTTATTGAATGTGGTCCCCATGAAAATGCGGACAAATTATCTGTATGTGAGGTGGATATTGGAGATGAAGAAAATTACACTATAGTTTGTGGTGCCCCCAATGTAAAAAGTGGAATTCATGTGCCCGTAGCAAAAGTGGGAGCTACACTTAATAATGGTGATTTCAAAATTAAACAGGCAAAACTGAGAGGGGTTGAATCTAGTGGAATGATTTGCTCTGAAAGGGAATTGGCTATTAGCGATGAGCATGAGGGCATCATGATTCTTGACACCAAAGCAGAAATAGGTACCCCCATTGAAGAAATTCTCACATTTAAGGAAGACACCCTCTTTGAAATTGACCTTACACCCAATAGAGGAGACTGCCTCAGCCATTTAGGTGTTGCACGGGAACTTGGTATTGGCGCAGGTGCCGATGTTAAACGAAGAGCGGTTGATTTAATTGAATCCGCAAATTCCACCAGCAATGAAATAAAAGTTTCAATTGCAGATTCTGATGCTTGCCCCCGTTATGCTGCCAGGGTAGTAACTGGTGTGAAAGTTAGACCATCGCCCCAATGGCTGGTTGATAGGCTAGTATCAATTGGGCAGTCCAGCATAAACAATATTGTGGACGCAGCTAATTATGTGCTCATGGATTCCGGGCATCCCATGCATACATTTGACCTTGACAATATTTCGGGTAATGAAATAAATGTACGCTATGCCAAAAAGGGGGAGAAATTAACCACCCTTGATAATGAAAAAAGAGATTTAAAAGATTTTCACCTACTCATTTGTGATGGTGATAAACCTATCGCACTTGCTGGTATTATGGGCGGAATCAATAGTGAAATAAATGATGGTACCACCAATATTTTAATTGAAAGTGCCTATTTCAGTCCAACAGTGGTGCGGAAAGGGGCAAAAGTGTTAGACCTTTCAACAGAGGCATCCAGAAGATTTGAACGGGATACAGATATGGATGGTATCATCCCAGCAATTAACCAATTGGCTGCCCTGATTGTGGAAGTAGCTGGTGGTGAAATATGCAAAGGGGTGGTTGATGAATATCCTGCTGAAAAAATGCAGCGTACTATTGATTTTTCAATAGAGAAATGTGAAGCGCTTTTGGGTACACATATTCCAAAAGATAAAATAGAAAACATTTTTGTTTCTCTGCAAATTACGCATACAAAACAAAATGGAAGTTTCCAGTGTATTATTCCGTCTTTCAGAAATGACTTAGAGCGGGAAGTGGATTTATATGAAGAGGTGGCTCGGGTTATCGGCTACGATAATATTCCCTCTAGCGCACAGTTCACGGGGTCGTATAATTCTTTTGTAGAAGATGACCAAAAATTAGATTCCCTGCTTAGAACTCAGCTTCAGGCAATTGGATTTCACGAGCATTATTCCAATAGTTTACAGCATGAAAAAGATACCCTTCATTTTGCCGGTGGTGATGCGGTTCAGTTGAAAAATCCATTAAGTCAGGATATGGCATTTATTCGTAATTCAATTACCCCCGGATTATTAATGGCAGCCTCTTATAATGAAAAAAGACAGGAAAAAGGATTTAAACTTTTCGAAATTGGTGCTATCCATAATCAGTCAAAAAAATCCCCCACCGGAACTAACGAAAAATTTCATTTGGGATTGCTTTGGTATGGCGAGGCTCAATCTCATTGGCGTAGTTATGAAGACAGGGACTTATTTAGGTGTAAGGGTGAAATATCTCAGATGTTACAATCTGTTGGAATAGCAAATGTGTCGTTTAAAATTGGTAATGAATCTGGGTTCCAGAATTCACTTAAAATTTATTCAGGTAAAACCCAAATAGGAAAAGTTGGAATTCCAGACAGCAAGATTTTACAGCAGTATAATCTCAAGGTAAATCCAACGGTATGTGACCTTTCACTGCATAATTTACGGGAGTTATGGCAGAACCAAAAGTTGGTGTATAGTCCACCACCGGCATTCCCAAGTATGAGTAGGGATATTGCCTTGCAGGTTGCTCGTGATTTGCCAGCCGAAGACTTACTTAAAACAATTCAAAAAGAGGGTGGATATACCCTGAAAAATATTTCTTTATTTGATGTATATCAATCTGATGAAGTAGGGGATAATAATAAAAGTTTGGCATTTTCTTTAAAGTTTCAATCGGAGACTACAACGCTAACGGATACTGAGGTAGATGCTGATGTAGAAAAAATCCTCAATTCTCTTAAAAAAGCTCATGGAGCTACCCAACGATAAGGAGGGATAGGTATGATGAAAACAAAAGTTGTAAAAGTAAATATACTGGGGCAGGATTATGTGGTACGATCAGCTGCCGGTCAAAAATATCTGGAGAAAGTTGCCGCTTATGTGGATGAAAAAATGGAAGAAATAAAGGCTTCAGGTATTGATGATTCACAGCAATTGCGTATTGCAATTTTGGCAGCTATGAATATTACGGATGAGCTGTTTACCTATAAAAAAGAGAAAAAGAAATTTGTGGATAAAGTTGAAGCCAAAACCATTGCCATTACGGAGTTTATTGAAAACAGAATTCACGATATTGAGGCTGATAAAAAATAAATGGGAACACTCTTATTAAAGGGTAAGCCTGTTTCAGATAGCATTCGATTGGCATTAGAGCCAAGAGTTCAATCATTAAAAAAAATTGGTATCGTTCCAAAGTTAGCAGCCATTATTGTAGGTGATGACCCTGCCTCTCAGGTGTATGTTCGCAATAAAGCCAGGGCCTTTGAAAAACTTAATTGTAAGAGTCAAACCTATGGTTTAGATTCAGATTCTAGTGAAGAAGATGTACTCACACTTATAGAGACCCTTAATGATGATCCCACTGTTCATGGAATTTTAGTGCAGCTCCCTTTACCCAATCATTTAGATTCTAAAACGATACTCCATACTGTATCCCCTAATAAAGATGTTGACGGATTTCACCCTGAAAATTTAGGTTTATTGTTAGAGGGAAATCCCAATTTTATACCCTGCACACCCCATGGAGTTTTAGAGATTTTACGGCATTATAATATTTCAGTTTCAGGCAGGCATGCAGTGATTGTGGGTAGGAGCAATATTGTGGGGAAGCCTATGTTTGCCTTGTTGGCACAGAAATTTGAAATGGGAAATGCAACGGTTACCATCTGTCATACGGGAACGAAAGATTTAGCAGCTTATACAAAGCAAGGGGACATCATTATTGCAGCAGCTGGTTCTCCCAATATGATAATTGGTGATATGATTAAAGAAGGCGTGGATATAATTGATGTAGGAATTAACCGGGTAGAGGATAATTCAGAAAAGGGTTATACACTTGTGGGTGACGTAAATACGGAATCTGTGATAGGTATTGCCAATTCGGTAACACCAGTGCCAGGGGGAGTGGGACCCATGACCATAACCATGTTGTTGGTAAATACGGTTAAATCAGCAGAAAAATGTGCTGAATTGGTTGCTGGTTGTTAGTTGCTTGTCAATCGTAGCTACTTGTACATCGTAATAAATTGAAGATGTATGCGTAGATTGATTAATTATTAGGTATTAAAATCACCATTCAATTGCGCCCGTAGCTCAGCTGGATAGAGCGCTTGCCTCCGGAGCAAGAGGTCACAGGTTCAAATCCTGTCGGGCGTACCAATCTACAATCGATGTGCTCATTACTATTGGCAAGCACCTCTACACTTCATTATTTATCTATCGTAGAGAAACGTAGATTGACAAGTTGCAAACAACCAAAAATTTGGAAGCGAATGTGACCCTGGTGGGCACCACAGACTTCAAATCTGATGTCTCGGGTTAAACTGAGAGGTGGGTTCGATTCCCACGCGTTTCCGCCAATTAGAAGAGAAACCCCGAGTAAAAGCGGGGTTTTTTGTTCATTCCCAATGTTTGGCTTTATTGCAATTATTATTATCCACTAATTCTATAGAGAAATACTAAATTACAATATGGATAAATTGATAAATGAACATGATCAAATCACCCGTTGGCCTAAAAAGGCATCAGATAAAGAATTGGTCATCACATTTTTGGGCACCAAGTTTGAGAATAACCATATTTATTCTGAAAAAGAGATAAATAGAATGATTGAAAACCATCATTTATTTGAAGATACTACTTTATTAAGAAGAGAACTTATATCTCGAAAAATATTATCACGCCATGATGATGGCACTAAATATTGGAAAATACATGAAATAATAAAAAAAGTTGAAGCTTACCACTAATGGAAGTAAAAATTTAGTAATTAGCCTGAAAATAAATAATTTTGCTGGTATATAGGAATATGGCGTATATTCCACCCTCTATACTGTGAAGAAATATATAGATTAACTCAGGTATTGATAAAATATCTGTTTTTATTTATACCCTAAGCAAGATCAGAGGCGTTTTTTCAAAAGGTGTAGAGATTAGTAAAAATAACAAGTAAAGGAA